>OLII01000212.1_pt1 | contig 23496 bp, 18 predicted proteins | sample 1609481 | NCBI WGS metagenome assembly OLII01 (sample SAMN05416859, study PRJEB24817) | seawater metagenome | isolation source: Sea water | place: Canada:Atlantic | collected 2013-11 | reverse complement strand
TAAACGCTCTTTAAATAGGTTTTTTTGCTTATGTTTTATTTATGCAACAAAGCCGACTATAGGCGTCAATCTTTCACATTGATGTTTTGATACCTTGCAGTCATCCGCTATTACGACAAACATGTTTCTTTTTTGTGAAATCTAAAGGAAGTCTCATGCCTTACCAAGCAAAAAATTATACTCACGTTCAGCACGTTGCCTTTGAGGCGCCTACATTCAACGCCAACACCTATGGCAACGATGCTTACAAAAAAGAATTAGCCAGTAAAATTAATCTGCCTTATCCCCAGAATTTATCACTTGATATTAAAAACAGAATTTTAACGGTGGTCCATTTAATTCAAACTGCTCGTGATACTTTAGTAAAAAATGGTAGTGACGTCTCAACTTGTTTAAAGGTGTTTACTATCCCTGAGTTTTATTTTAGACCCCCTAAGGCAGAAGCAGGTTGTCTTGATCGAAGCTATTCAGAAGCCACTAAAAATTCAATCGTTAAAAACCTAAGAAGCATGCTTGGAAAAGCGAATTATACAGATTGGTTTTTTGTATTAGGCTCCATTATTTGGACCGCTAAATTAAATGAAATGGAGGGTTTAAATGCCATTTCAGCAGGTGTAAATGAAGATGATAAAGGGGTACGTAATACCTGTATTATGCTAAAGGGGGGCAATATCGATGCGCCCATTCAACTCTTTGATAAAGTACACTTATCTGGCATAAACGAAATCACTCAGCAAGCATGGGCAGGCAAAAGTGCCAACCCTTTAAAGTCCCGCCCTAAAATAAGTCAGCTTTTTGAATCTTTAAACTCACGAAAAAATTGCATATTCAAATTTGATAATTTAACCGTGTGTGCCGATATTTGCCTAGATCATCACGAACAATTAAGAATTGCGCAAAAAACCTTAGGGGAGTTAGCGAAACTAGGCCAAACCGAAAAAGTAGATATTCATTTAGTCATCGCCTGTGGGATGCCAGTTAAACCCCAAAGTCTTGCCTGCAGGCAAGACGGTTACGTAATTCGTAATGACGGCCATGGAGGGTCTCCACAGTTTTCCCAGCAACTTTTAGTTAATTACATGAAAACTGGTTGTCTAGAATATAAGGACAATTCAGGGAAGTCCCTTAAAAGAAGTGACATGCTGAATTGGGCCTACCCTGAGAGTAAAAACTCCATTAACAAAACAGCCAATCGTAATAACTTAAGTGAAGGTTTAACCTATTTTACCACGCAAAAATTACCAGCATAAATTACTAATTAAAGGACATAAAAAATGAATATTGCAAATATTGCTGGTCAATTAACACCTGTTAAAAACAGCATCACCATTAATGAACGTTTATTTAACGGCATATTTAAAGAAGTTTTATCACAAAACTGTCAAATAGAAGAGTTACAAATAAACAAAGCCAAACTCATTACTGATGATTCGCTTCATGTGACCGTCACCGGTGAATGTAATTTTATGCAATGCACCAATTTACCGGTAACCGCTTGGTTTTATACCAATAGTGATGGCATCGTGACGGGAAAAATAAAAATAGAGTTAATTAGCGATCAGCGCCCTAGTAAACCCTGGTGTTTTTCAAAAAGTTTTAGCCAATTACCTAAGGATATAAATTACGCAGATAAAATTGATATCAATAGTATCAGTACTGACACACCTGCTGTGGCCAAACAAAATTTTCTTGATAGTCTATATTTATACAGCAGTGCATTTATAATATGCACCCAAGACTTAAATAAAGATGATGAAGGCTATGAATACACAAAAGGGCTTAACTTTTATTCAAAGATGCGCCCAGACAGCTCTCTTGGCATTATGGAGAAAACATTAAACTCTGTAACCGAACTGAATATTTTCGGCCATATCAACATTCCATTAAGTGACAAAAAAAATAACCCCTCTTTCATCACTAGACAGTATTTGGAAACACCCTGAAGTCCCAGGCATACATTTAACAGCCGCCCTATCTGTAGATAAATCGTGGGGAGGCATGACATTAACCGACACTGAATTTAAAATATTCACGCCACTGACTCAAAGCTGGTGCAATAAAAATCCAAATTACCCTGCCGTGCAAGCCTTTGGCAGTAAATTGAGCATTCCCTCTGCCAAAATTGAAATGAATATGTGGGCAGAAGTAAAATGGAATTTACCGCAAGCGCTTTTCATTGCCGAATGTGAAGGCATCACCATTTCTAACCTTGCTGCATTGGCAGATATGTCTGGCAGTAAAACCATAGATTCACAACTTCCTAAACCCCTTAAACCGTTAGTGAAAGCACTGGATAAACTTGAGTTAGAGCGCTTTTCGTTTGCCCTTGATTTGTACAATAATACACCAGAATTATCCATGGCATCTTTCACCATTGGCATGCCTAATTTAAATTGGCATGTTTGGGACGACCATTTTGTCATGGACAGCATTGCCGCTCGCTTTGAAATAGACAGCCCATTTGCCAAACAACCTGCCAAACCTAAGTTTGAAGTATCAGTTATGGGTGTAATGGAAATTGAAAAGGTGCCGGTATCAGTACAGGCTTCCAGTAAAAATGACTTTACTCTCTATGCTCAATTGCAAAAAGAACAAACCATTCCACTTAAGCGGTTAATTAAAACCTACGCACCAGGACTCCCTGCCCCCAGTGACTTAACCATAGATAAAATGAGCGTATCGGTTGCCCCTGGACATTTTTATGGGTTCTCCACCATATTGGCCAGTGAGCCTAAGCCTTGGGTTATTCCTTTAGGGCCTAAAAAAATTACCATTAGTCATGTAAATATGAATATAACGGTGCCAGCAAAAGGCACCACCACAGGCTCGGTGGGAGGAGTATTAAAGTTCAGTAACGATGTGGAATTAAGCATCGCTTACGAACTTCCTGGTGATATTCAAATTCGCGGTGTATTTCCCAAATCGTCGTTAAGCCATTTAATCAGTGAACTAACCAGCCATAACCTGACTTTACCAAAAGGGTTTGATATAGAATTTGACTACGCCTTTGTGGTAATGAAAAAACAAGGTTCTAGCTATCTATTTAGTCTAGCCACTGAAATTGAAGGATTAGGTGTATTCGCATTTGAACTAATAAAAAATGGCAATGGCTGGGGTTTTGCCAGCGGTATTGATTTACAACAGGGTACGGCCTCCAGTATTCCAGGCTTAAAGGTCATCAACAAAATTGAAAGTGCCTTTCATTTAAGTAAATTTACATTAGTACTGTCCAGTCTTGATGCTCCCTCCTTTACTTTTCCGGATATGGCTCAATTTCAAACTCCTATACTGGCCACTAAAAAAATTAGTCTGCCCACTCATACATCTGGTGTCATAACTGGCCTTAATTTATTTTCTCAGTGGAAAATTAATTTAAAAAATAAAAATGAAAAAATTCTCAGTAAACTTTTAGGTTTGCAGCCAACATTAGATGTGGTGATACAAGTAGGAGAGAATCCTGAAAAAGAATGCCGCATGTACACAGCATTCAATAGTAAAATTCAAGGGCACCCCTTTAAAGTAGAACTGGGCGCCATGATGCAGTCGGGGACCCTAGGCTTGTTCATGACTGGCGAGCTATCCGTTAAAATACAAAAGCACTTACAAACCTTTGACGTGACCACCTTATTTATACCCAATGGGGCTTTTATTTCTGCCAATATGAGCGGTGATACGGGTGTAAAATTTGGCAGCTTCACCCTAAGTGACTTAGCGCTTGAAATTGGCGTCAGCGCAGAGGGTTTACCTAGCGTAGGCATTGCAGCCAGCATAGACACCAAAGCGTTTGAATCATCCGTAGCGATATTCTTTGACGCTGCAGAACCACAAAAAAGTTTGGTAGCGGGTTCCTTATCTGACTTAAACATGAAAGAAGTGGTAGATGCGTTAGTGGGACGTAAAAAAGCTTCACCACTTGATAAAGTATTATCTAAAATATCCATCGAAGGCACCCATCAATTTAATATTGCCGGCACCTTATCTAAAGAGTTAGATAATTTAAAGCTTGATAGTCTGGCAAAAGCCTTTAAATCGAATGGCGCCATAAGCTTGCCCGGTAATTCTCACCAACTTCATATGGTCACCGCCACGAAAGGGAAAATTTGGTATTTAACTGACACCACTACCATGCGTCACTACCAGTTGCGCAAGGTAGGAAAAAACATCCAGGTTAAAATTGAAGCACAATTTTATTGTGCGCCTAGCGATACTCTCATTGGCACCAAACAATTTAAACAAGGCTTCTACTTAAACGGAAAAATTAATGTTCTGGGTTTTCACGCCAGTACCACTATTAGTGTTAGCACCAATCAAGGCATCGCCGTTGACGCCCGTGCCGATAAAATTGTCATCGCTTCACCTCATTTGTTTAGCTTAATGGCAGCCAAAGGTAAGGGAGGTGCTCAAATATCCATTGCCACCTACAGCCAGCCGAAACAAAAAAATAAATTATTTCGAAAGCCACACTTTTACATTAATGGCAAACTTGAGTTACTGGGCATTAGTGATTCGATATTTATTACTGTGTCTGAACAAGGAGCCGCCTTCGATTTAAAAGGCACCCTCGCCCCGGGTGTTCATGTGGATTTAAACGGAACATTTGCCAGCGTGCATCATCTTGATGTGGGCGGTGACGTGAAAGTCGGTATCGGCACCATTAACCTGGGTTCTTTAGGGAAAATTAAAATTAAAACCGATGTAGAAGCCAATATAGATATAGCCTATGACGGTAAAAAAATTACCGCCACCTGTAAGGCCAGTTTTGAAGCATTGGGTCAAAAGCATCGCATTGCACGTTTTCATTTAAACGTAAAATCAAAAGCCTTAAAGGACATTGCTAAAACCTTAGAAAAGGAAATGGAAAAAATTCTTACAGGAGCATTGAAAGACGTAGAAAAATGGGCCAAGGCAGTGGATAAAGGCCTAGTAACCGGTGTCAAAGACACCGAACACGTAATGAAAACCGTATTTAAGAAGTCTGACAAGGAGATTAAAAAAATAGGAAAGGACATAGGGCATGACACTGAAAAAGCCGCTAAAGATATAGCCAAAGGCACTACCAAAGCGGCCAATAGCGTGGCTAAAGAAACCAAAAAGGCCACCAAATCAGTTCGTAAGTTTTTTCATATTTAATTAGGTAAGCCACTCCTCAGATGAAGTAATTCCTTGGTATAGAATTACTTCATCTGAGCAGTCTGATTTGGGCCTCTTTTAAAGCTAGAGCTAGCACTTCATAAAATTTGCGATCAATGCCATTAGTTCAAAGTCACTTTCTATAAGCACACTACGCACACTAAGGTTGTTCAATTATGGATAACCATCACTTCTTAGCCAGTCTGTGCCATTTCAGAAGAAACTGTGCGTTTTTTATCCTATCTACTTCCCCACTACCTATTTTTATCTCCTAAAGATTTAAAACTCCCATGACTAAGATCAACAAAGTCATTCAAAACAAAAATACCCATACATGTAAATATTCTACATATGGTATTTTTAATACTGCAAAACACAATATATAGTGAATCCATTACCTTTAAGGGCCCAAAGGACGCTTTATTCACTTTATAGGCACGCTCGGCCATCACGCCTATTTCATCTAATAACTCAGGGAAACAAAAATGAGTGACTACACTTTGGACGCATCAAGCCCACAACAAAAACAAGATGTGCATTCTAAGCCTATTCCTTTGCAACTGGCTTCCATGGATATTTGGGACAGTAAATACCGCTTAAAAGATGCCCAAGGCAATGCCCTAGACGCCGACATGCAATCCAGCTTTAAACGGGTGGCCAAAGCCCTAAGCGAAGTAGAGAAAGATAAAAAAACGCAACTTAAATGGTTACCAAAATTTGAATGGGCACTTGAAAATGGTGCCATTCCAGCCGGGCGTATTATCAGTAATGCAGGAGCGCAAGATCATAAACCCGCCACCTCTACTATTAACTGCACGGTGTCGGGCATTTTAGAAGATTCCATGAGCGACATATTAAGTAAGGTTCAAGAAGCAGGTTTAACTCTTAAAGCAGGCTGCGGCATTGGTTACGAATTTTCCACCCTGCGCCCTAAAGATGCCTTTGTTAATGGTGCTGGCGCCTATACATCTGGCCCCATGTCGTTCATGGATATTTACGACAAGATGTGTTTCACCGTGTCTTCAGCTGGTGGGCGTCGTGGTGCACAAATGGCTACTTTTGATGTATCTCACCCTGACGTTTTAGACTTTATAAAAGCCAAGCGTGAAGATGGTCGTCTTCGCCAATTTAATTTATCCCTGTTAATTACCGATGAGTTTATGCAAGCGGTAAAAGACAAATCACAATGGCCACTGGTATTTCCCATTGGGCTAAAGCAACAACAAAGAGAACAAATTGATCTTGATGATCAGTCAAAAGTAATCTGGAAGGACTGGCCTATTCATACCGATTACATCACCAATGAAAAGGGTTTGGTGGCATGTAAAATTTATAGAACCATCCCTGCACAAAAATTATGGAACCTCATCATGAGCTCCACTTATGACTTTGCCGAGCCAGGTTTTATTTTAATCGACAAGGTCAACCAGATGAACAACAACTGGTTTTGCGAAAATCTTCGCGCTACTAACCCCTGCGGCGAGCAACCCTTACCTGCCTATGGCAGTTGTTTATTGGGCTCCATTAATCTCACTCACTTTGTTGAACAACCCTTTACCAAACAAGCCACATTCAATTGGAAAAAATACAATAAGGTGGTGAGTATTTTCACGCGTATGCTCGACAATGTTGTAGAAATAAATGGCTTACCATTAGCTGGGCAAAAAGAAGAAATTAAACGCAAACGTCGCCATGGCATGGGCTATTTAGGACTAGGTTCAACCATTACTATGTTAGGCATGCGTTATGGCCATGAAGATTCACTGGCCTTTACACAAGAAGTCACACGCCAAATGGCGTTAACCGGTTGGCAACAAGGTTTAGCATTGGCCAAAGAAAAAGGCCCCGCCCCCATCATGGAAGAACAATTTACCTTAAGCGCACAACACCTACGCCAGCGTCCGCAACTGGTAAAAGATGGCTATAAAGAAGGGGACAAACTACCGGGTAAATTACTGCACGCAAAATACAGCCATTACATGCAGAAGATTGCCTCCCAAGACCCTGAGCTTGTTAACCAGCTTGCCCAATACGGTGCGCGCTTCACTCATCATAGCTCCATCGCCCCCACGGGTACTATTAGCTTATCCATTGCCAATAATGCCAGTAACGGCATAGAGCCCAGTTTTGCCCATCATTATTCACGTAACATTATTAAGCCTGGTAAAAAAACCAAAGATAAAGTGGATGTCTTCTCTTTTGAATTACTGGCCTATCGCACTTTAATTAATGATCAAGCCATGCTCGGTAACAAAGAGACCGCTAATACTGAAAACACCCTACCGGATTATTTTGTATGCAGTGATGATATCAGTCCCAAACAACATGTAGATATTCAAGCGGCGGCGCAACAATGGGTTGATTCTTCTATTTCTAAAACCGCTAATGTGCCAAGCGATTATCCTTTTGAGCAGTTTAAAGATATTTATCAATACGGCTACGAGCAATCTTTAAAGGGGTGCACCACCTTTCGCTTTAACCCTAAAGCCTTTCAAGGAGTGTTAGTAAAAGAAGATGATTTAGAAAACACGCTTTATAAATTCACTCTTGAAGACGGTGAAGTGATTGAACTAAAAGGAAACGAGGTAGTGGAATACGATGGCGAGCAACACACAGCCGCCAACCTTTACGATGCTTTAAAAGAAGGTTATTACGGAAAACTTTAATATTTTAGTTCTTAAAAAATTAGAGATTAACACTAACAGCCTAAATTAAAGTATTTAAATTGAAATCGGAATATTCACATGAACATAAAAATCACTAAAAACATTGTCGCTTATGAAGTGGCCAAACAAGATGCGAACCAAGAAACTAGCCAGCCCAAAAAAGAGCCGGCTATCGATATAGAGCACATGCATGAAAATGTGCAGCGCCCAGAATTATTAATGGGCTCTACCTATAAAATAAAAACCCCCAATTCAGAACATGCTTTATATGTGACCATCAACGACATTATTTTAAACCCTGGAAGCGTACACGAACTACGCCGCCCATTTGAAATGTTTATTAATTCAAAAAACATGGATCAATTTCAATGGATCGTCGCTCTCACTCGAGTGGCCTCAGCGGTATTTAGAAAAGGCGGCGATGTAACCTTTTTAGCCGAAGAATTAAAAGCGGTATTTGACCCTCATGGTGGTTATTTTAAACGTGGCGGAAAATTCATGCCTTCCGTAGTGGCCGAAATTGGTGATGCTTTAGAAAAGCATTTTACTATGATTGGCCTTTTACAAAAGCCCAGTATTCCAGAGCATCAACAAACTATATTAGATGAAAAGCGTGCTCAGTTTGATGCGGCCAACAGTGCTAATAAAAAGGCACAATCAGCTGGCAGCGAGGATGATTTAGCCTTTCCAGAAGAAGCACAGCTTTGCAGTAAGTGCCATACCAAGGCGGCCATATTAATGGATGGGTGTTTAACGTGTTTAAGCTGTGGGGATTCTAAGTGCGGTTAATGCAACGAAACTGAGTACTCATGGATAGAATGTCAACCTAACAATACTCGCCCAGAAGCAACAGCATCTGGGCGAGTATTGTTAGGTTTTTAATTAAGGGGTGAATAAAAACTTATTCGTTATTTACGTTTTTATTTCAATATATCCGTAGTCGCTTTTATCAAGCAATCCGGGCTTTTATATACATCCAAAACAGCAAAAATTTCATTAAACCAAATTCAGCCAGTTATGCCCTATTGAACTGCTCTAAATGATTAAAGCAGGTCATGTACATAATAAAGTATCAAATAAACCGACAGTAATACCGCAACCCAGACCACCATGGTTTCAATTGGCCATAGCCGTGCGAAATATCCCTTAGGTTGGCCTAACTTAGTATCATATGAATTATGAATAACCTGCTTGATGGACGTAACAACCAATTTCTCAAAGCTCTCATAAGTACCATACACTTTACCCGCGACCCTTTTAACCAAGTTAGGTGCAAGTTTACGGTAAAGCCAATCCGCATCGAGATTGGTGGAGGGCAATTCTGGTGGATAGAGTCTCTGTAGGTTTAACCATACAAAAGCCAGCGCCGAGAAGAATAATAACTGAAGCTGGGTTAATACATGAGTCATATCATAAGGGTTATAGTCATGCTCCCAAGGTAAAAGTGCGTAAACTGTTTGCGCTGGAAAAGTACCCAATACCACACAAGTGACGGCTCCAAGCGTCATAGCAATTAGCATGTTCTTTGGTGGTTCGGTGGTGCGAATGCCTGAGTCGTGAGCGAAAAAAGCGAAGTATGGAATCTTGATACCTGCATGGTGGAATACTCCGGCTGCCGCAAACAATAAAAGTAACCATACGTAGTCATAACCCTCTTTTACAGCCGCCGCCATAATCATAGATTTAGACACAAAGCCGCTGAACAGCGGGAAGGCCGAAATGGAAGCCGCACCCACAATACAAAGAATGGTTGTCTTGGGCATGCTCTTATACAGGCCACCTAATTCAGAGCCGTTAATCTTACCGGTCATGTGCAATACTGCGCCCATGGACATCATCAACAGCCCCTTAAAGATCACGTCGTTAAAGGCGTGAGCCACCGCGCCGTTTAGGGCCAAGGCTGTACCAATACCAATTCCCACAATCATAAAACCAATCTGGTTAATCAAACTATAGGCCAGTACACGACGCAGATCGTTTTCGATCACCGCAAAGAAGATTGGGAAGCAAGCCATGCTTACACCAATCCAGACTAAGATTTCCTCACCCGCAAAGCCGCGGGCAAAACAATAAACCGCTACTTTAGTGGTGAAAGAAGCCAAGAAGACGGTTCCGGTAGGTGTGGATTCAGGGTAGGAATCCGTTAACCAGTTGTGTACAAATGGAAAAGCACATTTTATACCGAAAGCAGCAAAAATTAACCAAGCGCCAATTTCTGCCACGCCATTATGCTCTAAGCCAATATGTGTAAACAACAAGCTGTTATTAACTTGCGCAAAGATCAATAGACCTGCCAGCAGCAAAACACCGGATAACACTTGAATAATTAAATAGCGAAATCCCGAAGAATAAGCGCGGTCGGTTCTACGGGCCCATATTAAAAACACAGAAGTAAGTGCTAACAGCTCCCAGAAAATAAATAGAGTCAGTAAGTCACCGGCAAAGACCGCACCCACGGCACTGGCTGCATAAGCCAAACCTGCCACGTGTTGAACCGTGTCTTTAACGTGCAGAGCGTAAATGATAGCAATCAGAGCCGCTAAGTGAAAAAGATAGCCAAACATTAAGCTTAACTTATCAATTTTCACAGGCTCCAGGGCATAACCCATAAACTCCATGGACCAGAACACGCCGTGCTCTAATCCCATCAAATTTAACGCACCCAAAATTGGTGCGGCCAACATAATGACGTTACGAGCCCAGCCGCGTAAAAGTAACGCTGCTACTGCACCGAGCATCAAAGGAAGAAACGGAATCACATTACTCATCGTAATAATTCTCCCCACGCATTAAGAAGGTTCGCATCCATTTCGCGACAAACACCAGAATAGAACAGCCTACAAAACCGTAGATGGCATAAAAGGCAGGCATGTTTTCCCAGCTGTGATAAATGTGGCGATGCACAATAAAATCAGCCACCACTAATAACACACAGAAAACGTAAAACACTTTCAGCATTTTTCTGACGTTTTCGGGCTTATCGAACCAGCCAGCTGAATCATGATGATTAGACATCTAGCCTTCCCCCATTTGAGTTGAAACACCCGGGATCAAATTAATGAGGTCGATCAGAGGTTGAGGATAAAAGAACAATACCAAGCAACCGATAGACGTGACGGTTAAGGCAATCAAAATGGGTAATGGCGCTTCCTTAGTTTGTGACCAGCTCCAAGGCTCAGCACCTTCAGGCTGAGTATTAAAAAACGCCTTAATGGGAATCGGTAATAAGTAAGCAATATTCAATAACGAACTGATCATTAACACCGCCACAATAATCAGCTTATCAGCTTCAAGTGCGCCAATAATTAAGTACCATTTACTCCAAGTACCGGCCATGGGTGGCAAGCCAATAATACTAATGGCACCAATGGCAAACGCGATAAAGGTAATGGGCATTTGTCGACCAAGGCCCACCATGTCGCTAATTTCTTTTTTATGAGCCGCCACCATGATGGCACCCGCACAGAAGAATAGCGTTATTTTACCCACCGCGTGGGTCGCAATATGTAAAGCAGCACCGGCTGAGGCAATAGAAGACGCGAGTAACGCACCCACCACAATGTAGCTCAACTGGCTTATAGTAGAATAAGCAAGACGCGCCTTTAGGTTATCCTTGGTCATGGCAATGCAAGATGACAGCAATATGGTTGCGGCACCGATATATAACATGATGTCTGTAGCTGTGAGTTCTTTAAGCTCGTCAAGACCAAAAATATAAATCATGACTTTTAAGATACTAAACACACCAGCTTTAACCACGGCCACGGCGTGCAAGAGTGCACTCACAGGAGTGGGCGCCACCATAGCGGCAGGCAACCAGCGGTGGAACGGCATAATAGCCGCTTTACCTATGCCGTAACAAAACAACACCAGTAATACGCTTAATACCGTTTTATTATTGTCATCGGTAAAGATTCCACCCGCTTGAAAATCCAAGGTGCCGGTTAAGCTATAGGTACCTAACACTGCGAATAAAAAGAAACAGATAGAGGTACTCAGTAAGATACCTAAGTACGTGCGACCACCTTTTTTGGCAGCATCGGTACCTGAATGTGTCACCAATGGATAAGTAGCTAAGGTCAGCACCTCGTAAAAAATAAATAAAGTTAAGAGATTACCAGAAAAACAAATGGCCATAACTGAACTAATGGACAAGGCAAAACAAAGAAAGAACCGAGTTTGATTTTCTTCATTATGACCGCGCATGTAACCAATGGCATAAATGGTAGTGATGATCCAAAGAAAACTCGCAACCAATGCGAACAATACTCCCAAAGGCTCCACCGCAAAGTTAATTCCTAAGCCAGGGAATAACTCGATCACATCTAACTTAAGTTCAACCCCTTTGAAGGTGTAGTCCGTAATGGCCAGAACGATAGAAAATAAAATGGTTGCTGTGATCAGCGTGACCGCTTCACGAAGGTTCGGAATTTTTCCGGTAGCGACCACCAACAAGGCTCCAATAAATGGAACCACAATGGAAAGCGTTATCAGTTGTGAAGGCTCAAGCCCTTGCCAAAGGTTCATTGAGATACCTGCCCACTTAATACATTGACGTCGTTAATCACCTGAGAAGCAGGACCGTGCAGTGAATCCACCAGCGCACTAATTTCAGTGCTGCTTTGGAATAATATTTGTGCGGCATTTTTTGCAGCCTCTGTGGTGAGACTGGTATCCACACCAAAATAAATGTTGGCGATTACCAAGATCCACATGGGAAGTAACATAGTCCAGGGCACTTCTTTCACATGAGCTTGGCCATCTTCTGGCTCTTGAAAATAAGCCGCTTCTATAACCCTACCAATATACACAACAGCCAACAATGAACCGGCTAACACTAATGCTGCGATCACCCAGTGGTTTTGCTCTAAAGCGGCGGTTATCAAATACCATTTACTCACAAAGCCAACCGTTAATGGCACACCAATAATACTTAAACCTGCCACTGTAAAAGCCGCCATGGTAAACGGCATTTGTTTGCCTAAACCACGGAAGGCTTTAATATCCACTGACCCCAAACGATAGAATACTGCCCCCACCGCCATGAATAGAGCGCCTTTCATCAGAGCGTGGTTAAAGATGTGAATCATACCTGCCATTAAACCCGTTACGCTCACAAGGCTCACACCCAATATCATGTAACCGATTTGTGCCACACTGGAATAAGCCAGCACGGTTTTCACATTACTTTGAACTGCTGCCATGTAAGAGCATTTAAAGATGGCTACCACGGCCAATACCATCAATATCAAATCCATGCCCATGTTTTCAAAGACATGCTCTGCGCCAAAGATAGTGAAGATAAAACGAATCATCACATAAACGGCAACCTTGGTTGCGGTACTGGCTAGGAATGCAGTGACCGCTGAAGGCGCATGAGTATACGCCGCGGGCAACCATGCATGAAGCGGGAACAGAGCAAGCTTAATGCCCACCCCCACCATAATAAATGCCAAACCTGTATTGATAGTCCGGCTACTCTCATATGCGTGAATGCGTTCTGCTAAATCCAGCATGTTTAGAGTACCCGTCTTCATGTACAGCATGCCCACGCCAATCAATATGAAGGTGGCACCAATGGTGCCCATCACAAGGTAACGAAACGCAGCTGTTAAACATTGACGATCTCGAGCCAGACTCACAAGGGTATACGTAGCAAGAGAGGAAATTTCTAAAAAGACAAATAAATTAAACGCATCCCCTGTAATTAATATCCCAGATAGACCCGCCAAACAGAGTAAGTAGGCTGTATAAAACAAGGTGTGCTGTGATTCATCAATTTCTTGCTTAATACTTTCTTTTGCAAATAAAAGCACCAAGGTTGAAACAGCCGATACCGCTAGCAAAACAAATGCATTGGCGGTATCCACACGCATTTCGATGCCCCAAGGTGGCGGCCAGCCTCCCACGGCATAACTGATCACACCATCTGATAAGGTAGCCATTAATAATTGCCAAGAAACAAAACAAGCCCAACCACTAATGAACGTGGCGAAGCCCCAAGAAAGAATTGATCGGCCTAAAATCAGCACAATGGGTGCAGCAATGAGCGGCAAAAGAATAGGAAGGATGGCCAAGTGTTGTTCAAGCATTATATGGCGTCATCCTGATTTTTAAATTCATTTTCTTCAACTGTGCCGTAAGCACGTTTAATCCGAACAATAAGTGAAAGGCCAACGGCTGTTGTGGCGACACCCACCACAATAGCAGTGAGAATAAGTACATGAGGTAACGGGTTAGAATATTGAGTGACACCTTCAACTAAGATGGGTGCGGTACCACCGCTCACTTTACCCATAGATATATAAAGCATAAAAACAGATGTTTGAAAGACATTTAAACCAACAATTTTTTTAACAAGGTTGTTAGCAGATATTACGATGTAAAAACCCGTCATCATCAAAAAGACGACAATCCAGTAGTTGTAATAATCGAGAATAAAATTCACTGGATGTTTGACCTCTCTGCTTGACTACTAAAGGCATAAAATATACTTAGCATGACAGCAAATACTGTTATACCAACACCTAACTCAATAATGATAATACCGTAGTGTTGGCCAGCCACTGGATCTACCGCAAGTTTGTTGTAATCGAGAAACTGGCCACCTTTATACATACTGTACAAACCCACGCTGGCGTAAAGCAATACACCAAAGGATGCCATTAACTGCAAAAACTTAGGGCCAATCACGGCCATTGCCTTAGATAAACCAAACACCAGCGTGTATAAAATAAATGCCGCTGCCGCAATGACCCCAGCTTGGAAACCACCACCGGGCCCAAAATCACCATGAAACTGCACATAAAGAGCAAACAAAACGGTCAAAGGAATTATAATTTTGGCTATAACATGAAGAACATGATGGCTTTTTAAGCCCGACTCTGGCGCTTCGTCGTCCTCTTTTCGGCCAGCGCCTAATAACGCAAGTACACCAATTGCCGCAGAGAATACAACAACCGTTTCTCCTAATGTATCAAAGCCTCGGTAACTTGCTAAGACGGACGTTACCATATTGGGCAGTCCAATTTCTTTAGGGGACTGTTCAATGTATCGAGGGGCCACATGTTCATGCACAGGGTTATTTGGGTCACCAAAAGGAGGCATGTCCAAAGTGCCGTAAATCAGTGCTGCCCCTGTAATGCAGACAGCAAACAAAGGCAAAATAGACGAGTGAGTATTCTCTTTTTCCTTGCGCCCTGTTAACGCCAGTGTGCCTAGCATTAATACAGTAGAAATACCGGCGCCAACAGATGCCTCGGTAAAAGCAACATCCACTGCATCAAGGTTCACAAATATCAATGCTGACAAAAAGCTGTAAATACCGAATAACATAACAACGGCAAACAAGTCTTTTAGAAATATAATTCGTAAAGCGGTGAGTGCTAGCATGGCCAGCAATACTAGATCAATAAACTCTCCCATTAATGGGTTTGCTCCTGTTGTTTTTCTTTTTCTTCAGGCAATGTTAGTAATCCCCCGTGGCGGGCAGACTTAGCAAGTGCATGAGACGAGGTTGGGCTGGTAATCATTAGAAACGTTAAAATGAATAAAAGTTTGGCAGTATTTAAGTCAAAAGATGTTTGCAAGAGCAGCCCAAAGATAATCAATATTGCAGCAATAGAATCCGTGACACTTGCTGCGTGCACGCGCGTAAAAAAGTCTGGTAATTTGAAAAGCCCTATGGCTCCGCTCAATCCAAAAAAAACACCTGCAATGAGCAGGACACTACTGACGATGTCTAAGATAAACATGTCCATCCACTGTTAATAATGTGTTATTCAATGGGTGCTGTGTATTCGAAAAATCGAAGTACAGCCACCATTCCTATAAAATTGATAAGGGCATAAACAATTGCAATATCAAGAAAATCAGGGCGCCCCATCAAGTAACCTCCAACAGCTATAAATAGCACTGTTTTGGTGCCAAACATGTTCACACCAAGTATGCGGTCATAGACCGTCGGCGCACTAAACGCTCTTGCCAGGGCGATAGCCATAACAACCAGAATCGCAACACTTACGGCGGCATATACATCATTCATTCCTTCCCACCCCAAATGTCGTTAACCTTCCTTTGCATCAATCCTTCTTTTAGCTCTTCAATGGAAGATTTTTGCAATGCATGAACACTTACTTCACCATCAACCAAATCGACACTCAGTGTACCGGGAGTCAGAGTGATTGAGTTTGCATATAGGACACGGCTATTTATAGGAACGCCTTGAGCGCTGATTTTTTCCAGCACCGGCGAAATTTTTTCCGAGGAACCCCAAATGAGTTTAGTGACCTGAATGCTGGATTTAACTATTTGCACAAATAACCAAGGAAGATACCTAATAAGTTGAAAGCCAGTACCAATTTCCTGACTCTCTTTATCAACCTCATCCATGCGCTTTAAAACATAAAGAACAATTATCACAGACACGGCACCGAAGCTTAGCAATAAGGGCTCTAAAAAACCTGAAAGCAGCAGCCAGAAAATGATCAACACTAAAGCCCATTCAGCAATATGAATATAGTAGCGGGCGGTTTTCTTATTGATACTTTACACTCCTAACAAGGGTATTTAACCTTCAAAACTTTTAGTAAAGCATCCTGCAATGGCAACGCTTTGTCAATATCAGCCAATACTTCGTGAGCACTCACATCTTTTGGCAAACAAAGGTTAAGCTCCTTTTTAATTAGCTCAGCTAGGTAAGTTTTACCGACGCGATTATTGAAAGCACGTTGCTCTAGTTTAGAAAAATTCGGGTTGAAACCAACTTCATTAAGTTGCAGTAACGCATCTAGGTAGCCGCGAACAAAATGTATACACTGCTCCATAGATTTATCATGAACTGAACATACATTGTGCAAGTTTGGATCCTTACTTTCTACATTGGCGAATACGCCACATGAACAAAGCAGAGCAATACTGGCGAGCAACAAACGTATATTTTTGGGTAGTCGATTTTTCATTTCATTTCTTCTTATTAGTAGTGTTGGGAAATGGGTTGATAATCTCTTTTCTCGGGGTGACTACAACCAATACCCCCCAACTGGCAACATCGTAGATCCAGCATGCAATCTAAGCTCACTTGACTCAAGCTTAGCAGCTACAGCCGAATGGGATTGGAGGTTTTCAAGTTGTAACAATAATTTCTCTTCAGTCTAAGACTTAAGTTCAGGACTAACACTTACGAAGTCAATGCTTTTTACTGATTACTGATCAAATTACAGTCAACTTCACGCCTCTGGACTCTGGCCAGTAACCAGTTCATCAATGAGCGTTTTATTTTTTACAAAAATTATTACTGAAATTTCAGCACGCCTTTTACAAGTTTATCCAAGCCGCCTCCTTTTCATATTCACAGCCGTAATATGCGGCGCTTATCGTGATAGCTCAATAGAAGATATTAAGTTTTAATGATAGGATCTACCTATCACCTTTAAATAATATTCATATTACTGAGAGATTATGCCGCTAGGAACCCCAACTATTAAACAGCTGGAGTACTTTGTCTGTCTCGCAGAGTCTACGGCTTTTCGCCGCGCTGCCGAGAGCTTGAATATCAGTCAACCCACTCTAACTGCTCAGATCTATAACCTAGAAAAAACCTTAAACATAACCTTGTTCGAACGAAGTCGCAGCGGCGCAACCCTAACGCCTGCAGGTCGAGACTTGTTGGGTAATGCCCGACAAGTGATTGAGGAGATGAGTGGGCTTTTGGATCAGGCAGCGGCGATCAGTCAGGGGCCGGGTGGCACATTCCGTATTGGTGTATCACCGACTGTTGGCCCTTATTTACTACCGAATATTTTACCCGAGCTACATCAAACCTACTCGTCCCTGAAGCTATATGTCAGGGAAAATATGCCAAAAACACTAGAACTTGATCTATTGGAGGGGAGGCTTGATTTAGTACTGATTCCTCGACCATTCAGCAACCCTCGCTTGACCACTGAGGTGCTATTCCATGAACCACTACAATTCGTTACGCCAGAAGATCATCCACTTGCTAAATTAAAAAAAATTAAAACCCACCATCTGCACGGACAGAACATACTGACGCTAGTAGAAGAATACAGTAGCTACCACCAAATGGAGCTGCAATGCGCAGAACTGGGTGCCAATATCGCAAGGGATTACGAAGGCAGCAGTCTGGACGCCTTACGTCAAATGGTGATAATGAGGATGGGGTTGACCTTTCTACCTGCGCTTTACATTTTTTCTGAAATACACCAGCCTCAAGGCCTTAGTGTTAGAGAGGTGGAGAAGTTAAAACTGTATCGCACTCATGTATTGGCATGGCGTCGTAATTCTCCCAATCGCAGTTTTTACATACAATTAGCAGAGAAAATACGTGATTTAGCGAAAAAGAATCTAGCTGATGTCAATTTAACTTATTAATCATACTAAGTTCGTAATATGAATTTACAATCATTTTTTCTCTGTGGTGTTATTCATCATTATAAGGCCTATTAAGACTAGTCAAATACACACCATACTAGTCAGCACATGGTGATTTTCGGAGCAGCCAATATGTGAGGTGGCAGAAGTCCGTGGTGTATTAGTAAAATACTTCACAATGAAGAAGCACCTGAAGTAGCGGCCTATCCTGAATAGGCAAAACTGTGCAGTAAGTGCCATACCAAAGCGGCTATATTAATGGATGGGTGTTTAAGCTGTAGGAATTCTAAGTGCAGGTAAAAATTAAAAGGTACCATCAGTAAAGCAGAGTCACTTAAGTGTTTTTATTTACAGGTAAATACAAGCACTTAAGTGACTAGTTATTTTATAAAAATAACTCCAAGTCTTGCTCAACCGGCAAATCAAACGCCGTTTGTAAATCACTGTTAATATTTAAGAAGCGACGCAACGATCTATGAATATGATGCTGGCTGAGTTCTAAGCCATTTTCATCCGATTGAAAGTTATTGGTGTTCACTTTCAACAAATTACACTCCGCATCGGTTAATTGAATTAAGCCGTTACCATTTTTATTATTTGGGCTAATTAAAATAGCCGAGCCAATGCCGTAATCATCTTTGCCTTCGCTTTCATCATTATAAAAGGGCGTGCGCGTCCACTCAGAACATAAATAAACAGTCATACGGTCCGCTATACCATGACGTTCAGCTTCGGCATACAAGGTCGCCACTCCATCTAGCATTTTCCCAAGGTTTTGCGTTTGATATTTATCATTATTAGAGTGAGTATCAAAACCGCCCACCTCTAAATTGGCGGCTGCCGTTAAACCTGATGCAAATGCTGCGGCTACAAATTCAGCTTGGCCATTAATACCATTTTGCAATCCGGCCGATGGCAAGTACGCATCTAATGATGACAAACTGGCATCACCATTCACGGCATTAAATAATCGCCCCATGGCACCACGGCGCACGGTCGCCCCTTCTTTTTCAAGCAATGCATCTTGGCGAGCGGTACGATAATTTTTAAATACATCGTAAGCCGCGTCAGAGTGAACCATATTAGGATTAATGAAATCACTTACCTTGGTTCTGCTATCTATTTTCGACACAGGCACCAAATTACGGGTGGCACTGTTGCCACCAAAGCTTACATAACTGGTGGATGAATCAGCAAAATGGCTAGCCGCAAACAGTGCACCAATAGATGGCAGGCCATTCATATTGCCACTGCCCGCTGAATTGATGCTATGCCCGGATGATAAGGCTTCAAAACCATTGATAATGGTCATGTTATTATAGTGCTTATCAAAAAAGGCCTTATTTTTAGCACCTAAACCGTTGTCTTCAAACCCCACCAAATTAGGAGCGTATTTAAAGTTACCCGCCGTTCCTATGTCTGAGGTTTGATAAGTATTCACAGGCCCATTGCCATCACTACGGTCGCTATTACCCTTTGGGTCGCAAAAGGCGGTGGTATCCCAACCACCCTCCGCATAAATGGTCACGAAAAATTGCTCTGGGCGCGTAGCAGCGTGGGCCTTGCTTAAACCAATAGGTGCACTGCAGGCTAAGCCACTTACGGATAATAATTGTAAAAAATCTCTGCGTTTCATGATCAGGCCCTTTTATTCGTATAGGAACTGGAAGTCACTGGTGAGATACACCACCAGCAGGTTCCATGCACGTTCGATATAGTTGTTGTCTTGATTATTAACTCGACCATTATCGGTATTACAGCTCAATGAGTTCGATGCATCATTGTCATTCATACCGGCCACCTGAACATCTTTCAACAAGTTATAAGCTTCAGTGACCTGAGCATCATCTGTTTCTACTTGCTGACCCCACATACGCCAAATAAGTTTTTGTATGGCAACACGAATATTATTTTCATGGCTCGCATCACTAGGAGAATCTTGCAAAGTTAAGTCTGTAAAATACAAGCGTTCGTCATTGCTGCGCTGGAAATCATAATTCACCACATCACAAGCCAACTTATTAGCATAGGTTTCTTGCATGGCCGTCATGAAACCGTTGGGTTCTAACAAGCGCTCTGTCACTAGGTCGTAATCAATACCACCGTATAAAATTTTATTAGAAAGTACCCCAGTAAATTCTCCTTCACCCATCATTAACAAATATTTACGGGTAAGCATTTCAGGAGACAATATACGCACCGCACCAATTTTGTCGGCAACGATTTCGGTGACACCACTAATACTATCTGGGGCGTAATAAGGACTTTTCACTATGGTTTTAATCAAAGATTTAAGATTATAGCCGCTATTAATAAAAGCCGTTTTCCAAACACTTAACAAAGACTGCTGCACCTCATATAAAGCCACATCCTCTTCAATAACGGCCTCCACATCACGCAACATTTTTTGCCCAGTTAAACCCTCAGCAATACGCTTTACTGTGGCCTCTGCAAAACTTGGATCGTTAGCTACACGTTGCGCTAAAAGCTGTATAGGGTCTTCACTGGCTTCAGGGTCAAATACTTCGTCGGTGGCGGCAAAGCCTGCTGGTTTCATTTGGCCTTTATCGGAATACCAAGTATTTGGTATTTTATAAACGCCTTTATCGTTAAAGTTTTGGAAAGACGACGAAACAGGATCCATTATATTGTGACAACCACTACAAGTAGGATTATCAATCACCTCGGTCAGTGAAGAAGAAGTTGCCATAGGGCGCTGGCCTGGTATTGAAAACAAATTAAAGTTTAAGAAGTGATCAAACACTAAGTAAGAACGGTGACGGTTACGGTTTACATTATTTGTATCCGATTCATCAAGGAAAAGACGGGTAGTTAATGCACCGGCATGGGGAAGCCCTTCAATTTTCACCGCTTTTAAATCATAAGGGTCATCGGTTAATAAGGCTTGGTTTGGAAATTCAGAACCTGACCATTTATCAAATGATAAATCATCGTACACACCAAACACATGAGCTGAATATGGGTTAACCACAGTGTAATCGGCCGTTAAGAATTCAGTAAACGGGCGGTCATTTTCCACCACATAACGCATTAATAAAAATATCTCATCGTTAAAGGCGTCATAGCTTAAAGTTTTTGCGTACTTGCTTTCATCGTCAGTAAAGTTTTTGTACCACTCTTTATCATAACCATCTTGATCGGCGTCTTTAGGGCCTAACAACATCATGTCGTTGTAGATTTCTTTTAAGCGATCATAAAAAGCATTTTCAACCATAACGTTATCTAGCACTGAATCTAGGCCATTTAATCCGTTATCTTCAATGGTTTGTAACTCTTGATCAGTAGGCAATCTGCCTGCCAAAGACATGCTGGCTTTATACAGAACATTACTTAATGGTTTTTGAGTAATGACCAACCCAGAAGATTCACTTTCTGTTTCGCATTGCTGAGTGTCATTTTGTAAAGAGAAAATATAAGTGGCGGTGTCAAAAGCGCAACTACCAGGCGCGTCCCCTACACATAGGCTAGGGTCACTGGGCATGTTGTCATTAATATATTTAGCAAGGCCCACTACATCCGTTAGGCTTTCCATTAGGTTACCGGTAACCAAGCGGTTTAAATTCGTTGCATTAGCAATAGCCCCCTGATTAGTTTCACCGTGGCAATTTGCGCAGGTAGTTTGCTTCCAAAAATCTTTACCGGTTATAGCATTACAGGCTTCTCCTTCCGCTGCCTCTGCTGCTGCCGCCGCCGCTGCCTCCGCTGCTGCCTTTGCATCTGCCGCTGCTTGTGCGGCAGCTTCTGCTTCTGCCAAAGCTGCTGCTTGTGCGGCTGCCTCTGCTTCTGCCAAAGCCTTTGCATCTGCCGCTGCTTGTGCTGCGGCTTCTGCTTCTTCTTGTGCTGCTGCAGCGGCTGCCTCTGCCGCCTTTGCATCTGCCGCTGCTTGTGCTGCGGCCTCTGCCGCGGCTTCTGCCAGCGCCATTGCCTCTGCTGCTGCTGCTTCATCAGCCAAAGCTGCTGCCTCAGCCAAAGCCTCAGCCTCAGCCGCTGCTGCTGCCGCGGCTTCTAATAATGCTTCAGCTTCTGCCATTGCCTCAGCCTCTGCTGCTGCCGTTTCCTCTGCCATTTCCTCCGCCGCTGCTGCTGCATCTTCTGTCTCAGTGGGAGCATCATTACTGATCATCACATTTGAGAAAGCCACATTAACCAGCTCGCCGTCATTATTAGGGTGGGGACTGGTGGCTAGCCCTAGGTAAACTTGAGTCTTCATTTCAATGTTTCTTGAAGCCACCCACATCCAATCCATGCCATCAGAAGATTGATAAGCGTTTAGTAAATTATTGTTACGTTCTAACTTAAGCCAGATGGGTGCGGTGATCGTACCGGGGTTCTCACCTGGAGAAAAACTAGTTGTGCCACCACTATTTTCACGCCACTGAAAGGCTAAACCGTTGGCCTCACCCCCAGTTAAAAATAAACTGGCATGCTTGGCGTTTTCTTCTAACCCGTCACGAATCATCACACCGGTTTTAGACCAACCACTGGTGTTATTAAAGGATAAAACTTTGGCGGTAATACTGCCGTTACCTTCTAGGGGTTGATTAACAAAGAAAAAGTCATCGGTTGTTCCCCAAATATCGCCTCCTGACGCAGTCACGGAGTAAATACCGGTATTCGTATCGGTTGAAAGATTACTTAAATTGGATGTTTCACTGTGACTAACTTGCTGACCTGACAAGTCCAATAAGATATTGCCCGGCGTTGCTGGAACGTCGTCAGGAATATTTGTATCTGGCTGCCCATCAGATCCACATTGTGAAACAGATTGGACACTTTCTGGAGATAAAAATTGTGCAATTCTGGCAGCACAATCAGCATCACACATGGCAGGCTCAGCCATGGGCATACGCTCTACAGTAGCGTTAATAAATCGATTAAAGTCGGTATCTACTTTTAAACCCGTGGCTATTTTAGTGCCTTCATTATTGGCACCATGGCAACTGGCACATTGCTGCTGATATTGTGTCTCGCCTTGTAACACTTGTTCTTCAATAAGAGTTTTTGCTTGTGCTTGATTATCAACACACTGCTGAACATCATATTTTTCAGCTGTTGTGGTATCTAATTCTCCATACTCTGGCATACAGGCAGCAAGAGCCATGCTAGATAATATGACAAAGATTTTTCCCCGTTCTCGACCGAGCATATATTTTAAGCGTGTAAACAACATAATCACCCCAAAGCAATGAACCTCTATAGGGTTCTTGAAGCGGCGATTATTGTTTTTATAGGAATAATTTTCTGAGCGTTAAGTACCACCAAATGTAACAAGTCTTTACATTGTAAG
>OLII01000210.1_pt1 | contig 23541 bp, 22 predicted proteins | sample 1609481 | NCBI WGS metagenome assembly OLII01 (sample SAMN05416859, study PRJEB24817) | seawater metagenome | isolation source: Sea water | place: Canada:Atlantic | collected 2013-11 | reverse complement strand
GAGATCTAGTACGGTCTCGTGGGCTCGGAGATGTGTATAAGAGACAGGGCTGGACAATTGCTCGAAGGCTGTCGCGCGTTGGTCTGGCGGCAATTGGTATTGGATGTGTGCCCAGCTTTGCTGAAGCATGTTCAGGCGTTGCTGGTCGGCATTGTCCAGGGCCCAGGCGCCTTGGCTCAGGCCCCAGACCAGCAGGCAGGTAGCGATCTTTTTCATGGTTTGGGCGGCTCGCGGTCGGTCTTGTGGCTGAGGCGGCGGATCAGTGGCAACTGCTTGCGCAGACCGCGGTCCACCAGGTGCGGCAGCAGGTTGTTCAGGCGCACGAAAAAACGCTCCTGCCAACCCAGGTAAAGGTCGCGCCGATCACCGGCAATGGCGTGAATCACGGCGCTGGCCACGGTTTTCGGATCATCGACATTGGCCTTGAGGGCAACGTTCAGGGCCTGCGCCGCCGGGCTGTTCATGGGGGTGCGGGTGGCCCGCGGGGCGACGTACAGGACGTTGACCCGGGTGTCGGCCAGTTCCCGGCGCAGCGCTTCGGAAAACCCGCGCAGGGCGAACTTGCTCGCGCAGTAGGCCGCGTAGCCGGGGTAGCCGATCGAACCGTAGGTAGACCCGACATTGACCACCATGGCGCTGTCGGCCTGTTTGAGCAGCGGCAACAACAGCCTAGTCAGGCACATGGGTGCACTGATATTTACTGCCAGCATGGCATTGATGTCACTGTCGTCCAGTTGCTCGAACATGGCGAAATGGTTCACGCCCGCAGCATTGATCAGCAGGTTCGCGCCGCCCAGGGCCTGGGCCGCGTTGAGCACCTTGCGCCTGTCCTCGAGAAAGGTCAGGTCGGCGCCCATCCAGGTCAGTTGCGCGGGGTACTCCTGCAGCAGCGTTTGCAGGGGTTCGGCATGCCGGGCCACCGCCAGCACGCGGGCGCCGTTGGCGCAAAGGGCGGCGGCTATGGCCAGGCCGATCCCGCCACTGGCACCGGTCAGGACCACGCGGGCGTCAGACAGGCGCATGCTGTGCTCCATCGTGCGGCAGGCCGCGAAACATGTCGGCATACAGGCGGTAGACCACGCGCGACGCATCGATCACCGCGGCCTGGTCATCAGGGGCCTGCAGGGTGTTCATCAAACGGCGATAGGTCTGCATGTGCTCGAGGTCCAGCGAGCCATGGGAACTGAGGTAGCTGAAGGCGGCCTCCGGCAGCGCCAGGCGCGCGCGGATGCTGTGCGCGGCATGGGTGGCCAGGGCGATACTGGTACCTTCCAGCACATTGACCATGCCGAACAGCCCTACCGGGTTGCCCCGCGCGATCAGGTCGTAGAGGTAGGCGACCATCAGCTCGATCGGCAGTGAAGGCCGACCTTCGCGCACGGCATCGCTGTCACCGCCGCAGGCAGCAATGTCGTTGAGTATCCATTGCTCGTGGCCATACTCCTCTTCGATGTACTCGCACACGGCTTTGCGCAGCCACTCCAGCCGCGAGGGCAGGCGGGCGCCGCATGCCATCATCAAGGGTACGGTGTGACGCACATGGTAGTAGGCCTGGGCCAGGAAGGCCTGGTAGCTATCGAGGCTGACCTTGCCTTCGAGGGCATCGCGAATCACCGGCAGGCTGAACAGCGCATGGCGTTGCTGATGGGTTGCTTCTTGCAGCGTGTCGAAAAAGCTCATGGTCGGGTAGCCTCGCAGGCAAGGGGGTCGGTGAGTTGGGAGCGGTAGCGCTCGACGATGGCATCGCGGCGCGGGCGGCCATTGGCCGTGAGCAGGCCATTGGCGGTCGTGAACGGTTGTTCCAGGCGCGTCCAGCGATGCACCTGGGCGTAATCGGGCAGGGCCTGATTGGCCTGGGCCACGGCCGCTGCCAGTTCGGTGTCGGTGCAGCCCGGTTGATGTGGCCACAGCAATGCGTGGTTGTAAGCCATGGCTTCGCCATAGACGAAGGCCTGGGCGAACACCCCTCGCTGGGTCAGTTCGGCTTCGACCCATTCGGGGTTGATGTTGCGGCCGAAGCTGGTGACGAACTGGTGTTTCTTGCGCCCCTTGATGTACAGGAACCCTTCGGCGTCCAGCTCGCCCAGGTCACCGCTGGGCAACCAGGCGTCGGTGTGCGGCGGTTGGCCCAGGTAGCCGAGCAGGGCCGAGCCCTTGATCAGCACCTCGCCGTCTTCGGCCAGCCTGACCTGCAGGTGGGGCAGTGGCTGACCCACGCTGCCGGGGCGATGGGCCTGTGGCCGGTTCAGGCACACCACCGAGGCGCATTCCGACAGGCCGTAGCCTTCATACACCGGCAGGCCGATGCGCTGCGCGCGGATCAGCAGTTCGGTGGCGACCCTGGCCCCGCCCACCGCGGCAAAGCGCAACGTGCGCGGGTCGAAGGCGCGCTGTTCAGCGGCGCTGACCAGCACCAGCAGCAGTTGCGGCACCAGGATCAGGCTGTGGGGCGCACGGTCGGCGAGGGTGCCGAGCAGGCGCGCAGCATCGACGCCACTTGCGCCCTGGATGCCCAGAGCCGCCAGGCTGGGGACACTCACCGTGGCCCCGGCCATCAGCGCGGCGTAGCCACCCAGGTTCTCCAGCAGGATCGCCAGCGGCAGCAGGGTCAGGTGGTGCTGTGGCGCGGTGATTCGGCTGGCCTGCTCCAGCGCCCGGGCAACGCGCAGCATGCTCTCGGCGCCCAGGCATACGCCCTTGGGGGTTCCGGTGGTGCCGGAGGTGAAGGTCAGCTTGGCGGTGCCCTCGGGCATCAGGTCGGGCCCCGACCATTGCCTGCGCCAGAACGCGCCGTCTTCGACATAGCCGCACGCCAGCAGTTCGGGGGCCAGGGCCGGCTCGGCAATCACCAGGCTGGCCTGGCTCTGCGCCAGGCAATGGCTGCGCTGTGCGGGGCTGAAAAAGGGCGGCAGCAGCACGCAGGTCACGCCTGCAAACAGCAATGCCAGATCCCACAGCATGGCTTCCACACCGTTATCCAGGGCCAGTGCCACGACCCTGGCCGACTCATCGCGCAGGCGTTGCTGGCGGTACTGCACCTCGGCCTGCAGCGTGGCGTAGTCCAGCTTCAACTGGTCGCCCCACAACGCAATGGCGTTGGGCGTGTGTTCGGCGTGCCTGCGCAGCACCTGTTCGAAATGCTGCAGTTCAGGCGACATGACAGGCCTCCCCGGCGGCGGTAGGCAGACCCAGGCGTGTGAACACGCCCATGTTGCGCAAATGGATGAAGCCTGCACGGATGTTGCCAACATGCACCTGGGGCTGGCTCTGGTAGTAGCTGCCCCAGTTATGGCGTTCTTCGCCCAGGCGCAGGGGGTCGGCCGTGCACAGCCTCACTGGCTTGAGCCCAAGGCGGTGGAAGCTGTTTACCAGGCCGATGCTGCCGGTGAACGCTACCCACTCCAGACCGCCCATGGCCAGCAGGTAGGTAACGGCAATGATGCTCAGGCGCGCGCTGCCGGTATCGGCGGCCGCCAGGTTGCCGACCTCGACGATGGCGCTGCGATCGACAGGGTTGTTCTCGGTGGCGCTGATCAAGGGGGCGATCGGCTCGTCCAGGTAGCGCTCCAGAAACAGCGCCTCACTGCTGGCCAGCCGCACACCGGCCACGGCGCACAGCGCGCCGGAGGCATCGCTGATGCCGAACAGCTGCGGCATGAAGTGTGCGATATGCGCACCATGGGCCTTGCGAAAGCGCTGCTGGATGAAGGCCTCGTAGGCCGGGCGCAGGCTATCGCCGGGCAAGGCCCTGGCAAGGCTCATCACCGAACCGCCTGCGGCTGCGAAGTGCAGGGGCAGGGGGATGTTCCAGTCAGAATCGGGCATCGATCACGCCTCCCAGGGTGTGTGTCGGGAGGAGTATCCGAGGCAATTCTTAACGGAGTCTGAAGATCGCGAAAACAGCCAGCGGTCTGTTCAGACCGCGGCTTTCGATGCCTGTCGCATCATTGCCAGGTACCGGCCGGGGCGTCGCGCAGCGCGGCGTGCAGCAGGCGCAGCACCGGCTGCTCCAGCGCAGTGCCGCTGTAGCACAGGCCCACCCGGCGACTGGGCAGCGGGCTGTTGAGCGCATGCACCTGCACCCCTTGTGCCGCGCTCACCAGCGAGTGCGGCAGCGCCGCCACGCCGACCCCGGCCGCCACCAGCAGCAGCGACTGTTGCAGGGAGCCGCTGCTGGCCACCGCCGACGCGGTGGAGTTGCCATACAGCGCCATCAGGCGCTGGTGGGAGGGGTGTTCGGGGCAGATGACCCAGGGGTACAGGCTGGTGACCGTGCCCGGTTGCCTGCCGGCTGCGCTCACCAGCACGAACGGGTCGTCCCACACCGGCAGGAACAGCTCGTCTTCGCAGCACTGTTCTTCCACCGCCAGGCGCGCATCGCCGGCACAGCCCTCGTGCAGCGTGATGTACAGGTGCGCCACCACCTGGTGGGCAAAGCGCAGAAACGCAGCGACCTGCGCGGGGCTCAGGTCCGGCTCGATGCCCAGGCTCAGGTGCTGGCGCGCATCGCTGGTGCGAAAGCGCTGGCGCAGGGCCTCGGCCTCGCTGACCAGCGCGCAGGCCTGCGGGTACAGCGAACGCGCCGCCTCGCTCACCTCCACCCCTCGCGACTGGCGGTTGAACAGGGTGGCGCCCAGGGCTTCTTCGAGCTGGCGGATGGTCACCGACAAGGTCGGCTGGCTGATGCACAGGCGCTGGGCGGCGCTGGTGATGTTGCGTTCTTCGAACACCGCCACAAAGGCTTTGAGGTGCCGGATATCCATAGGTAAGGCCGATGTCTGCAAGAGGAATTAAGCATTTTATCTGCTGTGGCCGGCACTATACGCTTTGCGTCATCTGATAAACCAATGACGGAAGCACTTTCATGAACAAACCCCTGATCATCGTGACCGGCGCCAGCTCGGGCATCGGCGAGGCCGTCGCGCGCCTGTTCTCTGCCCAGGGCCACCCCCTGCTGCTGCTGGCCCGGCGCGTGGAGCGCCTGCTCGCACTGGGCTTGCCCGCCACCCTGTGCAAGGGTGTCGACGTCACCGACCGCGAGGCGCTGCTGGCTGCGGTGAAGGAGGCCGAGGCGCAGTACGGCCCGGCCGATGCGATCGTCAACAATGCGGGGGTGATGCTGCTGGGTGATACCGCCACCCAGGCCCCCGAGCAGTGGGAGCGCATGCTGGATGTGAACGTCAAGGGCCTGCTCAACGGCATCCATGCGGTACTGGGCGGCATGATCGAACGCAACCACGGCACGGTGATCAACGTCGGCTCGGTGGCCGGGCGCAAGACCTTCCCCAACCATGTGGCCTACGTGGGCACCAAGTTTGCCGTGCACGCGATCTCGGAAAACCTGCGCGAAGAAGTGGCGGCGCACAACGTGCGGGTCATCACCATCGCGCCGGGTGCGGTGGAAACCGAGCTGCTCGGCCACACCACCGATGAGGCGATCAAGTCCGGCTACCAGGACTGGAAGGCCGGCATGGGCGGCGTGGTGCTGTCGGCGGACGATGTGGCCAATGCGATCCGCTACGCCTACGAACAGCCTCAGGGCGTGTGCATCCGCGAGATCGTGCTGGCGGCGACCCGCCAGCAGGCCTGATGGCGTGCGCGTTGCGCGTCAGAAGCTGTACCTGACGTTGAACATCACGTTGCGCGGGTCGCCGTAGTAGACCGAGTAGTAGTTGCCGATGCCGCTGTAGTACGTCTTGTCGAACAGGTTGTTGAGGTTGGCCGACACCTTCAGTTGCTTGCTCACGTCATACGCGGCCATCAGGCCGACCACGCCGTAGGCGTCCTGGAAGAACTTGTGGCTGGGCAGCGCCACGTCGTTGACGTCGTCGTAGAAGGTGTCGTCGACGAAGTAGGTGCGGCTCTGCCACTGCCAGTTGCCGCCCACGGTGAGCTTGTTCAGCTCGGCCGGCAGGCGGTAGCTGGTGGCGACCTTGAGCAGGTGCTGGGGCTGGTTGGTCGCCACGCGCCGGTGATCGGCGTCGTAGGAGGCCTGATAGACGTAGCCGGCGTTGATGTTCCAGTCGGGCAGGATCTCGCCGGACATTTCCAGCTCCACACCGCGGGTGGTGGCGCCCTGTACGGCGCGCATCACTTCATTGCCGAACTCCCCGGTGGTGCCGGTCGACTGCGCGAGGTTGTCCTGCTTGAGCTCGAACAGCGCCAGGCTGGCATTCAGGCGACGGTCGAAATACTCGCCCTTGATTCCCACTTCGTAGCTTTGCCCGGTGAGCGGGTCCAGCGGCTTGTTGTCGGCACCCCGGTTGTAGGGCTGCGGCTTGAAGATGTCGGTGTAGCTGGCGTACACGGTGTGCTGGTCGTCGAGGTCGTAGGTGATGCCGGCATAGGGGATCACTTCACCGGTGTCGCGGGTGGCGGTGCGGCTGCTGCGCGGCAGCGCGTTGATGCTGTCCAGGCTCCACGCGTAGTCGGTGACCCGCGCCCCCAGCACCAGGTTGAGTGCGTCGGTGGGCTTGAGCACGACCGCAGCATAGCCGACCTTCTGCGTGGTCTTGATATCGAAGGTCGACCACCAGGCCCAGTCGGTGGGGTAGGCGGCGTTGTTGTTCCAGTCGAAGGCATCGGGTGCCACGGCGTCGGTGCTGCCGTCGGTACGGTCCGATTGCGCGGTGGTGTGGGCATAGGTGTAGCCCACCACCAGGTCGTGGCTTCTGCCCAGCAGCGAGAACGGGCCCTTGGCGTAGATATCGAAGGACTTCTCGTCGGTATCGGTGTTGAACTTGGCCGCACCGCCCGGGTAGTAGCCGTGGGCGACGCTGTTGTCGTTCGGGTCGACATGGGCGGTGGCCAGGCCTGCGATGATCTCGCGCGAGGCATAGTTGCGGTAGCTGGCGGTGGCCTTGAGCGACCACTCGTTGTCGAACTGGTGATCGATGCTGGCGAATGCACGCTGGGTGCGATGGTTGCGGTAGGCCCACTTGTCCGCCGGGTTGGTGGAGCGCGAGAAGCGCACCGGTGTGCCGTTCTTGTAGAAGGCCGGCAGGTGGGTGGTGGAGGACGCGTCGTTGTCGTTCTGCTGGTACTCGTAGCCCACGCTCAGCACGGTGGCGTCAGACAGGTCGCCGTCGAGCACGCCGTAGAAGATGTCCTGTTGCTGCTTCTGGTAGTCGATGAAGGTGTGCTGCTGTTCACGGGCCGCGACGAAACGCCCGCGCAGGGCGCCGCTGTCGAGCAGCGGTCCGGACACGTCCAGCTCGGTGCGGTAGTGATCCCACGAGCCTGCGCCGGCGGACACATGGCCCTGAAACTGGGCAGTGGGCCGCTTGCGCACCAGGTTGATCACCCCCGACGGGTAGCCGATGCCGTTGACCAGCCCGGTGGCGCCCTTGAGCACCTCGACGCGGTCGTAGATCACCGAGTTGGTGATGCTGTAGTTGTCGCGCAGGTTGCCGGCGTCGGTGCTCAGGCTGGGCACGCCGTCATACTGGAAGTTCTGGATCTCGAAGCCGCGCGAGTAGAAGGTGAAGCCTTCGGAGTTCTCGCGGTTGACGGTGATGCCCGGGGTTTGCTGCATCACCTCGGACAGGTTGTTCAGGCCCTGGTCGTCCATCTGCTGGCGGGTGATCACGCTGATCGACTGCGGGGTCTTGCGCAGCGACATGTCCAGGCGCGTGGCGGTGCTGGTCTGCCCGGTGGTGTAGGAGCCGCTGCCCTCGGTGGTGCTGCCCAGGCTCCAGGCGCTGTTGATGGTGGTGGCGCCCAGTTCGATGTTGTTGCCGGCGCTGTCTGGCAGCGGTACCAGGTACAGGGTCGAGGCGTCACTGCGCCCGAAGGTGAAGCCGCTGCCGGCCAGCAGTTGGGCCAGGGCCTGATCGGCGGAGTAGCTGCCCTTGACCGGTGCGCTGCGCAGGCCGGCGTCCAGGTTGCCGTCGAGCATCACGTTCTGCCCGGTCTGCTGGCTGAACACCAGCAATGCCTGGCGCAGTTGCTGGGCGGGGATATCGAAGGCCGTGTGCACGCTGACCGCCGCTGTACCGGGCGCGGGCAGCTGGGCCTGGGCCGGTTGGGCCAGCAGCGCGCAACTGATCGCGGCGCCCAGCGCCGACATGCGCCAGCACGAACCCTGGGGGAACAACGTCTGGGGTGTTGCCATTTCCTTGACTCCTCGGCAGAACGACTTCGCCTGTTTGCGAATGGGTTTCATCTGCTGGTGATGACGCACGAGGAGTGCAAATGTCTGATGGGTACTGCAAATAATTTTCAATCAGCCATCGGCGGGTCAGGCAGGGCGGATGATGGTCACCAGGTCGGTGTAGCGGCTCAGGCGGATCGGCAGGGTGCGCGCCAGCACATCGAGCATCTGCTCGGGGTGCTGGCGATTGAGGATCAGGCTCACCGGGCGTGCCGCCAGGCGCTCGTCGGCGATGAAGATGCGGCCCTCGCGCCAGCGCTGCAGGTGATTGACCACCTTGGCCAGGGGCGTGTCGAAGAACACCAGGCTGCCGTTGCGCCAGGCCAGCACCTGGTCGAGTTCGGCGCGCTGCACCGGGCCGAGCCCGGCGGCGCCGAAGGTCACGGCCTCGCCCTGGCCCAGCTGTGCCTGCTGGCCGGGGATTTGCACCCCGGCATTGTGCTCACTGACGGCCAGGTCGGCGCTGCCGGCGTCGCAGGACAGGCAGAACGCACCCTGGTGGCTGACCACGGTGCCGGCCTCGGTGTCGATGCGCAGCGGGCGGGTATCGGCGGCCACCTTGAAATAGGCCTGACCACGCAGCATGCGCAGGCGCCGCGTGGTGCCGGAAAAGTCGAGGTCCAGGGCGGTGTTGCCGGCCAGTTCGATCACGCTGCCATCGGGCAGGCGCTCGGTGCGGGTTTCACCCACGCGCGTGTGCAGGTCGGCAAACGACAGGCCGTCGCCCTTGAGCCACAGTGTGGCCGAGCCGGTGGCCACTGCGGCGGTGCACGCCGCCATGGCCAGTTGCATGAAGCGCCGCCGCGAGACGCCGCGGGCCTTGGGGGCAGGCGGCGCCTGCACGGCAGGCAGCTCGGCGGCCAGGGCCCACAGCGCTTCGAGTTCCAGGTAGGCCTTGGCATGGCGCGGGTCGGCCAGCATCCACTCAAGCCACTGCTCGTGCTCGGCCTGGCTGGCCGAGCCTTCGAAGATCAGCGCGAACCAGGCGCAGGCCTGCTGCGAGATGGGGTCGGCTTGGGGCTCGTCGGGCGAGGCCGGGGCCGGCGTGGGGAAGGGCGGTTCAGCCATGGGTCGGGTCACTGTGCGGCGGTGAGGTGTACAGGGGCGCATGATAGTCCACTCTCACTCGGACATGCCCAGCTTGAGCAATTCCAGTGCCCGCACCATGCGGCTGTAGGCGGTCTTGGGCGAAATGCCCAGGCGTTCACCGATCTCCACGTAGGTCAGGCCTTCGCCGCGCGCTAGCAGAAACACCTCGCGGCAAGGCTCGGGCATGCGCTGCATCACGCGGTTGAGCGTGGCCAGCTGGTCCTGGGCGATCACCGTGCGTTCCAGGCTCGGGGTCTTCTGCTCCAGCGCCTGCAGCTCGGTGGGCTCGACCACCTCGCCCTTGCGGTGGCGCTCGCGACGCAGGTAGTCGATGAACAGGTTGCGCGCGCACAGAAACAGGTACGCGCGAAAGTTGTCGATGGGCGTGCGCCCCAGCTGTTCGGACAGGCGAATGAAGGTTTCCTGAGTCAGGTCTGCGGCGGTGTCCTTGCAGCGCACCTGACGATTCAGGTAGTCCTGAATTTCTTCACGGTGGGCAAGGTACAACGCCTTGAGGTCTGCGCTTGACACGAAACACCTGCGAGCTGGGGGTCAGGGAGCGCAGGAAGATAACAGGAATTAATATCATTTAAAACAACGCGGCCGAGGCGCTGGGGTAGCGTCTCTAGCGGTTCGGGAGCAATCGGTAGTGGCTCTGCACGAAACCGTTGTCCGACGCGCAGGTGGCGACATGCTGCAGCTGGCGTTCGCTGCCTGCGTGGCTGAACAGCGCGATGCCCTGGCCAAGCAGTACCGGAATGCGCGTGATGATCAATTCGTCGATCAGCCCGGCCTGCAGAAACGCCTGGAGGGTCTGGCCGCCATCGATGTAGAGGTGCTTGAGCCCTCGTGCTGCCAGTTGCTCGACGATGTCGGTCACGTCGCCTGCCAGCACCTCGACGTTGGCCTGCGGGTGCGCAGACATGTCCACGGGCCGGTTGGACAGCACGATGACCGGGATGCCTGCATACGGCCATTCGGGAAAGGACAGCACCTTGTCCAGGGTCTTGCGGCCCATCACCAGGGCATCGACGCCGGCGATGAACTGTTCGTAGGTCACGCCGTTGAGTACAGCGGTTTCATAGTCGGGGCGGTGCAGCCACTCGATGTCGCCGTCGGGGCGTGCGATGAAGCCATCGATGCTCGCGGCGATGAATACAGAGCACTTGATTGTCATTGAACGTGAATTCCTCGTTGCTGTAGGCACGCCTTTGAAAACGGGCGGTTGGTTGGCGACCGAATATACCGCGTTGCCAGCTCGTTACCAGTCATCAGCCAAAGGGCCTGGGCCCGCTGGAGCCAGACGCTGCCCATCAACGCTGGTTGAGCCAATGCTGCTGGTAGGCCCCTTGCGGGTCCTGCACCGGGCCGTGATCGGGAAAGGGCAGGTTGGCGATGCACGCAAGCTGGGCCTGGGTTGGCGCTTCGCGTCGGATGTCTGCGTGCTGCCCGGGCGGGTAGGCCCCCACCACCAGAAAGCCCGGGCTGCAATCGAGTTTGCAGTGGCCCGTGCCGGCGGGCAGCAACAGCACATCGCCTGCACTCACCTGTACTTCGCGGCCCCGCGGGCCGCCCAGTATCAGCCTTGCCTGGCCACACACCACGCCGAGCGCTTCGTGGCCCTCGGTGTGGTAGTGGTGGTAGGCGTAGATGCCATCGCGCCATTGTGCCGGCCAGCCATTGGCCTCGAAAGTGCGTTCGATTTGCGCCGCCGGATCACTGCCATGCAGCGCAATCGCGTGGGGGTAGATCAGCACCGGCAGCCGGGTGTTGTTGGGCACCCAGTCGTCGGGTTGCAGCCTCAGTACCTGCGAGGCTGTTGAAGGTGTGTGTCGAGTGTTCATGGTCGACCCTCGGCGATGAAGCCGGGGCGGCATCGGGTTGCCAGCCCGGCGTGGTGACAGGGAAGGGGCAGGTGGATGCCTGCCCCGGTCATCTAGCTTCGCAGGAACGCGAGCAGATCGGCGTTGATCGTGTCGGCGTCGGTGGTCGGCATGCCATGCGGCAAGCCCGCATAGGTTTTCAGGGTGCCGTTCTGCAACAGCTTCGCTGACCGCGGCCCTGAGTTTGCATAGGGCACGATCTGGTCATCGTCCCCGTGCATCACCAGGACGGGAATCGTGATGCGCTTGAGGTCGTCGGTGAAGTCGGTCTGGGAGAAGGCCACGATCCCGTCAAGGTGTGCCTTGGCGCAGCCCATCATGCCCTGGCGCCACCAGTTCAGGATGGTGCCCTCGCTGGCGTTTGCGCCTGGGCGGTTGTAGCCATAGAACGGGCCTGACGGCAGGTCATGGTAGAACTGTGCGCGGTTGGCCTTGAGCTGCGCCTGCAAGTCATCGAATACCGACCTGGGCAAGCCGTCCGGATTGTTCGGGGTCTGGACCATCAGCGGTGGCACGGCACTGATGAGGGCAGCCTTCGACACACGCTCCTGGCCATGGCGAACGATGTAGCGGATCACCTCGCCGCCGCCGGTGGAGTGCCCCACGTGGGCTGCACCCTGCACGCCAAGATGGTCGACCACGGCCGCAACGTCGTCCGCATAGTGATCCATGTCGTGCCCGTCCCACACCTGGCTGGAGCGCCCGTGGCCGCGGCGGTCGTGTGCGACGACCCGGTAGCCGTGATCAAGGAAGAACAGCATCTGCGCATCCCAGTCGTCGGCACTGAGTGGCCATCCGTGGTGAAAGACGATCACCGGGGCATCGCGTGGGCCCCAGTCCTTGTAGAAGATCTCGACACCGTCCCGCGTAGTGACATACCCCATGTTCGTGGCTCCCGAGTGAAGTGGAGGGCGTGGTCAGTATCGTGTTGTGATCATGACCAGGTGAACAAAGTGCAGATCAGCGGATGAACGGCCTGCACAGACGCTGCGATAGCCGTTGACCACGGACCATTGCAGGCTTGTACGGCTCAGTCCTGATGCATGGCCTGTGCTACCCCCTGATCCTCACCCAGGAACCCGCCACTCTGGTGATGCCACAGCTGCGCATAGGTGCCATTTCTGGCAAGCAACTCGGCGTGGGTACCCTGCTCGATGATGCGCCCGTCATCCATCACCACCAGCCGGTCCATGGCCGCAATGGTGGACAGACGGTGGGCGATGGCGATCACGGTCTTGCCCTGCATCATCTCGTCGAGGCTCTCCTGGATGGCCACTTCGACCTCGGAGTCGAGCGCGCTGGTGGCTTCGTCCAGCAGCAGGATCGGGGCGTTCTTGAGCATCACACGGGCGATCGCGACGCGCTGGCGCTGGCCGCCCGACAGCTTGATGCCGCGCTCGCCCACCAGGGTGTCGTAGCCGCTATGGCCTTGCTGGTCGCTCAACTGGCTGATGAAACCGTCGGCCTGGGCACTGGCGGCTGCGCTGCGGACCTGTTCGTCGGTGGCGTCGGGCCGACCATAGGCGATGTTGTCGCGAATGGAACGGTGCAGCAGCGAGGTGTCCTGGGTGACCATGCCGATGGCGCTGCGCAGGCTGTCCTGAGTCACATGGGCGATGTCCTGCCCGTCGATGCGGATCTGGCCGCTGTCGACGTCATAGAAGCGCAGCAGCAGGTTGATGAGCGTGGACTTGCCCGCGCCGGAGCGCCCCACCAGGCCGATCTTTTCACCCGGGCGAATGCTCAGGCTCAGGCCGTCGAGCACCTGGCGCTCGCCGTTGTAGTTGAAGCTCACCTTGTCGAAGGTGACCGCGCCGCCGCGGGTCTGCAGCACCTTGGCGTCCGGGGCATCCTTGACCTTGGGGCCGCGGGTCAGGGTGGCCATGCCGTCCTGCACGGTGCCGATGTTCTCGAACAGCGAGGTCATCTGCCACATGATCCAGTGCGACATGCCATTGATGCGCAGCGCCATGGCGGTGATCGCCGCCACGGCACCTGCGCCGACCTCGCCCTGGTGCCACAGCCACAGGGCATAGCCGCCGGCAGCCATGATCAGGGCCACCACCAGTGCCTGGTTGACGATCTCGAACTGGCTGACCAGGCGCATCTGGCGAAAGCCGGTCTGTTTGAAGTCTTCCATCGCCGCACGGGCGAAGTGCGCCTCGCGGTTGGAGTGGGAGAACAGCTTCACCGTGGTGATGTTGGTGTAGGCGTCGGAAATGCGCCCGGTCATCATCGAGCGGGCGTTGGCCTGCTCCTGTCCGACCTTGCCCAGGCGCGGCACGAAGTACAGCATGGCCAGGCCGAACAGCACCACCCAGGCAACGAAGGGCAGCATGAGCTTGAGCGCGAAGCCGCCGGCCAGCGCGATGATCGCGATGAAGTACACCCCGATGCCGGGGGCGATCTCGATCAGGGTGAACAGCAGGTCGCGCACCGCCAGTGCGGTCTGCATGACCTTGGTGGTGACGCGCCCGGAGAATTCGTCGGAAAAGAACGACAGGCTCTGGCGCAGCATCAGGCGGTGGAAGTCCCAGCGCAGGCGCAAGGGCAGGTTGATTGCCAGTATCTGGTGCTGAACCATGGTGCGCAGGGCCACCAGCCCGACGCTGCACAGCATCACGATACCGATGCCCCACAGCACGCGGCGTTCCTGCGCTGCCGCATCGCCCCCGGCCTGCCAGGTGGAGAGCAGGTCCACGACCTGGCCCAGGAACGAAAACAGCCAGGCTTCATAGATGGACACCGCAGCGCTGAGCAGTGCGAACGCCAGAATGTAGCCGCGCGCACCCCGCGTGCACGCCCACAGAAAGCGTGCCAGGCCCACGGGCGGCGGGGGCACCTCGTCAGGAGGGAAAGGGTCGAGCCTTCGTTCAAATGCACGAAGCATGGTGGTCTCCAAAACGATCGAATGGGGGCAATTCTGACATCGAACGGCGGGCTTGCGGGATTTGTGGGGAGTGAAGAGGCGGTGGTGGTGTGCTGCGCTGGTTGAGAGAAAGCCGCAATCGACCCAACGCGGGTTCCCGCTTCAGGATTTCAACAATAAATTGATAATTCAACGCCTGGTTGATATTTTCTAGGCCCGACGATCATTACTTGGGTGCCCGATGCAACTCGATATTTTCCAGGTGGACGCTTTTTCTTCCGAGACGTTCGGCGGCAACCCGGCGGCTGTGTGCCCGCTGGACGCCTGGACGCCTGGCTGCCTGATGCAACGCTGCAACGGATCGCAGCAGAGAACAATGTGTCCGAGACGGCCTATTGGGTACGCAACGGTGAGGTGTTCGAGCTGCGCTGGTTTACCCCCGCAGTGGAGGTCGATCTGTGCGGGCACGCCACGTTGGCCGCCGCCTGGGTGCTGTTCGAACAGCTTGGTGAATGCCGCGACACGCTGCGGTTTTCCACCCGCAGCGGTGAATTGCGAGTGCGCCGCGAAGGCGGTCGCCTGGCCATGGACTTTCCGGCCAAGCAGCCTGAAGCCGTAGCCCTGCCGCCTGGCCTGCTGCAGGCCCTGGGGCTGCAACAGGCCGAGGCGCTGTATCGCACGGACGATTACCTGGTAGTGGTCGAGGATGAAAGCATCGTCGCCGGGCTCGACCCCGACTTTGCCGCCCTGGCCGCATTCGAGGTGCGCGGGGTTGCCGTGACCGCGCCGGGTCGTCATATGGACTTCGTCTCGCGCTGGTTCGGGCCGCGAGTGGGGGTCAACGAAGACCCTGTCACCGGCTCGGCCCACACTTCGCTGGCGACCTACTGGGCCCAACGCCTGGGCAAGCGCAGCCTGAGTGCCGAGCAGGGCGGGGCGCGCAAGGGCCAACTGCACTGCGAAGTCCTGGACAACGACCGGGTCATCATCAGCGGTCACGCGGCGCTCTACCTGCGCGGCACCATCTTCATCTGAGGCCGGCCGGCCAAATCACTTCAAACTTTTCCTACCTCACGGGTTCTGCTTAGTAACACCCCGCACTTGAAGGAGAACCCGATGAAACCCACCGATACCAAGCAGGGCGACAAGGTCCCGCGGCCACTCTCGTCGGACCAGGCGCAGAAGGGCACGCCATCCCCCGACCCGGTGCTGGAACAACCGGACCTGGATACCGAGGCAGTGGACAAGGTGATCACGCCGACGTCCATCAAGGAGCAGGAAGAAAAGACCCGCGAAATCCAGCGGCGCCTGGCCGAGGCGCAAAGGAAGGGCTGAAAGCGGCCCTGCCGGGCCCTGCGTGCCTTGGCGTGCCAGCGCCAGTCACAGCTTGGCGAGCAGGTGCTGCAGTTTTTTCGTGGCTTCGCGCCCGGAACAGGCGCGGCTGAGCAGGTCGCTGGACATGTTCTTGTACATGTCCACGGCCTGGGCAGAGGAGGTGACGCTGGCAATGCCCACATGCAGGTTGGGCAGCTCCCCTAGCCGGTAAGGGCTCACTGCCACGTAGCTGGTGGTCTTCTGCTCGAAGATCTGGAAGGTGGCGCTGGGCAGTGCCTCGTCGATCAGGTAGATACCCGGGTGATCGCTGTTGGTCTCGACGATGGAGATCAGGTTCTCGATTTCCTTGCGTGCCAGCAGCGCGCGCTCCATTCGCACGCTGGGGGGCAGGTCCAGGCGGCCTACCAGGCCGATGTGCAGGTAACGCTCGATCTGACGCAGGCTGACAATCGACCTGACCTGGAATTTTTCGCGAAAGAAGGTGGATTTGCGCTCGTCCAGAATGCTCAGAATCTGGCTCTCCATCGCTTCCTGTGCCGGGCTGAAACCCTGTGGTCGAGCCTCGTGGAGCATGGTCTGAAACAGCGCCGAGTATTCGGGCGTGGTCAGCAGGTAGGAAAAGGGGTCGAAGTAGGAGATGACGCTGCTGGAACGGGCCTCCAGCTGGCGCATGCGCTCGAAGTAGCCGAGGGCGTTGTCGAAGTACTCCGTATCGGAACCCAGCAGGCTGGTCAGCGACACCTTCAGCAGGTCGGCCAGGCGCTCCAGGGTGTCGAGTTTGACGATCTTGCCCAGTTCCAGGCGGTACACCGCAGCCCGCGAGATGCCGAGCTTGTCGGCCACCTGGTCGGCGTTGAGCTGGCGGCCGATGCGAAAGGCCCGGAGGCGCTCGCCGATTGCCTGGTAATCAATCTGGTTCACTGGGGGATCCTTGTCGTTTTTCGTGGTGGCATGTTCTACCAGATCGGCTTGACGAGGCCATGGCGCGAGTGTATCAATATTTAGACATGAACTGTTGCTTGTCCAAAAAATATAAAAAAGGCCGACACATGTCCACACCACCCTGCACCTGCTGCGGCATCGCCTGCGCTGCCACCTGACTCCAAAACCCCACCCCCCACCTGATAGGAGCTTCCCTGATGAAGACTCGCATCGGCGCGCCCGCGTTCGCGCTTTTCATGACCCCGATGGTGATGGCTGGCCCGCCGCCAGCCTTCAGCGATACCTTTATCGGCTATCGCTACAGCAGCCATTTCTCGGACCCGGGCAAGCGCCAGGACATAGCCAAGCACATTGTCCAGCTTGCCCATGTGAGCAGCTACGCCCTGGGCCAGCAGTTCGCCAACGTGGATGTGTTCAAGTCCGACCGCGATGACCCGCGCAAGGACAGCAGCAGCGGCGCCACCGAGGTCTACCTGACCTACCGCAATCAGTTGCAGCATGCACGGGTGTTCGATCGGCCGCTGGCCTTCGGGCCGGTGAAGGACGTCGCGCTGACCCTGGGCCTGGACTGGAACACCAAGAACAACGCGTTCCAGTCGCGAAAGCGCATGATTTTGATAGGCCCGACCCTCAAGTTCGCGCTGCCGGCAGGGTTTCTCGACCTCAGCCTGTTCTACGCCAGGGAATGGAACCACTGCGGGCTCGACAGCTGCCGCCAGCCGGGCAACCATTCGCGCATGGCGTTCGACCCGTTCTACCAGTTGAACCTGACCTGGGGCATACCGTTCGCGCTGGGCAGCCTGCCGATGAAGTTCCAGGGCTTCTACAGCTACAGCGGCGAGAAGGGCGATGACTACCGGCGCAACCCGACGGCGGATGAACAGCTGATGCGCACCTCGCTGATGCTTGATGCAGGGGCTGTGCTGGGCGGCGCAAGAAACACGCTATGGGTCGGGCCCGGATACGAGTACTGGCGCAACAAGTTCGGCAACCGCCGTGGCGACGGGATCGACGTGGACGCCTTGTCGATCAACCTGGAGTGGCATTTCTGAGCGTGGCGTTTTTTTTGCGAGCCAACAATCTAAATATTTAGACAATCGCGCAGGCTGGCAGTACGCTTTGTGAGGCCTTGCACGGGCGGACCGGCGGCGATCCTGGGCAGGTTCAGGCGTCAGCTGTCTAAAAAACCATACAAAAACAAGAGGTAAACCAAGATGGCTTCTTCCGAAAAGCGTCCGAAGAAGGACGCGTCACCCAAGAAGGCCCTGATAGCCAGCGTGACCGGCTATGCGATGGACGGCTTCGACCTGCTGATTCTCGGGTTCATGCTGCCGGCGATCACCATCGGTCTCGGTCTGAGTTCCTCGGAGGCTGGCTCGCTGGTGACATGGACGTTGCTGGGCGCCGTGGCCGGGGGGCTGATCTTCGGCCAATTGAGCGACCGCTATGGCCGGGTACGCATGCTGACCCTGTGCATCCTCACCTTCTCGATATTCACCGGGCTGTGCGCATTCGCCCAGGGCTACTGGGACCTGCTGATCTATCGAACCCTGGCCGGGTTCGGCCTGGGCGGGGAGTTCGGCATCGGCATGGCACTGATCGCCGAAACCTGGCCGGCCAACCGGCGCAATCGTGCTTCTTCCTATGTGGGCATGGGGTGGCAGGCCGGCGTGCTCGCCGCTGCATTGCTCACGCCATTGCTGCTGCCCTACATCGGCTGGCGCGGCATGTTCCTGGTCGGGTTGCTGCCGGCGTTCGTATCGCTCGTGGTTCGCCATACCATGAGCGAGCCGGCAGAGTTCGTGAAGGCCGCAGCCGACCCGGTGCCTTTCGCACGGCGCTTCACCGACCTGTTCAAGGACCGGCAGACCAGCAAGGCGAGCCTGGGGGTGATGGTGCTCACCTCGGTGCAGAACTTCGGCTACTACGGGCTGATGATCTGGATGCCCAGCTACCTGTCGAACAAGTTCGGCTTCTCGCTGATGGCCTCCGGAACCTGGACCGCAGTGACGGTGCTGGGCATGGCGTTCGGTATCTGGCTGTTCGGGCACCTGGCCGACCGTTTCGGACGCAAGCGCATGTTCCTGCTGTATCAGGCCGGCGCAGCGTTCATGGTCATCGCCTATGCCAACCTCGACAACCCCACGGTCATGCTGTTTGCCGGCGCGATCATGGGCATCTTCGTCAACGGCATGATCGGTGGCTACGGCGCATTGATCTCCGATCTGTACCCCGCGCAGATCCGTGCCACGGCGCAGAACGTGCTGTTCAACGTGGGCAGGGCCGCCGGTGGCTTCGGGCCGCTGGTGGTGGGCGCCGTAGCGCTGCACTATTCGTTCTCGGCGGCCATCATGCTGCTTGCCTCGTTGTATGGGGTGGCGATGCTCGCGACGGTGTTGCTGCTTCCCGCCTGCCAGGCCCACGACGTGCCGAAGCCGCAGCCGGCCTAGCCCGGCGAGATGGTTATGAATTCGCCCTGGCTTATTCGTATCAAAAATTAGACAGAAACACCGAGCTGCAGTACAGTCAGCTTACGCAATCGCTGAAACACCGCTTCATCTGCCGCTTCATCACTGAGGCGGCATCTACTTTTGACCATGCTGTATAAAAATTTAGACAAATGCGAGGCCACCTCAATGAACGTGATTTCCGGCTGCTGCCAGGCGAGTGCCCTGACTCCCCCAGACGACACCTTGGCGGTCGTGATTTCCAACCAATGGGTCAACGATGAATACAAGCGCCTGGTGCTACAGGCCGACGGCGCCGCCAGCCAGTCGCTTCCGGGGCAGTTCTTCAACCTGCTGTGCCCGAGTGAAGGCGAGCACAAGCCGTACTTCCGTCGCCCCATGAGCACCTACAAGGCCGACCCGGCCACGGGCCAGGTGGAGTTTCTGTACAAGGTGACCGGCAAGGGCACCTATGGCCTGGAGACGCTTGGCCAGGCGCAGACCGTGGAGATCCTAGGCCCGCTGGGCAAGGGCTTCGACCTGCAGCCGGGGTGGCAGCACATGATCATCGTGGCCCGGGGTGTGGGGCTGGCCACCCTGGCGCCGCTGGCCGAAGCGGCGCATCGGCTGGGCATCCGCCTGACCGCAGTGCTGAGTGCCCGCAGCGAGAAGAGCCTGCTTTCGCGCGAGCGCTTCGCCTCGCTGGGGGCCGACGTGCGGGTGGTGCTGGATGAGGATGGCAGCAGCTCGCCCGAACGGCTCGAACCGCTGCTGCGCCAGATCATCGCCCGTGAAGGCACCGATGCGCTGTTCACGTGTGGCTCCAGGCGGCTGACCCAGTTGCTGAAGAAGCTGAGCGCCGAGCTCGGCCTGGTGGGCCAGGTAGCGCTGGAGCAACAGATGGTGTGCGGCCTGGGCATGTGCCAGTGCTGCGTCGAGGTGTTCGAGGTGGACGGGCTCAGGGTGGGCAAGCGGGTATGCCTCGAAGGCCCTGTATTCGACCTGGCGGAGGTGGTGTGATGATCAATCTGAGCGTACAGGTCGGCGGGTTGCGCCTGAAGAACCCGGTGATGCCGGCATCGGGCACCTTTGCCGAAGAGCTTGCCCACCTGCTGGACTTCAACCAGCTGGGTGCACTGGTGACCAAGACCATCACCACCGAAAAGCGCAGCGGCAACCCGATGCCGCGGGTCTGCGAGCTGAATGACGGGATGATGAATGCCATCGGCATTCCCAGCAAAGGCGCGCAGCTGTTCATCGACAAGGTGGTGCCGTTCTACCGCGACTACGACGCGCCGTTGATCGTGAGCATTTCTGCGCCCACGGCCCAGGGCTTTGCCGACCTGGCGGCGCGGCTGAGCGATGTGCCAGGCGTGGCCGGCATCGAGGCCAATATCTCGTGCCCCAACCTGGAAGCGCATGGCCAGTCGTTCGGCATGCAGGCTGAAAGTACCCGCGACGTGGTGGAGCTGATGCGCCAGGTCACCTCGTTGCCGCTGTGGGTCAAGCTGACCCCCAATGCCGGCGAGGTGGTGCCGGTTGCCCTGGCTGCGCAGGAGGCCGGGGCCGATGCCGTCGTGGTGGGCAACACGCTGCTCGGGTTGTCGGTGGACATCGAGCGAGGCCGAGCGCGGCTGGGCAACTTCATGGGCGGCATATCCGGCGCCGCCATCCGCCCGCTGATGGTGCGCCTGACCTATCAATGCGCCCAGGCGCTGGAAATTCCGGTGATTGGCTGCGGTGGCATTGCCACGGCCGACGATGCGCTGGAGTTCATCTATGCCGGTGCCTCGGCGGTGCAAGTGGGTACGGCCACCTTCCTGCACCCGAAAACCATGAACACCATGGTGTCTGAACTGGAGGCCTACTGCCGGCGCAAGGGCGTTGCCTCGATCAGCACCCTGATCGGCGCCCTCGACGATTTGCCCGCCGAGCCGTTTGGAGCCTTGCCATGATCGCGCAATGGCCTGAACAGGCCGCCAGACTGTTCGACACCATCGCCGCCTTGTCACGCGATGCCCAGGAGGGGATCACCCGCGAAAGCTACGGCCCCGGCGAGAGTGACGCCATCGCCTGCCTGAGCGACTTCGCCTTGACCCAGGGGCTGGAGGTGGCAACCGACCGTGCGGGCAACGTGATCTTCACGCGCAAGAGCGACAATGGCCAGCCCGCACTGTGGTACGGCTCGCACCTGGACTCGGTGCCCCAGGGCGGCAACTACGACGGCCTGGCCGGCGTTGTGGCGGGCCTGCTGTGCCTGTGCCGGCTCGACCGCGAGGGCGTTGCCACGGCGCAGCCGGTGCGGGTCATCGGGCTGCGTGGCGAGGAGAGCGCCTGGTACGGCAAGTCGTACATCGGTTCGCGTGCGCTGGTCGGCGGGTTGAGCGAGCACGACCTGCAGCTGACCAACCGCTTCAGCCAGCGCACCCTGGGCCAGGCCATGCAGGCCGTGGGCGCCGACCTGACAGCGATTGGCCGTCAGCAGTGGCTGGTCGATCGCACCCAGTTTGCCGGCTATCTGGAAGTGCATATCGAGCAGGCGCAGTCGCTGGAGCGCATGGGGCAGGCCGTGGGGATCGTGCCCGGCATCCGCGGCAACCTGCGCCATAACCAGGTTCGCTGCCTGGGCGAAGATGGCCATTCGGGCGCCGTGGCTCGGGAGGACCGCCACGACGCCGTGTTTGCCGTGAGCGAGCTGGTGGCCCGCATCGACCAATGCTGGCGCGAGTACCTCGCCGCCGGGCGAGACCTGGTGGTTACCGTCGGCACACTGGGGACCAACGCGGCGCACCATGCCGTCTCGCGTATTCCCGGCGAGGTCAGCTTCAGCCTCGAGATGCGCAGCCTCGACATGGGCACGCTCGAGGCCTTTCACGCGGTTGCGCTGCACGAGGCAAAGGCCATCGAGCAGGCCCGCCAGGTTCGCTTCGAGTTCGACCTGCGTATCGACACGGCCCCGGCGGCCATGCACGCCCCCTGGGTCGAGGCGCTGGTGCGCCAGGCCCGCCAACAAGGCTGGCAGGGCGTGCTCACCCCCAGCGGGGCCGGCCATGACGCTGCGGTTTTCGCCAACGTCGGCATCCCCAGCGCCATGCTGTTCATCCGCAACCAGCACGGCTCGCACAACCCCCACGAGGCCATGGCCCTGGACGACTTTCTGGTGGCCACCGAGGTGCTCTATCACACGACACTGGAGCTGACACCATGAGCGTACCCAGCAATGCCTGGCTGATCCGCAACGCGACCCTGGTCAACGAAGGCCGCACCTGGGCGGCCGATGTGCGGCTGCGCGAGGGCCGCATCGACTGTATCGGGCAGGCCCTGCAGCCGCTTGCCGGGGAGGGCGTGATCGAGGCGCACGGCCTGTGGCTGATGCCGGGAATGATCGACGATCAGGTGCACTTCAGGGAGCCCGGCCTGACCCACAAGGCGGACATCGCCAGCGAGTCGCGGGCCTGTGCAGCGGGCGGCATCACCAGTTTCATGGAGATGCCCAACACCAACCCGCCCGCGCTCGATCGGGCCAGCCTTGAAGCCAAGTACGCCATCGCCGCCGCATCGAGCGCGGTCAACTACGCCTTCTACATGGGGGCAAGCAACGACAACCTGGCCGCCATTCGCGCCATCGACCCGGCCAGCACGCCAGGGCTGAAGGTGTTCATGGGGGCCTCGACCGGCAACATGCTGGTGGACGACCCCGAGGTATTGAACGAGATCTTCCGGGTTTCGCCGGTGCCGATCATCACCCATTGCGAAGACACGCCCATGATCAATGCCGAGCTGGAAAAGGCCAGGGCGCGCTTTGGCGAAGACATTCCTGCCTGCGAGCACCCGCTGATCCGTTCGCGCCAGGCGTGCATCAGGTCCACTCGGCTGGCCATCGAGCTGGCGCGCAAGCACGGCACGCGCCTGCATGTGCTGCACATCTCCACGGCAGAAGAGCTGCAGCTGTTCGAGCCCGGCCCCCTCAGCGGCAAGCGCATCACCGCCGAAACCTGCGTGCACTTTCTGCACTTCACCGATCACGACTACGAGCGGCTGGGCTTTCTGATCAAGTGCAACCCGGCGATCAAGTCGGCCAGTGACCGCGACGCCATCGTCAAGGCGCTGGCCGAAGGTCGGCTCGACGTGCTGGCGACCGACCATGCCCCGCACCTGCTCGAAGAAAAACGCAGCACCTACGCCAAGGCGCCGTCAGGCATTCCGCTGGTGCAGTACGCGCTGCAGGCCGCCCTGGAGCGTGTCTTCTGCGGGGAGCTGAGCCTGGAGCGCCTGGTCGAGGTGGTCAGCCACGCACCGGCGCAGCTGTTCCAGGTCAGTGGCCGGGGCTACCTGCGCGAGGGCTACGCCGCCGACCTGGTGCTCGTCGACCCGCAGCGCCCGCACCGGGTGAGCAATGACCAGGTGCTGTCCAAATGCGGCTGGACGCCGTTTGCCGGTACCGAGTTCTCATCGAGCATCGTCGCCACGTTCGTCAATGGCGAACGGGTGTGGGACGGCGCCACGGTGAACAGTGCAGTCCGTGGGCAACGACTTTCCTTCAACCGCGCCACGTCTGCCTAGTGGCGCAACAAGAGGTACGAACAACGATGAATTTTCATGAAATGGTGCAACGCTTCGCCGCCGCGCTGCCGGGCACCGACTCGTTCAAGCAGGCCAACGCCGACTGTGAGGCCATCATCCGTGACCAGCCGTTCCAGGCCGGCGCGGCCTTTCTGGTGGCGGGCTTTTGTCGCAGCTACGTGCTCATCTACGAGGATCAGGGGCTGGAGCACGACTTCGCCCCTGTCTCTTATACACATCTGACGCTGCCGACGATCTACT
>OLII01000209.1_pt1 | contig 23568 bp, 23 predicted proteins | sample 1609481 | NCBI WGS metagenome assembly OLII01 (sample SAMN05416859, study PRJEB24817) | seawater metagenome | isolation source: Sea water | place: Canada:Atlantic | collected 2013-11 | reverse complement strand
CGAGATCTAGTACGGTCTCGTGGGCTCGGAGATGTGTATAAGAGACAGGAACATACTCATTTATAGGACTAGATGTTGTAATACTTAAATTACCATCGTGATGAAATGTAAAATCTGTCAATAGGTTTGCTGTGACATCTTTGGCATGAGAAGCATCAAAATAGGCAAGATTGTAATGCGTTAAACATTGAGAAACTTTTTGAACTAAATCAGAAATAATACTGCATTTTGCTCCTAGAATAGCTATTTCATTTGGAGCAAAATTTCCATTTTTCCTTCTAACTAGGTTTGTATGTTTTTGATGATTTTTCATGCTAATTTTTTATATTGAGTTTCTGAAAACATATATAAAAGTCTCATTAATGTGACTTCGACTTCGCTCAGCCTCCAAATAATTTATGAGTTTCTTATATCTGATTTCCCTCCTGTTTTTTCCAACAATTTCACTTCTTTAATAATCATCTCTTGACTAATGCTTTTACACATATCATAAATAGTTAAACAGGTTATATTTGCTCCTGTTAAGGCTTCCATTTCAACACCTGTTTTACCTTCAATGATTACTTTACAGAAAACTTCAATATGTTCATCATCTACAATATTAATATCTATATCTACTCCATTAATCAATAAAGGATGACACATCGGAATAAGTTCAGAAGTTTTCTTTACGGCCTGAATTCCAGCTATAATAGCAGTTTGAAAAACTGGTCCTTTTTTAGTGATTAACTCATCATTTGTAAAATGAGAAATCACTTCTGTTCCTAAAAACATGCTTGCTTTTGCAATGGCGGTTCTTTTGGTAATTTTCTTATCAGAAACGTTTACCATTTTAGGATTATTTTTTTTATTAAGATGATTAAAACTGCTCATTATCTATATCTTATTATTGTGTAATTCTCGCCTTTTTTAAAAGTAGTATGTTTTGTTGGAAGTTCAATAAACCCATCTGCCTCTACCAAACTTGCTAAGTCTCCAGAACCATTTCCTTTTACTGGAAATGCAACTAAATGCCCAAATTTAATATCAACTCTTACTTGTAAAAAGTACGTCAATTGAGGTTTAAAAGAAACGTCTTCTCCAAGGATCACTGTTTCTTCTTTTAACTCAAATCCAACTGATTTTGCAAACCATGGATAAAAATACACCAAACAATTTACATAGGTTGAAATTGGATTTCCAGGGAATCCAAATACCTTACAATTATTTGTTTTCCCAAAGAAAAAAGGTTTCCCAGGTCTTTGTGCCACTCTATGAAAAAGTTTTTCAACCCCCAATTCTTCAAAAACCTCAGGCAAAAAATCAAATTTTCCTTTACTTACTGCACCGCTAAACAATAAAACATCATACTCTTTTAAAAAGGTTTCAATTTTTTGTTTAAGAAGTTCTTTATTGTCTGTGATATGAGCGGTTTTAGCTTGAATATTTAGTCTTTCTAGCAAAGAAACCAGCGTAAATGCATTGCTTCTTCTAATCTGATGTGCTAATGGAATTTCATCAACCTCAACCAGTTCGTCTCCAGTAGAAACAATCATCACATTCGGCATTTTAGCAACTTTTACCGTAGGTTTTCCAACCGTAGCAAGCACTCCTATTTCTGCCGCAGAAATAATGCTATTTTTTGAAATTAGTAAATCTCCTTGAGCTCTGTCTTTTCCTTTTGAATGAATATTTTTACCTAGTTCTAGAATGTGTACACTAATTGTTGCAATTCCATTTTCAATAACCACATCTTCATAACGAATTATAGTATCTGTATTTTCTGGCAAAACAGCTCCAGTCATTACTTCCATGCAATTAGAAGCTACTTTCATTGTTTTCTGTTCTGCACCTGCAGCCTGAACTCCTTCAATAAAAAATGCTCTAGTTCCTTGATCAAAAAAACGATGATTAACGGCTATTCCATCCATAGATACTCTGTTAAATGGTGGAAAATCTCTGTCTGCAAGAATATCTTCTTTTAAAGTACGGCCTACAGATTTTAAAAATGGAATTTCTTCTACTCCAAAATCTTGAGTGTTATTTAAAATAGTTTGTAAAGCTTCTTGTACTGAAATCATAGATTTCTGTTGATTTATTTTTTTGGTTGTTTGTTTAAATTTATCATAGATGCTTTACTAAGTTAGAAAGTACATTAATTCATTCTCACATTATATTAACCACCGATTGTACTCATGCTTTCGGAAACATTTCCTTCTTTTCTATTGGCTTCAGCTATAAAACCATTTGCTGGTTTTTCTTTTACCAGTTTTAAGAAGAGTTCTTTTAATTGGTCATTACTGGCTCCGTTTCTCAAGAAATCTCTGATATTAAAAACACCATCATCAAACAAACAGTTTTTAAATGTTCCGATTGGCGTGATTCTAATTCGATTGCAATCGCCACAAATAGTTCTTGTAAATGCTGGAATGATTCCAACACTCCCTTTATGTCCATCTATGCTAAAATTTCTAGACGTTGATGATTTTTCTGAAACAATTGGCTGTACATCAAACTGAGTTTTAATCTCCTCTAAAATTCGAGTATAATTCCAATTTTCTTTCATATCACGTTGTCCTTTTCCATTGAAAGGCATTTCTTCAATAAAACGAACGGCCACATTTTTATCTTTTGTTAAAGCTACAAAATCAACAATTTCATCGGTGTTAAATCCCGGCTGAACAACGACATTCAGTTTTAAATTCAAGCTGCTTTTCTCTAAAGCTTCAAAAGTTTCGTAGACTTCTGGAAACACATCTCGTCTTGTAATCTGATTGAACTTCTCCTTTTGTAAGCTATCAATACTTAGATTGATGTGTTTAATTTTATCCATCTTTTCCAAGGTTGGAATGTGCTTTAAAATCATCGCTCCGTTGGTGGTAATATTAATAGCTTCTAACAAATCATTAAACGACAACATTTCTAAAAACCCAACAAAATCTTTACGAACAAAGGGTTCGCCACCTGTCAATCTAATTTTATTGACCCCTAATTCTGTGAGTACACGAATGATTCTGTACATTTCTTTGAATGTTAGCAAATCGGCACGTGGCGCAATTTCTATTCCGTGAGCAGGCATACAATACTGACAACGTAAATTACATCGATCTGTGACGGCTAAACGAACATAGTCCATTTGTCTTCCAAAACTATCTATCAATTTTTTCTGCTGCATATTCAAAGGGTTCTAAATCTGGTTGTAAAATAGTTGTTTTTGCTTCTGAAGATCTAAATATATCTCCACTATAATGTTGTTTTATAACTCCCTTGAAGTCTTGTAGCAACAAAGGAAACTCTTTCATCAAATCTTGAAAGTTCTCACTTTTTGATTTTTGCATGTATTGATACATAATGTTCAAAGATGCAAATGTTACAGTTGCATTAAACTTCATGGTTGCTCCATATTTAATGGCAAAATCGTAAATCTGTTTAGACATATTTTCGATTGATTGATTTAATCCATACTTCTTTAAATGAATATAGGCCAATCGTAAATGTGCTTCATGCGAAAAATAGAGCGGTGGAAATTTACAATCCCTAAATTTTTGCTCATAGACTTCATCAGAAAATCGATAGTGTTTTTCCAAATTAACTCGGTAATTTCTTACTTAACAATCCATAGATAAATGCTCCTAACATTGCTCCCAAGAGTACAATTAAAATAGTAATTGCTCCATGACCGATCAATACAAAAATAGGCCCAGGACAAGCACCAGCTAAAGCCCAGCCTAATCCAAAAATACTTCCGCCCACAAAGGTTCTAATGAATCCTTTTTTCTTAGGTTTTACTATGATTGGGTTTCCTTGAAAATCTTTGATAATCCCTTTTTTAAAGAGTTGCATTAAGATGACTCCAATAGCTACAGCTGACCCAATAACTCCATACATATGAAATGATTGAAACTTAAACATCTCAAAAATTCTGTACCAAGAAACCACTTCTGATTTACTTAAAATGATTCCGAATACAATTCCGATAATTAAAAATTTTAGATTCTTCATCGCTTAAAATATTAGAGGGAATAAAAACCAAACCATTAACAATCCTCCTGCAAAAAAACCAATTACGGCTACTAAAGAAGGTAATTGTAAACTGCTCAACCCAGTAATTGCATGTCCAGAAGTACAACCTCCCGCATAACGTGTTCCGAATCCTATACACAAACCTGCAACTAAAAGAATTGCTATTCCTTTTAGTGATAGTAAATTATCTGTACTAAAAATTTCGGCAGGTAAATAATCACTTCCCGCATTTGCAAAGCCAAGTTCTGCTAATTCTTTAACGGTATCAGGATTTAAATCAATTGCATCAGAAGTCATTAAATATTGACTAGAGATAAGTCCTCCTAAAATAATTCCAACCACAAATACTAGGCTCCATTTTCTTGCTTTCCAATCGGTTTTGAAATAATCAGAAAACTTTCCTGCACCACTCATGGTACAAAAGGTTTCTAAATTGGTAGAAACTCCAAAAGCTCTTCCAAAATAGAACATCAAAAATAGCACAAAAGCAATTGCAGGACCTGCAACATACCATGGCCAAGGTTGTGAAATAAATTCCATACTCTAATTTTTTAGTTATTTGTCATTCCGAACGAGGAAACGAGGAGGAATCTCCTAAAAAGATTTCTCAGTCATTCTTCCTTCAAAATGACATTAATTAATTTAATTGTTTATTTATATACTTCATAATTTGAGCGGTTGCTCCAATATTTTTCTTGATATAAGTGTCGTTTATATTTCCTGTTTCTTTCCGGAAATCTTCATCAATTTTTAATTTATTAAAGATACTCGAAAACTCTTGTTGATTTTTAACAGAAACACACCCTTTTAAGCGAACTAAATCTATCGCTTCATTAAACTTTGTGAATTGAGGTCCTATAACAATCGGAATTCCGAATGTAGCTGGCTCTAGAATATTATGCAATCCTGTTTTAAAAGCACCTCCAACATAGGCAACATCTGCGTAAGAATAAATTTTGGTCAACAAACCAATTGTATTTACGATTAACACATCAAAATCGGAAATGTTTTTACCATCCTTTTCGGTGTATAAAAAGACTTTCTTTTTAATGGATTCTTTAAGTTCTTCAATCGCTTTTGGATTCATTGTATGCGGCGCAATAATAAACTTTTCATCACTAGACTGATTGATATAATTCACCAATAACTCTTCATCTTCAGACCATGTACTTCCTGCAACTATGGTATACTGATTATTCTTAAAGTTCACTATAAAATCCAACGAATTGTCTTGCTCTAAAATTCTACCCACACGATCAAAACGTGTATCTCCACTTATACTTACATTCGTGAATTCAATAGATTCCAAAAGCTCTTTTGATGTTTTGTTTTGAACAAAGAAATGATGGAAAGCAGTTAATGATTTGCGCATCCATTTCGCAGAAGGTTTGAAGAAAGCCTGATCCTTTCTAAAAATTCCTGAAACTAAAATCGTTGGAATTGCTTGTTTTTTAAGCTGGTTTAGCAAATTAGGCCAAAATTCATATTTAATAATGATCGCCATTTCTGGATGTACTAGTTTGATAAATTTCTGAACTCTTCCTTTGGTGTCGAAAGGCAGGTAACAAACTACATCAGCAAGCTCATAATTTTTCTGAACTTCATATCCAGAAGGAGAAAAAAAACTAACGACAACTTTGTAACTAGGGTAATTCTTTTTTATCGCTTCTATAATGGGTCTCGCTTGTTCAAATTCACCTAAAGAAGCTGCATGAAACCAAATTACTTGATCCTCTTTTTTTAGGATAGACAATTTGTCAAATGTTTCCTTTCTTCCATTAATAAACAATTTAATCTTACTATTAAACAACCCATAAATTGCAAGAACAAAGTAGGTGATGTGAGCAGTAAGATTGTATAGTGAGTTCATCTCTGTAAATGTACAAAATAGTGCATAAAAAAACGCCCAAACATTGTTTGGGCGTTTTATATTCTTGCGCTGTATTTCTTAAGCCTCGAAAGGAACTATAGAAACGTAAGATCTGTTGTCTTTTTTCTTTCTGAAAGCTACAACTCCATCTACTTTAGCATGTAATGTATGGTCTTTCCCCATGTATACATTTTCACCTGGATTGTGAGTTGTTCCTCTTTGACGAACGATAATGTTACCAGCGATTGCTGCTTGTCCTCCAAAAATTTTAACTCCTAGTCGTTTCGATTCTGATTCTCTACCATTCTTCGAACTACCTACTCCTTTTTTATGTGCCATGATCTTATGGTTTTAAAATTGAAATTTTTATTTACTTAATACTTCAATTAATTCAGCTTTCTTTAAAGAAGTATATCCTGAGATACCTTTATCTTTAGCTAATGCTTTTAATTGAGCAACAGTCATAGAACTTAAATCGTTAGAAACTGTTTCTTTTACTTCTGCTTTTGGAGCTTCAACAGCTTTCGCTGCTTTTGGAGCTTCTACCTTTGCTTCCTTTTTAGGAGCAGCGGCTTTTTTAGCTGGAGCTTTCTTTGCACCTGATGCAGCGATACTCTCAATTTGAATTTCGCTTAAATACTGACGGTGTCCGTTTTTCTTTTTGTAACCTTTTCTTCTTTTCTTCTTGAAGACAATTACTTTATCACCTTTAAGGTGACCTAAAATTTTGGCCGTTACTGCGGCTCCTTCTATAGCTGGGGCGCCAATAGTTACATTTTTACCATCTTCTACAAGCATTACTTTATCGAAAGTTACTTTAGAACCTTCTGCTTCTTGTAAACGATGAACGTAAACTTTTTGGTCTTTTGCTACTTTAAACTGCTGCCCTGCTATCTCTACAATTGCGTACATACTGTTATGTTTTATTAGCTTTTTAGTTAAAACCTGCCTTTTCTTTGCTGAAAATGCGGGTGCAAATATACTCTTTTTTTAAAATAAAGCAATAGCTAGTCACCAAAAAAACAAGGAATTATCTAATAATAAAAACTTTAGTTATTAGGGATTTTAGAAGTTTGTTCTTATTTTTGTTGAAATTGTTTTTCGTACCTCATTTTGTATGTAACAAAAATTGCTAGTTTGCGTCAAACACTGGATTTTTATAAACTAAAATTTTATCAATGAAAAGAAGTATTTTAACACTGTCTGCAGTGTTTTTAGTAGCATTTTCTTCATCTGCCCAAAAAGTAGAATTTGAAGAATATGATTTAAGTAATGGAATGCATGTGATTTTACATCAAGATAAATCTGCACCCGTAGTGATAACATCTGTAATGTATCATGTAGGAGCTAAAGATGAACAACCAGACAGAACTGGTATGGCTCACTTTTTTGAACATTTATTGTTTGAAGGAAGTGAAAATATTCCTAATGGAGAGTGGTTTAAAATGGTTTCCTCTAATGGTGGAAGAAATAATGCTAATACAACTGATGATAGAACGTACTATTATGAGATTTTTCCTTCTAACAAATTAGAACTTGGATTATGGATGGAATCAGAGCGTCTGTTACATCCAATCATCAAGCAAGATGGTGTAGATACTCAAAATGAAGTAGTAAAAGAAGAAAAAAGATTGCGAGTTGACAATCAACCTTACTCTCGTTTCTTAGAGTATGTAAAATTAAATATGTTTAAAAAACATCCTTATAAAGGAACTACCATTGGTAAAATGGCGCATTTAGATGCGGCAACTTTAGACGAATTTTTAGCTTTTAATAAAAAATTCTATGTGCCAAATAATGCAACTTTAGTTGTTGCTGGTGATATTGATCTTAAAACAACAAAGAAATTAATTGAAGATTATTTTGGGCCAATTCCAAGAGGGAATGATATTGTAAGAAGCTTCCCTAAAGAAGATCCAATAACCGAAACAATTACTGCAACTGGTTATGATCCAAATATTCAAATACCAGCAATCATGGCTGCCTATAGAACTCCCTCTATGAAAACTAGAGATTCTAGAGTTTTAGACATGATTTCATCGTATTTAAGCGGTGGTAGAAGTTCTGTATTATATAAAAAACTGGTAGACACTAAAAAAATGGCGCTAGAAGCTGGTGCAATTAATTTAAGTCAAGAAGATTATGGTACTTATATCTTATTTGGTTTACCACAAGGGGAAACAAAATTAGAAGATATCGTCAAAGAAATTGATGAAGAAGTTGTAAAAATACAAACAGATTTGATTTCTGAGAAAGCGTATCAAAAACTACAAAATCAGTTCGAGAATAATTATGTAAACTCTAACTCTAGCGTAGAAGGAATTGCAAATTCTTTAGCTAGATACAATGTTTTATTTGGCGACACGAACTTAATCAATACTGAAATTGACATCTATAGATCTATCACTAGAGAAGAAATTAGAGAAGTTGCTAAAAAGTATTTAAACCCTAATCAACGATTAATTTTAAATTACTTACCAGAAAAAAAATAATCAAAAGACATAGAAAATTATGAAAACAAAAATCTTATCACTTGTAGCCATTTTAGCAATGTCTTTTGCTGTAAGTGCACAAATAGACAGAAGTAAAATGCCAAAGGCTGGTCCTGCTCCAAAAGTAAAACTTGGAGAGGCAAAAAAATTCACTTTAAAAAATGGATTAACTGTAATTATGGTTGAAAACCATAAATTACCTAGAGCATCCGCTACATTGACAATCGATAATTCTCCAACATTTGAAGGAGATAAAGCAGGTCTATCATCAATGATGGGGAGTTTGCTAGGAAGAGGAACTTCTAACATCTCTAAAGACGATTTTAATGAAAGAGTAGATTATTTAGGAGCTAGCGTAGGTTTTTCTAGCAGAGGAGCTTATGGTTTTTCATTAAAAAAATACTTCCCAGAAATTTTAGAATTGATGGCTGATGGAGTAAAAAATTCTCTTTTTACACAAGAAGAATTTGACAAAGAATTAAAAATCACTTTAGATAATATAAAACAGAATGAAAAAAATGTTGCAACAGCAGCAAGAAGAGTTGAAAGCGTATTAACCTACGGAAAAAACCATCCTTTTGGAGAGTATATTACTAAAGAAAGTGTTAAAAACATCACACTAGAAGATGTAAAAAACAGATACAATACATACTATAAGCCAAACAATGCTTACTTAATCATTCAAGGAGATATCAATCCAAAAAAGATTAAGAAAATGGTGAAAAAACTTTTTAGCGATTGGGATGCCGGTAATTTACCAACTTATAAAATGCCTGAAGTACCTGTAGTTGAGACTACGGAAATCGATTTTATCGATATGCCAAATGCTGTTCAATCTGAAATTGCTGTCATTAACACCGTTAATCTTACTTTAGGAGATGAAGATTATTACGCTGCATTATTAGCAAACCAGATTCTTGGTGGGGGTGGAACAGGTAGATTGTTTCAAAACTTACGTGAGGACAAAGGGTACACCTATGGTTCTTACTCTAGTGTTAGACAAAGTAGATATGTAGGTACTTTTAGAGCTACAGCCAGTGTTAGAAATACGGTAACTGACAGTTCTGTTGTTGAGTTGATGAAAGAAATTAATTCTATACGTTATCAAAAAGTTTCTGAACAAGATTTAAAAGATGCAAAAGAAGCTTACATAGGTAGTTTTGTGATGGATGTGCAAAAACCATCAACCTCAGCGACCTATGCTTTAAACAAAGAGTTGTATAACTTACCTGATGATTATTACGAAAACTATCTTGAAAAGATAAATTCTGTAACTGTAGATGATGTTCAAAATGCTGCAAAAAAATATTTTAAAGCGAACAACACTAGAATTATCGTTACAGGAAAAGCGATAGATGCTTTAGAAAATTTAGAAAAAAACCCTGATTATAAAATCAACTATTTTGATAAATTCGGAAATGCAGCTGAAAAGCCAGAATTAAAAAAAGCACTTCCTAAAGGATTTACAAAAGAAACTGTGATCAATAATTATTTCAAGGCTATTGGTGGTGTTGAGAAAATTAAGAACTTAGAAACTACACTTGTAACCTACGAAGCTAGCGCAATGGGTCAAGCTCTTGAAAGTACTGAAAAGAGAAATGCAAGTAAGTTTGCTAATGTTGTATCGATGGGTGGAAATGTAATGATGAAAGTTATTATGAGTAAAGAAGCGATTACTATGAATGGTCAGCCTTTACCTCCAAACATGGTTGGCGAAATGAACAATGTTCTTGGAACTTTTCCAGAAATTGGAGTTTTATCGGACACAAATAGTTCTTTAACAGGTATTGAAATGCTTGACGGTAAAGAAGTATATGTTATCACTTCTAAAGGAAAAGTTGTGAATTCTTTCTTCTTTTATGATGTAAAGACGGGTTTAAAAGTGAAAGAATCTCAATCAATTACGATGGGACAAAGAACACAAAACCAAGAAGTCCTTTTTAGTGATTATAAAGATTATAACGGAATTATGTTTCCAGCAAAAAAGATTGGAAGCTTAGGACCTCAAAAAGTATCTTATACTTTAAAAGAAGTAAAAATTAATGAAGGAGTTACAGATAAAGACTTTGAATAAAGAGTTTCTTTTTATCTAATAAACTTATTTAAAAACCATCTCAATTGAGGTGGTTTTTTTATTTTACTTTATTGACAATATAAATACCTAACAAGATAATTGCTCCGGCAACTAACTGAAGATAGCTTACTTTTTCTCCATCTATAAAACCCCAAATTACTGCTACTATAGGAATTAAATAAGCTACTGATGTTGAAAAAACTGGAGATGAAATTTGAATCAAATTATTAAACATAATTTTAGCCAGACCCGTTCCAACGACTGATAGAATGATCAAATAAATAAATGAAGTGTTTGTTTCTTCATTAAATTCAACCGAAGTGAAAAAACCTGAAAAGACTAAAACTAAAAAAACAGGAATAATGAGTAGTGCAAAATGACCGGCCGTAATACTCATGGCACTAATATCAGAGAGGTGTTTTTTAATAATATTCACATTAAAAGCATAGCCAATTGACGCAACAAGTACAAAGATTGCAAACCAATAATTTTGATTCGGATTTAAAGAAGAGCTTTCTAAAATTAATAATATGGTACCTACAAGTCCAATAAGAACTCCACCTAATTGAATTCTCTTAAAAGCAAACCCAAAAAAAACTGTTCCTACGATTAATGCATTTAAAGAAGTCAAAGAATTTAGTATTGATGCAACAGAGCTATCAATCCCTGTAAGTGCAAATGCAAAAAAAAATGCTGGAAACAAAGTTCCTAACAGGGAACTAAAAACGATAAATTTCCAGTGGTGTTTTTGAATTTTTTTTAAACTCTTATATCCAATCGAAAGAATAAATAGTCCGGCAACAAAAGTTCTTAAAGCTCCTAATTGAATTGGAGTTAGACCAATTAATGACTTTTTAATTAGTATAAATGAACTTCCCCAAACTAGAGCTAAAACAATTAAGTAAACCCATTTTCTTTGTTGGTTATTCATTTCAAGGAGTGTTAAATTCTGTGCAAAAATCCAACAATTATAAAGATCTCATTCATTAATTACATAAATTTGTACAATTAAACTATCATAAAAAGCAATCATGAGATTAAAATCAATAGTACTGGTAATTACAATATTTACCTTCTCAATAATTTCTTGTAAGAATACTGAAGGAAAATCAGAAATTAAAAAAACAAAAACTGAAGTAGCCACAATTGCGAAAATGGAAACTGTTTCTCTAAATATTTCTGGAATGACTTGTGAAATTGGTTGTGCTAAAACTATTCAATCAAAGCTTTCTAAAAAAGAAGGTGTTGCTTCTGCCAAAGTTGTTTTTACAGATAGTATTGCTACTATTACATTTGATGCCAACAAAACTTCAACAGATGATTTGACTACTTTTATAAATGGAATCGCTGGTGGAGATTTGTACAAAGCATCTAAAATAGCAACAAAGAAATAACACTTGTTTAAACTCATTATAAAAAAAGGCTTCTTTTATAAGAGGTCTTTTTTCTTTGTTTTTGATTTATCTTTGTAGTCTATTTTAAGACCCTGTATTAAATTCTACTTTCATGAAAAAGAGATTCCCTCTTATCGTTAAAATTACCTTAATAAGTCTTTATGTAATCTTCTTAGCAGGATCAATTGTTAGAATGACAGGTTCTGGAATGGGTTGTCCAGATTGGCCAAAATGTTTTGGATACTATATTCCTCCAACTTCTGAAGCACAAATAACTTGGCAAGCAAATTCAACCTATGAAGCTGGCATGATCATTATAAAAAACGAAGAACTATTTGTTGCTGAAAAGGAGATAAATACAGGTAGCGAATTCAATAAAAACAATTGGAATAAATACACAAAGCACGATTATGCAAAATTTAATAAATATCATACTTGGGTAGAATATATTAACAGATTAGTAACTGTTGTCTCTGGTTTTATTTTCTTGTTTTTAATCGTTGGTTCTTTAAAATTTAGAAACGAAAATAAATGGATTCCTATTATTTCATTCACCGCATTTTTCTTAATGTTGGTAGAAGCTGTTTTAGGTAAAATGGTTGTTGATACCAATTTAAAACCAACGATGATTACTATTCATATGGTCATTGGTTTGCTCATTATTGGTTTAATATTACGATTACTCTTTATCATTAAAAAAAGATCATTAGACATCGATAATGATGAAAAAACAATCTTTAAATACAATTCTTTATTCAACAAACTTTTAATAATCTCAGTCATTTTTTCTTTGATTCAGATTGCATTAGGAACTCAAGTTCGTCAGTTTATTGATGAACAAGTAAAGTTGTTTGGTTTTGAAAACAAAGAATATAGTCTAATGAATCCTAGTTTTAAATTCTACTTTCATCGTTCTTTTACCATCGCAATTATTTTGGTAAATGGTGCAATGTTCTATTTAAACCAACTTCATAAATTGGGTTATAAATTAATCAATTGGGTATTGATATTACTTTTCTTGGAAACCATTACCGGGATTTTAATGTATTATGCAGAGTTTCCTTTGGGAACACAAGCGGTTCATCTACTGTCAGGAGCATTGTTGTTTGGAGTGCAATTTTATTTATGGCAGCAGAGTAGAAAAGCAGTGTAAAAAAAGAACAGAACATATATCATAGCTAATATATGCTCTGTCTTCAAAGGTTCTGTTATTTCCTTTTCATAACAACTTTTATAATCTTATTCTAAAAAAGAACAGATTTAAAAATTAATTATATCACTAAATTAAATAATTAAGAGAAAAAACAAAATACGTATTAATACCTGTTTTTTATTCTTTCCAATTTAAAGTTTCCATCAAATGAAGAATGTCTTTTTTAATATAATAAACTGCCGGTAAGATAGAATCGTAGTTTGGTTTGGTTTTAAAATACAAAGCTCCTTTTATAAAATGATGGGTACTATCTGTGATATGAAACTGAATTTGAGATGCAGCGTTACCCGTAATTTCATGTAAAGTTCCAAAAACTCTTTTGTCACTATTTGAATAATCGTTAGATGATATTTGATCCGCTTTTACGGCATGTTTAAAAACCAACTTTTCAGACTCAACAAATAATTCTCTTAAGTTATTGTCAATTTTTCTGTAAGTAATATCTAAAGATGCTTTTAATGTTGGATATTCTATCTTCAACCAATTTTTTGGCTCGTTTTTAACTATTGTATTTTTAGAAACTTCAAATTCGTAAGGTCTTTCAAGAGTTAATTTTTGATAGGTAGTTTTATCAAACTCTAAATTCAAAAAAGCTTTAGGTTTGGGCAAGGTTTCTTCATTACAAGAAACCATTAAAATAACTATAAAAAGTAAAGAGAGTTTACGCATTTTGTTGTCTTGTCACCTTGAGTTGTTTAATGCGCTTTCTGTCTAACGCTTCAATGGTAAACGTATAGATATCAAATTTTATTTTGTCTCCAGTTTTTGGAAACTTTCCTGAAATTTCTAAAATAAAACCCGCGATGGTTTCTGACTCTCCTTTTAGTTCTTCAAACTTTTCTTCATCATTATCCTCTAAGACTTTGCAAAAATCTTTAATGGTGATTTTTCCGTCAAAGATGTAATTATTTGCATCAATTTTAGAATAGGAAAGATCTTCATTATCAAACTCATCATTGATATCACCCACAATCTCCTCGATAACGTCTTCTAAGGTGACTAAGCCGCTTGTTCCTCCATATTCATCCACAACGATGGCTAAATGATTTTTACGTTCTCTAAACTCCCCTAAAAGATCGTCAAGTTTTTTGTTTTCTGGAACAAAAAATGGTTCTCTTAGTATTTTTTGCCATTTAAAGTCCTTTTTGTTTAGGTGTCCTAAAAGATCTTTAGAATATAATACTCCAATGATATTATCAATAGAATCTTTATAAACTGGATTTCTAGAATAACCATGTTCTAAAATTTTAGCTAGTACTTCTTGATAAGGTTCTGTTTCTGATAAAGCAAAAATATCTATTCTTGGTTTCATTATCTGAACCGTTTCCGTATTTCCAAAACTTACAATTCCCTCTAAAATTTTCTGTTCGTCTTTTGTGGTTGCTCCTGCAGAAGTGAGTTCTAAAGCTTGTGATAATATTTCAACAGAAAAGTTGGTGTTTTTACTTCCCAGTCTTTTTTCAATAAGTTTTGTAAGGTTGATTAACGGGTAACTTAAGGGAGAAAATATAAGGTTTAAAACCTGAATGGGCTTGCTCATAAAATTACAAAAAGGCAACGCCCTTCTTGATGCATATACTTTGGGTAAAACTTCCCCAAAAAGAAGAATAAGAAAGGTAACCAGAATTACTTCAACAGAAAACTTTACAATGTTTGTTGGAATAAAAAAGTCAACTATTGTAAATGATAAATTTTGATTTCCTAAAAATGTTTCGCCTAAAGAAGCAAAAATTAGTACGATTAGAATGTTTATAAAATTATTTGCAATAAGAATGGTTGCTAATAATTTTCTTGGTCTTTGTAAGAGTTTAACGACAGCGTTATCTTCTTTTGACTCTCCAGAAATTTTAATAATATCTGTCGGTGATAAAGAAAAAAAAGCGACTTCTGTACCTGAGATTAACGCAGAACAAATCAATAATAAGAAAAGAATTAATATGGCAATAATAGACATGTTATCTATTGCTACTAAAAAATTTAAAAAAAGTTCGGGATCAGGATCCAAATGTTCAATTTTAGTTAGACTTAAAAGGGCAAATCATCTTCTTCAGCAGTAGAAACTGAATTTGACTCTTGTGAAGCTTTAAGCTGATTTCCTGTGTTAGATGTTGATGGAGTTCCGGTTTCTTTTTTAGTAGACAAGAACGTCATGTTAGCAACATGAATTTCGGTTGTATAACGTTTTTGACCATCTTGTTCCCATTGACGTGTTTTAATACGACCTTCGCAATATACTTTATCTCCTTTAGACAAGTATTTTTCACATATTTCAGCAAGCTTATTTCTTACAACCACATTATGCCATTCTGTATTGGTAACTCTTTCACCAGATTGCTTACTGGTGTAGCTTTCATTAGTTGCTATAGGAAAACGACCGATAGAATTACCTCCTTCAAAATAATTCATCTTTACCTCATCACCTAAATGACCTATTAAAATAACTTTATTGATTGTCCCAGACATTATAGTTTGTTGATTGTTATATCAAATGTACTAAAAATTTCAATTCAATTTTGGTAAGAATTCCTTCAAAAAATTAGCAATTAAAACAGAAGTTGGAAATGATTCTATTTCTTGCCATCCTGTCGTTGCTTTTTGGCTAGTATCAGTGCTTATAATCCAAAACTTTGTAAATAAATGCTGATGAGATAATTTGTGAACAATTAGTTCTTCATTAAATAATTGAATCGTTGCTTCTGATGGAAGATCCGTTTTAAAATCTTTCATAGAAATCAATTCTTCTAATTGAACTTCATTTAGTGTTTCTATTAATGGAAATTGATACAAACCTTGCCAAATTCCTTTCCCTTTTCGTTCTTCAAAAATAGTTTTATTGTCTTCAGTAACAAACACCAGAAAATTGAAATACTTTTTAGTAACTCTCAGCTTCTTTTCTTTCACAGGAAGTTGCTTGATTTGTTTTTTTTCTAAAGCGACGCAACTAGAATTTAAAGGGCATTTTTCACAATCTGGATTTTGAGGTTTGCATTGAAGTGCTCCAAAATCCATGAGGGCCTGATTATGAACTCCAGGTTGTTTAGTATCAAGTAAAGATTGAGCTAGTCTTTTAAACTCTTTAATTCCTTTTGTACTATTAATAGGAATATCAATTCCAAAATACCTAGCTAAAACTCTATAAACATTTCCATCTACTACTGCATTTGGTTCATCAAAACAGATAGAAGCAATAGCAGAAGCTGTATAATCTCCAATTCCTTTTAATTTAATAAGCTCTTTATAGGTTGATGGAAATTTCCCATTAAGTTCATTTGAAACATATTTAGCGGTAAAATGAAGATTTCTAGCTCTTGAATAATAACCCAATCCTTGCCACATTTTTAACACCGTACTTTCGTATGCATTTGCTAGGTCTTTTACCGTCGGAAAAGCTTCAGAAAAAGCAAGGTAATAACTCATTCCTTGAGCAACTCTTGTTTGTTGTAGCATGATTTCAGATAACCAAACCAAATATGGGTCTTTAGTTTTGCGCCATGGCAAATCTCTTTTTATTTGTAAATACCAGTAAATTAATATGTTAGAAAAATGCATCAAAAAATTTTACACTTGCAATATTACATCTTAAAATTGAGATATTTTTAACTGTTTCTTTTTATGGAATAGATTAATTATCATATATTTGCCACCGCATTTTTAAGAAAAAACAACGTAAAATATAGTAACATGACGAAAGCAGATATTGTATCGAAAATCTCGGACAAATCAGGAATTGAGAAGGCAGATGTATTAGCAACAGTAGAAGCATTTATGACCGAAGTAAAGGGTGCTTTAGAACAAGGAGACAATGTTTATTTAAGAGGTTTTGGTAGTTTTATCATCAAAACAAGAGCTGAAAAAACAGGAAGAAACATCTCTAAGAACACTACTATTAAAATTCCAGCTCACAATATTCCAGCTTTTAAGCCAGCGAAAACTTTTACCGAAGGTGTAAAAAGTAAAGTGGTAGTAAAGTAATTAATACAAATCTAAATCGAAAGATTTATAAAACATTAGATAATTATGCCAAGTGGTAAAAAAAGAAAGAGATCAAAGATCTCAACACACAAACGCAAGAAAAGAGCTAGAGCAAACAGACACAAGAAAAAGTAAGGTCTGAACCTTCCTTTTTCTTTTTGCTTTTTAGCCAAAAAAAACGTTCATTGAAATAGAGGTTTTTAATTCTGCATACGCAGAAGCCTCGTACGGTATTAACAAATAATACCTGTTTAATTTAATCCATTATTTGTTTATTTATAGACAAATAGTATAAAACCAGTTCAGTATGAAAACAGAATTAATAATTCGTTCAAATTCATCTGATATTGATTTTGCCTTATTAAGAGATGGAAAACTTATAGAATTAAATAAAGAAACAACTGGTAATAAATTCTCTGTTGGCGATATTTTTTTAGCCAAAATTGGAAAAACATTATCGGGACTTAACGCTTCATTTGTAAATGTAGGATACCCAAAAGATGGGTTTTTACATTATCATGATTTAGGAGCGAAAGTACAGTCTTTAAATAATTTCATTAAGAAAGTAAGCACAGGTAAGTATAAAGAATTCACTTTAAAAAATTTCCGCTTTGAGAAAGACATTCACAAAGACGGAAAAATTAACGATGTACTAAAATCAGGTCAAAATTTATTAGTACAAATTGTAAAAGAACCTATTTCTACCAAAGGTCCTAGATTAAGCTCAGAGCTATCTATAGCAGGTAGATTTTTGGTTTTAGTTCCTTTTTCAGATAGAATTTCTGTTTCACAGAAAATAGAAGATCCTAAAGAAAAAGAACGTTTAAAAAGATTAGCAAAAAGCATTAGACCAAAAGGGTTTGGTGTTATTTTGAGAACTGTTGCTGAAGGAAAAAAAGTAGCAGAACTAGACAAAGATTTGCAAAACTCATTAGAGCGTTGGAAAACAATGTGTAAGCGAATTGCAAACACGAATACACCAACCAAAGTATTGAGTGAATTAAACAGAGCATCTTCAATCTTACGAGATGTAATGAATGATTCTTTTACAAACATTGTTACCAATGATGAAACTCTTAAAGTAGAAATTAAAGAGTATTTACAAGAAATCTATCCTGAAAAGGAAAAGATTGTAAAGCTTCATAAATCTGCAACTCCTATTTTTGAAAAATATGGAATAGAGCGCCAAATAAAAACATCTTTTGGCAAAACTGTTTCTATGAGTAGAGGAGCTTATTTAGTGATAGAACACACTGAAGCATTACACGTAATAGATGTAAATAGTGGTAACCGTTCTAACAAAGCTGGGTCTCAAGAAGAAACTGCATTAGAAGTTAATTTAATTGCTGCCACAGAGATTGCAAGACAATTGCAATTAAGAGATATGGGAGGAATTATTGTTGTTGACTTCATTGATATGCATAGTGCAGAAAACAGAAATAAATTGTTTCAGCACCTAAAAGAACACATGTCTTTTGATAGAACAAAGCATAAAATATTACCGCCTAGTAAATTTGGATTAATTCAAATAACTAGACAAAGAGTTCGACCTGAACTCAGTATTAAAACAACAGAACCAAACCCAAGTAACGGTGGAGAGGTAGAAGCTCCTATTGTTTTGTTAGATAAAATTGAAGCCGATTTGGAGCGTGTCATTTCAAATCCTAAGAATAAAAATGTTGAATTAAATGTTCATCCTTTTATTGCTTCCTATTTAACGAAAGGAATATCGTCGATTCGTTTCCGATGGTATTTAAAACACAAAAAGTGGATTACTATTATGCCTAGAGATGCTTATAAGTATTTGCAGTACAAATTTAAAATTGTACGTAAATAAGGCAATTATATATCAACAAAAACCCGCATTGTAAACAATGCGGGTTTTTTATTTTTAAGAAGCTAGGCTCTTATTTATTGAACGCTAACTTTGTATCTTCTTTCCAAATACTTACAGAGGCAATTACATTATTATCGTAGTTAATCTGACGTAATTTGTTATTATTCCATTGAAACCAAGTTCCTTCTTTTTTACCCTCTTTGTAAAAACCAACCGCAACTTTATTTCCTTTTTTATCAAATTGAGTCCACTCTCCTGTCAATTTTTTATCCTTGAAAAAACCTTGTTTATGAATAGTTCCATCAGCAAAGTAATACGTAGCTTTTACTTGATCTCCTACTGCCTCAAATGTTGGCTCTTTTTCCTGTGCGCTTACTAACATAACTGATAGTAAAAAAGCGATTGCTAGTAATTTTTTCATGGTATTTAGGGTTTTAATTAACTTATTGTTTACACAAAAATACACAAAAATTTACATTTAACAAACTTTTGATTAACTTTCTCTTAACGTTAAGTTTACATTAGAACCAAAGCCCTAAATTAAATAACCAATATTGTTGGTTGCTTTCTGGAGACCAACTGTATTTAATCTCTATCGGCCCTAGTCTACTATCTAAACTATAACCAATCGCGTAACCTGAAAGAACATCTTCAAACAAGTCTTTACCATCACTAAATACGTTTTCGTCTACTCTTGCATAATTAGCTATCAATAGTGCATAGTTATTTTTTAAAATCTTATATCTCAATAAAAATTCTGATCTAAGAAATGATTTGTTAGACAGTTGTGCAAACTCGTATCCATACATCGGGAAAAAGGTGTTGATGTAGTTTTGATTGTATCCCCCAACAAAAAAATCAAACACTTCAGATTCTGGGTTTTCAAAAGTAAAACCTGCATCATTTGTATATTGAAAAGTCAATCGATTAAAAAAAGTTGTTGCAAAACCAATTCGTCCACTTATTTGAGGAAAAGCTTTAAAATTATTTAAATAATCTGAAGACCATGCGTAATATTTACCTCCAACATCTGCATAAAAGCCTTTGGTAGGGAAAGACTTATTGTTGTAGGTGTCTAATTTTAAATACGCAGAAAAATTCAAATAATTACTGTTATCAAAAGTAACTCTGTTATTATTTTGTGAAGTAATTGTTTCTGTGGTGACTTGCAACTTCTTAAACTCTGCTCCAAAACCTAGCGCAAATTTTCTACCAAAGGTGGTTTGAATAAAGATCTCATTGGTAAAGTCTTTGTAATTTAACTCAATTCTATTAACATTAGGATTGTCGGCATTGTTAAATAATGCATTGGTATTAAAATGATTATATCTTGACTTAAACCCAAAACTGGTATAAAACCCATTGTCAACAAAATAATTAAGATTGTATCGTATTCTATCACCCAAGATTAAATCAAAAGACAGCTCATCATTATTTAATAAAAGGCTTTTATGAACATAATTTGCTAATATTGCTGATTGGTATAGCTCGTCATAATGTACTCCTAAGCCTACTGTTGTTTTTAATTTTTCTTCCTTGACATAAAAATGAACTTTATCTCCAATGATTTTATAATTTATTTGATCATAATTACCCGTGGATGACAAAAAAGTAATTCTTTTATTAAGTTCTTTTCTAGTTATTTTATCTCCAACTCGTATGCTCAATTTTCCTCTTATATATGCAGGTGTATAGTTTTCGGTTCCAAATATTTTAATTTCTTTAATTACAAATTCATTATCCAGCAGAATTAAATTTTCTTTCTTTTTTTTAGAGTGTTGCAATTGAGCAATACTATCAAATGTTTGTCTATGTTTTATACCCGTCTCTTCCCCTTTTTGCATGATTTCTTTACTTTTATCAAAATCTACAACGGTGAAATCTGAAATGTCTGGCTTGATATAAATATCTGAGTCTGCAGCGCCTTTTTTACTTTGCTCATAAATATCGTAGCTAACTATTTGATTCAAAATAGTAATCACAGAATTTAAACCTTCTCTTTTTGTTAAATCACTTTGAACATCTACACCAATAATAATATCAACATCTTTAGTTTTCATAATATCTGAAGGAAAATTGTTTGCAATTCCTCCATCAATTAATAAGTGTTTATTGACTTCTACAGGATTTAATAACGTAGGGAAAGAAGCACTCGCTCTTAATGCCAAAGGAAGAGAACCTTCTTCTAATAAAACCATTTTACCCGTTTCTGCATCAGTTGCAACACAAAAAAACGGAATGGGAAGTTGATTAAAATTAGAAATACTGTCTAAATGAGATAGGGCATTTGAAAATAAATCTAAGACATTTTGACCTTTAGAAACTGCTCTTGGCAACCCAATTCCTTTTCTAGTAACAGGCAATACGATCGCATAATTTTCTCCATATTCTTTTTCAAAAAATGGTTTTGAGTTTCTAGGCAAAACATCTTGTAAAATATCCTGAAGGTTTATAGAATTAACAATCTTTTCTATTTGTATCCCGGTATAACCTGCAGCGTATAAGCCACCTATTATAGCACCCATGCTTGTTCCCCCTATATAATCTATTTGTAAACCTGCTTTATCAATCTCTTTTAAAACTCCAATATGAGCTAATCCTTTTGCACCACCTCCACTTAAAACCAAGCCAATTTTTGGTTGTTTCTGTTGAGAAAACATCAATATTGGGAAAAGCAAAAAGAAAAGTACAGCCTTTTTCATTTTTATGGATTGAAATATTTGAAGACTTTTTTTGCTCTTGCATCACCTACAACAGCCTTGAGTTCTTCAAATGTAGCATTTTTAACACGCTTTGCAGATTTAAATTTACGTAATAACGATGTGATGGTCTGTTTACCAATAGCTGGTATTTGTTCTAATTCTGATTGAATAGCACTTTTACTTCTTTTATTTCTGTGTAAGGTAATTCCGAATCTATGCGCTTCATTTCTTAAAAATTGTATGATTTTAAGTGATTCCGATTTTTTATCTAAATACATCGGAATTGGATCTCCTGGATAATAAATTTCTTCTAACCTTTTTGCAATTCCTATGATGGCTATTTTGCCTCGTAACCCTAAAAGATCTAAACTTTTTAGTGCAGAAGACAACTGCCCTTTTCCTCCATCAATAACAATTAACTGCGGTAACGGCTCGTCTTCAGCTAATAATCGCTTATATCTTCTAAAAACTACCTCTTCCATCGAAGCAAAGTCGTCTGGGCCTTCAACTGTTTTAATGTTATAATGACGGTATTCTTTTTTACTAGGTTTTCCATCTTTAAAAACAACACAAGCTGCCACCGGATGTGTTCCTTGTATATTAGAATTATCAAAACATTCTATATGCCTTGGTTCTTCAGAGAGTCTTAAATCTTTCTGCATTTGGGCCATGATTCTTTTTACATGACGATCTGGATCTGCTATTTTTATTTGTTTGAATTGCTCTTGTCTATAGTATTTTGCATTTCGCTCAGAAAGTTCTATGATTCGTTTCTTATCTCCTAATTTAGGCACGGTAACTTTTACTGTATCCCCTAAATCAACTTTAAAAGGAACATACACTTCTTTAGACATTGAATTAAATCGCTGTCTGATTTCTACTATTGCTAATGATAAGATTTCTGCATCTGTTTCGTCTAACTTCTTTTTAATTTCTGTAGTATGTGATTGAATGATAGACCCATTGGCAATCTTAAAAAAATTGACATATCCGTAGCTTTCATCTGAAATAATGGAAAATACGTCTACATTATTGATAGATGGATTTACAATGGTTGATTTCGCTTGATAGTTAGACAATAAATCTAATTTTTCTTTCACTTTTTGAGCTTCTTCAAACTCCATTTTTTCTGCAAAACCCATCATCATTTCTTGAAACTTTTCTAAACTTTCTTTAAAGTTTCCTTTCACGATATTTCTAATGGCTTTAATGGCTTCATTATAATTTTCTTCGCTCTGAAAATTTTCACATGGCCCTTTACAGTTTCCTAAATGATATTCTAAACATATTTTATATTTCCCCGTATTAATCTTCTCTTTACTTAAATCGAAAGTACAGGTTCTTAAGGTATATATTTCTTTGATTAGATCTAACAATGCTTTTGCTGTTCTAATTGAAGTATAGGGACCAAAATATTCTGAACCATCTTTAATTACTGTTCTAGTTAAAAACACTCTTGGAAATCGTTCTTTTTTGATGCAAATCCACGGATAGGTTTTGTCATCTTTAAGCATCACATTGTACTTTGGCTGATACTTTTTTATCAAGTTATTTTCTAACAACAGTGCATCCGTTTCAGTATCAACAACTATGTGTTTTATACTAACAATCTTTTTTACTAAAACTCTCGTTTTACCATTTTCGTGGTTCTTTGTAAAATAAGACGACACTCTTTTTTTAAGATTTTTTGCCTTACCAACATAAATAATTACATCATTAGCATCAAAATACTGATAAACACCAGGTGAACTGGGCAATGTTTTTATTTGAATTTCTAAGGTTGTAGGCATAAAACGAAATTAAAGTTTTTAACAACAACTCCAAACTGAAAAAGAAGAAAACATTTTTCTTTCCTCATAATCTATTTTGATGTACATTTAGTCCCCGTATAAATACCCGTTTAATTTTTGTTGTAGGTATTTACACCTAGTATGTTTAATTTTTTCTTTAGTTTTATCTCTGAAACTGTCTCTTATACACATCTCCGAGCCCACGAGACCGTACTAGATCTC
>OLII01000208.1_pt1 | contig 23683 bp, 28 predicted proteins | sample 1609481 | NCBI WGS metagenome assembly OLII01 (sample SAMN05416859, study PRJEB24817) | seawater metagenome | isolation source: Sea water | place: Canada:Atlantic | collected 2013-11 | reverse complement strand
GAGTAGATCGTCGGCAGCGTCAGATGTGTATAAGAGACAGGCACGCGGGTGTACAGCAGCTGGTAGAGGCCCACCAGCAGCAACGCCTCGACATCCGCGTCGGCGGCCTTGAACGGCTTTTGCAGCAGGCGCTCGGCCAGTGCCGACAGGCGTGGCTGCCAGCGTGCGGTACCGAAGGCCAGGTCCTGGGTGAGGCCGCGATCGCGGGCCTCGACCTTGTCCAGCTGGGCGGGCAGCGAACTGTTGAGCGAGGCCTTGCCGCTGAGCACGGCGGCCAGGGCGCGGGCGGCGGCCAGACGCGGGTTCATTGGCCCAGCACCGTGCCGCTGGCGAATTTTTCGCGGCGGCTGTTGTACAGGTCGCTGAAGTTCAGCGCCTTGCCGCCGGGCAGTTGCAGGCGGGTCAGGCACAGCGCCTGCTCGCCGCAGGCCACGATCAGGCCGTCCTTGCTGGCAGACAGGACCTCGCCCGGCGCGCCCTTGCCATCGGCCAGGCGCGCACCGAGCACCTTGAGGGCTTCGCCGCCCAGGGTGCTGTGGCAGATCGGCCACGGGTTGAAGGCGCGGATCAGGCGCTCCAGTTCCTCGGCGGGGCGCGACCAGTCCAGACGCGCCTCGTCCTTGTTCAGCTTGTGGGCATACGTGGCCAGCGCGTCGTCCTGCACTTCGCCGTGCAGGGTGCCCGCGCCCAGGCCGTCGATGGCCTGCAGCACCGCGGGCGGGCCCAGTTCGGCCAGGCGATCGTGCAGGCTGCCGCCGGTGTCGCTGGCGCTGATCGGGGTGCTGACCTTGAGCAGCATCGGCCCGGTGTCCAGGCCGGCCTCCATGCGCATGACCGTCACGCCGCTTTCGGCGTCGCCGGCCTGCACCGCGCGCTGGATCGGCGCGGCGCCGCGCCAGCGTGGCAGCAACGAGGCGTGGCTGTTGATGCAGCCCAGGCGCGGAATATCCAGCACCGCCTGGGGCAGGATCAGGCCGTAGGCCACCACCACCATCAGGTCGGGCTTGAGTGCGGCCAGCTCGGCCTGCGCCTCGGGGCTGCGAAGCGTCGGCGGTTGCAGCACCGGGATGGCGTTATCCACAGCCAGCTGCTTGACCGGGCTGGGCATCAGCTTCTGGCCACGGCCGGCCGGGCGGTCTGGCTGGGTGTAGACCGCGACGATTTCATGGGGGCTGGCCAGCAGGGCCTTGAGGTGTTCGGCGGCAAACTCGGGGGTGCCCGCGAAGACGATGCGCATGCAGTTCTCGCTTAAAAAGAAAAAGGCTTGCCGGAGCAAGCCTTCTGGAATGAGGGATCAAGCGTTCTGGCGGTGCTGCTTTTCCAGTTTCTTCTTGATGCGGTCGCGCTTGAGGTTCGACAGGTAGTCGACGAACAGCTTGCCGTTGAGGTGGTCGCATTCGTGCTGGATGCACACGGCCAGCAGGCCTTCGGCGATCAGTTCGAAGGGCTTGCCGTCGCGATCCAGGGCCTTGACCCTGACCTTCACCGGGCGGTCGACGTTCTCGTAGAAGCCGGGTACCGACAGGCAGCCTTCCTGGTACTGGTCCATGTCGTCGGTGAGCATTTCCAGCTCGGGGTTGATGAAGACCCGCGGTTCGCTGCGGTCTTCGCTCAGGTCCATGACCACCACGCGCTTGTGCACGTTGATCTGGGTGGCGGCCAGGCCGATGCCAGGGGCTTCGTACATGGTTTCAAACATGTCATCGATCAACTGACGGATGCTGTCGTCCACTTCCGTCACCGGTTTGGCGATGGTGCGCAGGCGCGGGTCCGGGAATTCGAGGATGTTCAAGATGGCCATAAGCGTATGAGCTGCACTGTGCGATGGGGTTGCAAACATGAATGCACATAATAAAGGTATTCGGCGCGTTCGGCACCCTTCTCAAGGTCGGCTAGGGTTTTGAAGGCGACTGGCGGCCCGCACCGGGCGGCGAGTTGTCAAACTATTATCAACAGAGTTATCCACAGGTTTTCACGCGTGGCTGACCCGCCTTCGATCAAGGATGATCCGATGCCCCTCCCGCCTGTTGCGGCGTGCTCGCCGGTTGAACTCGAGGCACGTCTGCGCCTGCACCGCCTTCCCGATATCGGGCCAAAGGGCTTTGGCCTGCTGCTGGAAGCCTTTGGCAGCGCGGCCGCCGCGCTTGATGCGCCCGCCACACAATGGCGGGCGCTGGGCCGCAGCCCGGCCAGCATAACGGCCCGCCACAGTGCCGAGGCTTACGCCGGCGCAGCGGCTGCAATGGCCTGGCTAGAGCGGCCCGGGCAGCATTTGCTGATGTGGGACGCCCCCACCTACCCTGGCTTGCTGGCCGAGCTTTGCGATGCCCCGCCCCTTCTGTTCATTGCCGGCGACCCGATGATTCTGGAGCAGCCGCAGGTGGCCATCGTCGGCAGCCGGCGTGCTTCACGCCCGGCCCTGGACACCGCGGCCGCGTTTTCCAGGCAACTGGCCCAGGCCGGTTTCGTGATTACCAGCGGCCTGGCACTGGGGGTCGACGGTGCCGCTCACCAGGCTGCAATGGATGCTGGCGGACGCACTATCGGCGTGCTCGGCACCGGCCTGCAAAAACTTTATCCACAGCGACATCATGCCCTCGCGCAGGCCATGGCCGAGCGCGGTAGCGCAGTGGTCTCGGAGTTCCCGCTGGATGCCGGACCGGTGGCGGCCAACTTCCCGCGGCGCAATCGCATCATCAGCGGGCTGTCGCTCGGCGTGCTGGTGGTGGAGGCCAGCCTGGCCAGCGGTTCGCTGATCACCGCGCGCCTGGCGGCCGAACAGGGGCGCGAGGTGTACGCGATTCCTGGCTCCATCTACCATCCGGGGGTCAGGGGCTGCCATCAATTGATACGTGATGGCGCGATGCTGGTGGAGAGCATAGAGCAGATTCTGGAAAGTTTGCGTGGCTGGCAGAACCTTCCGTCGGCCGCCCCCGAGCCGGTGGTGCACCCGCTGCTGGGGTTGCTGCTGGCGGCGCCGCACACCACCGAGGCGTTGGCGCTGGCCAGCGGTCAGGCCCTGCCCCAGGTGCTGGCCACGCTCACCGAACTGGAACTGGACGGGCGTGTGTGCAGTGACGCGGGGCGTTGGTTTGCCCGGCCGGGCTAAGTACACTGCGTACCAGCCTTTGAACGCGGAGTGACAACGATGGTGAACAGTTGGCGTGTGCAACAAGCCGCGCGGGAAATTCGGGCGGGTGCGGTACTGGCCTATCCGACCGAGGCGGTCTGGGGCCTGGGCTGTGACCCGTGGAACGAGGAGGCGGTGGACCGCCTGCTGGCGCTCAAGTCCCGCTCGGTGAACAAGGGGCTGATCCTGATTGCGGACAACATCCGCCAGTTCGACTTCTTGTTCGAGGACTTCCCCGAGCTGTGGCTGGACCGCATGGCCAGCACCTGGCCGGGGCCCAATACCTGGCTGGTGCCGCACCAGGGCATGTTGCCGGAATGGATCACCGGCGTGCATGACACCGTGGCGCTGCGGGTCAGCGACCACCCGGTGGTGCGCGACCTGTGTTCGCTGGTGGGCCCGCTGGTGTCGACTTCGGCCAACCCGCAGGGCCGGCCGGCAGCGCGCTCGCGCCTGCGCGTGGAACAGTACTTCCACGGGCAGCTGGATGTGATCCTGGGCGGCAGCCTGGGCGGGCGGCGCAACCCGAGCGTGATTCGCGACCTGGCCACGGGGCAGGTGGTGAGAGCGGGGTGACCCCATTCGCCGGCAAGGCCGGCTCCTACAGGCGCGCCAACGTCTGTAGGAGCCGGCCTTGCCGGCGAAGCATTCAGCGCTGATTCAGGGCAGCAGTACCGTAGACCCCACCGTCCGCCGCGCCGACAGCTCTGCCTGAGCCTTGGCCGCCTCGGCCAGCGGATAGCGCTGCTGGATATCCACAGCCAGCTTGCCGCTGGCGATCATTTCGAACAGCTCGTCGGCCATCGCCTGGGTGTTCTCGGCATTGTTGGCATAGCTGGCCAGCGTCGGCCGGGTCACATACAGCGAGCCCTTCTGCGCCAGGATCCCCAGATTGACTCCGCTCACCGCGCCCGACGCATTGCCGAAGCTCACCATCAGCCCGCGCGGCGCCAGGCAGTCCAGCGAGGTCAGCCAGGTGTCCTGGCCCACGCCGTCGTACACCACCGGGCACTTCTTGCCGCCGGTCAGCTCCAGCACGCGCTGCGCCACGTCTTCACGGCTGTAGTCGATGGTTTCCCATGCACCCAGGGCCTTGGCCCGCGCCGCCTTCTCCGGCGAGCTCACGGTACCGATCAGCTTCACGCCCAGGGCCTTGGCCCACTGGCAGGCCAGCGAACCCACCCCACCGGCGGCGGCATGGAACAGCACCGTCTGGCCGGCCTGCAGCGCGTAGGTCTGGCGCAGCAGGTACTGCACGGTCAGGCCCTTGAGCATCACCGCGGCGGCCTGCTCGAAGCTGATGCTCTCGGGCAGCTTCACCAGGTTGGCTTCAGGCAGCGTGTGCACCTCGCTGTAGGCACCCAGCGGACCGCCAGCGTAGGCCACCCGATCGCCCACCTTGATCCGCGTCACGCCCTCGCCCACCGCCTCGACCACGCCGGCAGCTTCGGTGCCCAGGCCCGAGGGCAGTGCCGGCGGCGCGTACAGCCCGCTGCGGAAATAGGTGTCGATGAAGTTCAGACCAATGGCGTGGTTGCGCACGCGGACCTGTTGCGGGCCGGGCGCGGCGGGTTCGAAGTCGACCAGGGTCAATACCTCGGGGCCGCCATGCTGGCTGAACTGGATACGCTTGGCCATCTGCACTCTCCTGCTGGATCCGGGAAAACCCCTATCGGACGCCTTTGCTTGATCGCCGTCAACTGCGGGTGGCCTGCCGCCGGTGGTATGCTACGCGCCGAATTCAGCGCCGGCCCCCGCCTGGCCCGGCCCTAGCCCGTTTCCAAGGTGACCTGATGACTACCCGCACCGAGGCCGTGAAGGCCTACCTGCTCGACCTGCAAGACCGGATTTGCGCCGCCCTGGAAAGCGAAGACGGCGGCGCCCGCTTCGTCGAGGACGCCTGGGTACGCGAAGCCGGTGGCGGTGGGCGCACGCGGGTGATCGGCGAAGGCAACGTCATCGAAAAAGGCGGGGTCAACTTCTCGCACGTGTTCGGCAGCGGCCTTCCGCCGTCTGCCAGCGCGCACCGCCCCGAACTTGCTGGCCGTGGTTTCGAGGCACTGGGGGTGTCGCTGGTGATCCATCCGCACAACCCCCATGTGCCGACCTCCCACGCCAACGTGCGCTTCTTCATTGCCGAGAAGGAAGGTGAAGAGGCGGTATGGTGGTTCGGCGGCGGCTTCGACCTCACGCCCTACTACGCCCACGAAGAAGACTGCATCCACTGGCACCGCGTGGCCGAGCAGGCCTGCGCACCGTTCGGCGCCGATGTGTACCCGCGCTACAAGGCCTGGTGCGACCGCTACTTCCACCTCAAGCACCGGGGCGAGCCGCGGGGCATCGGCGGCTTGTTCTTCGACGACCTGAACGAGTGGGACTTCGACACCTGCTTCGCCTTCATCCGCGCCATCGGCGATGCCTACGTCGAGGCCTACCTGCCCATCGTGCAGCGGCGCAAGGCGCAGCCGTACACCGCCCAGCAGCGTGAATTCCAGGAGTTCCGCCGCGGGCGCTACGTGGAATTCAATCTGGTGTACGACCGTGGCACCCTGTTCGGCCTGCAATCGGGCGGCCGTACCGAGTCGATCCTGATGTCGCTGCCGCCGCAGGTGCGCTGGGGCTATGACTGGAAGGCTGCGCCGGGCAGCGAAGAAGCACGCCTGACCGAGTACTTCCTGCAGGACCGCGACTGGCTGGGCCTGGACAAGGCCGCTCACTGAACCCATTGTGGATAACGTGCCCGATTCGCCGGGCGGACTCAGGAAACGCGTCATGGACCAGTACGTTGTATTCGGCAACCCGATCGGCCACAGCAAGTCGCCGCTGATTCACCGGCTGTTCGCCGACCAGACCGGCCAGCAGCTGGAGTACAACACCCTGCTGGCGCCGCTGGACGACTTCAGCATGTGCGCGCTGGGCTTCTTCAAGCAGGGCAGCGGCGCCAACGTCACCGTGCCCTTCAAGGAGGAAGCCTACCGCCTGGTGGGTGACGGCCTGACCGCACGCGCCTGGCGAGCCGGGGCGGTGAACACGCTGACCCGGCTGCCCGACGGCAGCCTGCAGGGCGACAACACCGACGGTGCCGGCCTGGTGCGCGACCTCACGGTGAATGCCGGGGTCGAGCTCAAGGGCAAGCGCATCCTGCTGCTGGGGGCCGGTGGCGCGGTGCGCGGGGTGCTCGAGCCGTTGCTGGCGCATGAGCCTGCGTCGCTGGTGATTGCCAACCGTACGGTAGAAAAGGCCGAGCAGCTGGCCCGCGAGTTCGACGACCTGGGGCCGGTGGCCGCCAGCGGCTTCAGCTGGCTGGAAGAGCCGGTGGACCTGATCATCAATGCCACCTCGGCGAGCCTGGCCGGCGAGATGCCGCCGATTGCCGCGAGCCTGATCGAACCGGGCGTGACCGTGTGCTACGACATGATGTATGCCAAGGAGCCCACGCCGTTCTGTCGCTGGGCCACCGAGCACGGTGCGGCCAAGGTGCTGGACGGGCTGGGAATGCTGGCTGAGCAGGCGGCGGAGGCGTTCTTCATCTGGCGCGGGGTGCGCCCGGACACCGGGCCGGTGCTCGATGAGCTGCGCCGGCAGCTGGCGCGGGGCTAGAACGCGGCGCTGCCTTCGCCGGCAAGGCCGGCCCCTGTAGGCGCCGGCCTTGCCGGCGAAGGGCGCAACTCAATCCTCAAACTGGACCGGGCAATCAGCCGCCCCTTCCAGCTTCTGCAACTCCTCCACCACCTGCCCCCTCGCCCGCCGCAGCACCAGCTGACGCCCCTGCCGGCGCAGCCGCCGCGCCTCCTGGTGCAGCATCTCCACCCCCGAGTAATCGATGAAGTTGATCTGCCGCGCATCGATCACCACCACCGGTGCCTGGCACCGCTGCAGGCGCACCTGCAGATAATGGCTGGCGCCGAAGAAGATCGAGCCGAACACCCGCAGCACATCCGCCTCGCCTTCGCGCGACTGCTGTACCCGTGGTTGCGAAGTGCGCTTGAGGTAGAAGAACAGCGATGCCAGCACCCCGGCATAAATCGCCGTCTGCAGCTCCAGCAGCAAGGTAGCGACGCAGGTCAGCAGCATCACCAGAAACTCCGGCCGGCTGACCCGGTACAGCGCCCGAATCGCACGGTAATCCACCAGCCCCCAGCAGATCAGCAGGATGCTGCCGGCCATCGCCGGGATCGGGATGTGCGCGATCAGGCTGGCGCCCGCCACGGCGAACAGCGCCACCCACAGGGCCGAGAACACCCCCGCCAGCGGTGACTGCGCCCCGGCCTCATAGCTGAGCCCGGAACGGGTGAACGAGCCCGACGACAGGTAGCCGGAGAACCACGCACCGCCCAGGTTGGACAGGCCCTGGGCGCGGATCTCCTGGTTGGCGTCGATCAGCTGTTCGGAGCGGATCGACAGCGAGCGCGCAATCGACAGGCTGGTGACCAGCCCCAGCATGCCCACCGCCACGGCACTGGGCAGCAGGCGCAGGATCAGCTCCAGGTCCAGCAGCGGCAGCGGGCTCAGCGGTGGCAGCCGGCCAATGAACGCCGGCACCAGCGCCACATGGCCGAACAGTGCCGGCCACAGCCACACCAGCAGGCTGGCGCCGGCAAGGCTGATCAACAGCGCCGGCCAGCGCGGCCGTGCGAGCTTGATCGACAGCCCCAGCAGCAAGGTGCCCAGCCCCAGCAGCAGCGATGGCCAGTCGATGTCGCCGGCATGCTGCAGCAGGCCTTGCAGGGTTCTGAGGGCGGTGGCCTGGCTGGCGAGGTCGAGCCCCAGCAGGTTCGGCACCTGGCCCAGGGCGATCACCACTGCAGCGCCGAGGGTGAAGCCGAGCACCACCGAGTGCGAGACGAAATTCACCAGCGCGCCGAAGCGCAGCATGCCCAGCAGCCACTGGAACACCCCGGCCAGGAAGGTCAGCAGCAGGATCAGGCGGATGTAGTCGTCGCTGCCGGGCACCGCCACGGGGCTGATGCTGGCGTAGAGCACGATGGAGATGGCAGCGGTGGGCCCGCAGATCAGGTGCCACGACGAGCCCCACAGGCACGCGATCAGCACCGGCACGATGGCCGCGTACAGGCCGTACTCGGCGGGCAGGCCGGCGATCAGCGCATAGGCGATCGACTGCGGCAGGGCCAGGATCGCCCCGCTGAGCCCCACCAGCAGGTCGCGCCGCACGCTGGCACGGGTTTGCCGAGGCAACCAGGCGAGAAAGGGAAACAGACGGTGGCGCTCTAGCCAGGCCATGAAGCTCTCTATGCAGTGCGGTGAAGGCTCAGGGTGCAGGCTATGGCGGCCCGGTGCAAGTCAGGGGGCCTCGATGAAATTCACCTGTTCGCCAACATGCAGGTTCAGGTCCAGCAGGTCGGCAATGCCCGCAGCGATGCCTGCCAGGCTGTCCGGGTGCTCGCTCAGTGGCGTGTTGACCAACGTCCAGCGCAGGCCACCGGCCTGCAACAACTCCGCCAGCGGTGCCGCGCCGCCGCCAAACTGGCCCACCAGCACGATGCGACGCAGGGGCGTGCGGGCCATGCCCGCGAGCAGGGCCTGGGTCATCAGCCCCTGGCGCGAGAAGTCGCCGGGCGCCAGGCCGTCGAGCAGGCACACCACGGCCGAGCCGCCGGCGATGCTCTGTTCGGCCTGGTCTGCGCTGGCCAGGCCGCCGTTCTTGACGTGCAGGCCGGGGCACGCCTGGGGCTGGTTGAGGTCGTCGAGGATCAGGGTCACCTCGTGCTGGCGCTGCAGCAGTTCGCTTACCAGCGCATCACCCAGGGTGCACTGGCCGCCAAGCAGGATCAGTTTGAAGACAGGTGTTTCGGCGTTTTTCACGATAGCGCTCCGGGGGTATCCTGATGGCCTTTGGACCTGCGGGAGCACCTGGGGGTTCGGTCGAATTCAGGAGGCAGCGTGCAACGGATAAAGGGGTATCACGCCCATGTGTATTACGACGCCGGTACGATGGAGCAGGCGCGGGCGCTGTGCGAGGAAGCCGCCACGCTGTTTGGCGTGAGCATGGGGCGCATGCATCAGAAACCGGTGGGGCCGCACCCGGACTGGAGCTGCCAGCTGGCATTCGGGCCGGAGATGGTGGGCGTGGTGCTGCCGTGGCTGGCGTTGTACCGCAAGGGGCTGGTGGTGTTTCTGCATCCGCTGACCGGCGATGAGCTGGCCGATCATCGGGACCATGCGATCTGGATGGGGGCCGTGCGGCCGCTGGATCTTTCGATGTTCGAAGGGGCCTGAAGCGGCGGTGAGGCTTTCGCCGGCAAGGCCGGCTCCTACAGGACTGCGGTGTCTGTAGGAGCCGGCCTTGCTGGCGAAAGAGGCGACGCGGTATCAGCCTTTGCGCGCGCCGCGCACACCTTCGGCCAGCGCCGAACACAGCGCCAGCACATCGCTTACCGCCTGCTCGCCCGTGCTGGCGTTGGCCACCTTGTCCACCAGCGCCGAACCCACGACCACACCATCGGCCAGCCGCGCAATGGCTGCCGCCTGTTCAGGCGTGCGAATGCCGAAGCCCACGCTGATCGGCAGGTCGGTGTGGCGACGCAGGCGCTCGATGGCGCCGCTTACCTGATCGCTGGTCGCCGAGCCTGCGCCGGTCACGCCGGCTACCGACACGTAGTACACAAAGCCCGAACTGCGCTCCAGCACGCGCGGCAGGCGCGCGTCATCGGTGGTCGGGGTGGTCAGGCGGATGAAGTCGATGCCCGCGGCCTGGGCCGGGGTGGCCAGCTCGGCGTCGTGCTCCGGCGGCAGGTCGACGATGATCAGGCCGTCCACGCCCGCATCCCTGGCCTCGGCCACGAACTTCTCCACGCCGAAGCGGTGGATCGGGTTGTAGTAACCCATCAGCACGATCGGCGTGGTGGCATTGCCGGTGCGGAACTCGCGCACCATCTGCAGGGTTTTGACCAGGGTCTGCCCGGCCTCCAGCGCACGCAGGGTGGCCAGCTGGATGGCCACGCCGTCGGCCATCGGGTCGGTGAACGGCATGCCCAGCTCGATCACGTCGGCACCCGCAGCCGGCAGGCCCTTGAGGATCGCCAGCGAGGCGTCGTAGCCCGGGTCACCGGCGGTCACGAAGGTCACCAGGGCAGCGCGGCCCTCGCGCTTGAGGTCGGCAAAACGTTGTTCAAGACGGCTCATGCCTGCTTCTCCTGCGCGGCCATATGGCTCATTACGGTTTGCATGTCCTTGTCGCCACGCCCCGACAGGCACACCACCATCAGGTGGTCCCTGGGCAGGGTGGGCGCACGCTTGATGGCTTCGGCCAGCGCGTGGGAGGTTTCCAGCGCCGGGATGATGCCTTCCAGGCGGCAGGTAGCGTGGAACGCATCCAGCGCCTCGTCGTCGGTGATGCTCACGTACTCGACGCGCTTCACTTCGTGCAGGTACGCATGCTCCGGGCCGATGCCGGGGTAGTCCAGGCCGGCGGAAATCGAGTGGGCGTCGGTGATCTGGCCATCGGCGTCCTGCAGCAGGTAGGTGCGGTTGCCGTGCAGCACGCCGGGCACGCCGCCGTTGAGGCTCGCTGCGTGCTTGTCGGTGTCGACCCCGTGGCCGCCGGCCTCGACGCCGATGATCTGCACACTGGCGTCATCGAGGAAGTCATGGAACAGGCCCATGGCGTTGGAGCCACCACCCACACAGGCGATCAGGCTGTCGGGCAGGCGCCCTTCCTTGGCCTGCAGCTGCTCGCGGGTTTCCTTGCCGATGATCGACTGGAAGTCGCGCACCATCGCCGGGTACGGGTGCGGGCCGGCCACGGTGCCGATCAGGTAGAAGGTGTCGTCGACGTTGGTCACCCAGTCGCGCAGCGCTTCGTTCATGGCGTCCTTGAGGGTGCCGGTGCCGGCGGTGACCGGCACGATCTCGGCGCCCAGCAGCTTCATGCGGAACACGTTGGCCTGCTGGCGCTCGATGTCGGTGGCGCCCATGTAGATCACGCAGGGCAGGCCGAAACGTGCGGCCACGGTGGCGGTGGCCACACCGTGCATGCCGGCGCCGGTTTCGGCGATCAGGCGCTTCTTGCCCATGCGCTTGGCCAGCAGCACCTGGCCGATGCAGTTGTTCACCTTGTGCGCGCCGGTGTGGTTGAGCTCTTCGCGCTTGAAGAAGATCTTCGCCCCGCCGCAGTGTTCGGTGAGGCGCTCGGCGAAGTACAGCGGGTTAGGACGGCCGATGTAGTCGCGCTGGAAGTACGCCAGTTGCTCGTTGAACTCGGGGTCGGCCTTGGCCGCTTCGTATTCGCGGGCCAGGTCGAGCACCAGCGGCATCAGGGTTTCGGCCACGTAGCGGCCACCGAATGCGCCAAACAGGCCGTTGGCATCGGGGCCGCTGCGGAAGTTGGTCTGGGTCATGGGTCGCTCCAGGGCGTGGGTATGAGGTCGCAATGGGCCTACTCTACCCACGACACGCGCCGCTGAAAACCGATAAGATCGCCACAACCTGTCAGGAAAACTCACACGTCAATGGCCAGAGAATTGCCCCCGCTCAATGCCCTTCGGGCCTTTGAAGCCACCGCCCGGCTCAACAGCGTCAGCCAGGCTGCCGAGCAACTGCACGTGACCCACGGTGCGGTGAGCCGGCAGTTGAAGGTGCTTGAAGAGCACCTGGGCGTGAGCCTGTTCGTCAAGGAAGGGCGCGGCATTAAACTCACAGATGCCGGTGTGCGCCTGCGCGACGCCAGCAGCGACGCCTTCGAGCGCCTGCGCAGCGTGTGCGCCGAGCTGGGCCAGGACCGCGCAGACGCACCGTTCGTGCTGGGTTGTTCAGGCAGCCTGCTGGCGCGCTGGTTCATTCCGCGCCTTGGGCGCCTGCAGGCCGACCTGCCGGAACTGCGTCTGCACCTGTCGGCGGGCGAAGGCGACCTGGACCCGCGCCGGCCGGGGCTGGATGCGCTGCTGGTATTCGCCGAGCCGCCGTGGCCGGCCGACATGCAGGTGCACGTGCTGGCACAGGAATGCATCGGGCCGGTGCTCAGCCCGCACTTTCCAGGGTTCGACCGCCTGCGTCAGGCGCCAGCCAGCGCCTTGCTGGGGGAAACCCTGCTACACACCACCTCGCGGCCCCAGGCCTGGCCCGACTGGGCCCGCCAACAGCACATCGACCCGCAGGCAATGCGCTACGGGCAAGGGTTCGAGCATCTGTATTACTTGCTGGAGGCAGCTGTGGCCGGCCTGGGGGTGGCGATCGCCCCGCAGCCGCTGGTGGCCGATGACCTGCGTGCCGGCAGGCTGGCGGCACCGTGGGGCTTTGGCCCTACGCGGGCGTCATTGGCCCTGTGGGTGCCCCGGCGCGCCGCGGACGGGCGCGCCGAGCAGCTGGCGCACTGGTTGCGCGCCGAACTGGGGCGGCAGGCGCTTTAGTCGCCGCGCTTGCACAGCAGGTAGGCGGCCAGCAGGCCCAGTGCGCCCACGGCCACGCCGGCGGTGGTCCAGGGGTGTTGCTGGGCATAGTCACGGGTGGCGATGCCGGTTTCGCGGGTCTTGGTCTTGACCTCTTCATAGGCATCGGTGAGCAGGCTGCGCGAGTGACGCAGGGCATTTTCGGCATTGCCCTTGAGGCTCTTCAGGGTCTTGCGCGACTCGTCCGAAGCATCGTCTTTGAGGTTTTCCAGGGATTTGAGGAGACTTTCGATTTCCGCTTCCATGCTTTGCAACGAGGCTTTACGTAGCGAGCTATTGGCCATGGTGGCTCTCCTTCAGGGTTTGAGTGGCATGTGAAGAATGGGACTGCGCAGTGCCGCGAAAGTGCAGAGCAATCGAACTTTTGCCAGGTTTTTACCCACACAGGTAAACCTGCCTGGCGCTGCTAGGCTCAATGCACACCATTGATGGAGAGTAGTCATGTCTGATCACCACACGTACAAGAAGGTCGAACTGGTCGGCTCCTCGCCCAGCAGCATCGAGGACGCGATCAACAATGCCCTGGCCGAAGCGGCCAAGAGCATCAAGCACCTGGAGTGGTTCGAAGTGACCGAGACCCGGGGCCATATCAAGGATGGCAAGGCGGCGCATTTTCAGGTAACCATCAAGGTGGGCTTCCGTATCGCCAACAGTTGATGGCGGCCGGCTGGCCCTGAACCCTTTTTGATCTGAACAAGGAATGCGATCGATGAAGAAGCTGGTATTGGCGTTTGGCTTGATGACCCTGGCCGGGACTGCGCTGGCGGCGGGCAAGCCGTGTGAAGAATTGAAGAGCGAGATTGCCGCGAAGATCGACGCCAATGGCGTACCGCACTATTCGCTGGAGATCGTCGACAAGGGCGCTGCGACCGATGGCGAGGTGGTGGGGTCGTGTGAAGGCGGTACCAAGGACATCGTGTACAAGCGCGGTTGATCGGTGAGTCTTTCGCCAGCAAGGCTGGCTCCTACGTAGGAGCCAGCCTTGCTGGCGAAAGGGCCCTCAGTTGCCCTTGATGATCTGCGACAGAATCTCGTAGGACCGGATCCGGTCCGCATGCTCGTACAGGTCGCAGGTAAAGATCAGCTCATCAGCACCGGTCTGCTCCAGCAGCACGTCCAGTTTGGCGCGGATCTTCTCTGGCCCGCCCACCATCGCCAGGCCCAGGAAACTTCCCACTGCCTCCCGCTCATGGGGCTGCCACAGGCCGTCCATGCTGTCGACGGGCGGGCGCTGCACCAGGCTCTGCCCACGCATCAACGCCAGAATTCGCTGATACACCGAGGTGGCCAGGTACTCGGCCTGCTCGTCGGTATCGGCCGCCACCAGCGGTACACCCAACATCACGTAGGGCTTGTCGAGCACCGTCGAGGGCTTGAAGTGGTTGCGGTACACGCGGATCGCCTCATGCATCATGCGCGGCGCAAAGTGCGAGGCAAACGCATACGGCAAGCCGCGCATCCCCGCCAGCTGTGCACTGAACAGGCTCGAGCCCAGCAGCCAGATCGGCACCTCGGTGCCATACCCCGGCACGGCAATCACTTTCTGGTCGGGCGTGCGCGGGCCCAGGTAGCGCACCAGTTCCTCTACATCGTCCGGGAAGTCGTCGGCGCTGCCCGAGCGCTCGCGGCGCAGGGCGCGGGCGGTCATCTGGTCGGAGCCCGGCGCACGCCCCAGGCCCAGGTCGATACGGCCCGGGTACAGGCTGGCCAGGGTGCCGAACTGCTCGGCAATCACCAGCGGCGCGTGGTTGGGCAGCATCACCCCGCCTGCACCCACGCGGATCGTCGAGGTACCACCGGCCAGGTACCCCAGCAGCACCGAGGTGGCGGAGCTGGCAATGCCGTCCATGTTGTGGTGCTCGGCCACCCAGAAGCGGTTGTAGCCGAATTTCTCCACGTGTTGCGCCAGGTCCAGCGAGTTGCGCAGCGACTGGGCCGGGCCGCTGTCCTGGCGTACCGGTACCAGGTCGAGGGTGGAGTATTTGATGTCCGCGAGTCGCGTCATGGCGTGTACGCCTCCTGAATGGTTAGGCCGACAGCATGCCGCGACCTTTCTGACTCTGTATGGGCAGATCACAGGTATTCAATGCCTGCCCCTGCAATCGGGCTGAACTTGCCCGTGGTGACGCCCTCTGAATTGAACGCCAGGCGCGATCCCCCGCGCTCTCAGGCACTCAGGAGGCTTTATGAGTTCGATAAAAAAGACAGCATCGGCAATCTGGCAAGGCGACCTGAAAACCGGCAAGGGCCAGCTCTCCACCGAGAGTGGCGCCTTGAAGGCCAACCCCTATGGCTTCAACACCCGGTTCGAAGGCCAGCCTGGTACCAACCCTGAAGAACTGATCGGCGCTGCCCATGCAGGCTGCTTCTCCATGGCCTTTTCGATGATCCTCGGCGAAGCCGGCCTGACCGCCGAGCGTATCGACACCATCGCCGAAGTGACCCTGGACAAGCAGCCCGATGGTTTTGCCATCACCGCCGTGCACCTGATCCTCAAGGCCAAGGTGCCCGGTGCCGACAAGGCGAAATTCGAGGAGCTGGCCGACAAGGCCAAGGCGGGATGTCCGGTATCCAAGGTGCTCAAGGCCCAGATCAGCCTGGACGCCACCCTGGTGGACTGACGCCGGCGCAGATCAGAACGACGCACGGCTTCTTGTGGTCAAATGGCTGTCGGCAGATGGTCTGCCGCCACAAGGAGCTGTTCTGATGACTCGTATTGCATTCGCTGTGCTGACCTCGTTGCTGGCCACCAGTGCGCTGGCCGCGCCCAAGGACTGCGCCGAGCTCAAGGCCGAGATCGAAGCCAAGATCCAGGCCAACAATGTCTCTTCCTACACCCTGGAAATCGTGACCAACGATGAAGTCCATGACCAGAACATGGTGGTGGGCAGCTGTGAGAACGGCACCAAGAAGATCATCTACCAGAAAAACGATCGCTAGCCGTCACGGGATGCAGAAGATGTCGTTCTGTTCTTCGGCGACCAGCTTGCGCTGCGCGTCGTACAGATAGGCACTGGGCTGCATGGCCGGGGCGCGGGCTTCGATGCGGTAGCGCTGGCCGGCCTGGAAGTCGTCGTAGCGAATCTTCAGGTAGCAGGTGCGTTCGGTAGGGTCGGTGCTGAAACCGCCTGAATACACCTCGAAATCAAAGCGCACCACCAGTTCGTGTTTGCCCGGCGTGACCTGGAAGAAACGGCCGTCGTTCAGGCGCTGACCATCCAGGCGGTCGGCCATGAGCACCTTGCCCGGCGTGACGGTATACAGGTCGATCCAGGCCTGCTTGCTGTCGACCGGTGGCAGGGGACTGGCACAGGCCCCCAAGGTACTGATGGCAAGCAGCATCATGGGCTGGCGCATGGCAATCTCCGCTGGCGGGCTACAAGCTACAAGCATAGCGCCATTAGTCTGTTCAGGTACGCTGGCATCCGGCAGGCAAACCGGTGCCGACCAGTTTGCGCTGCTCGTCGTAGAGCTTGGCCCAGGGCCTGAAGCCGATGCTGCCGGCCTGCAACTGATAGCGCTGGCCGGCATTGAAATCCTTGAATTTCACGTTCAGCTGGCAATCGCGCCACAGCGGTTCGTCCACCGGCCCGATGTTGCCGGGCGCTACCGCGAACTGATAGCGCACCGTCAACTCGTGACTGCCCGGCGTGACTTCGAAGTAGCGGGTGTCGGCCCAGCTGCGCTCGTCCACCTCCAGCGCGTGCAGGGTGTCGTTGGCAGCGGGCTGGAGGTCGACCCAGGCCTGGTTCGGGTCGGCGGCGGGCAGGCCGGCGCAGCCGGTCAGGGCCAGCACAGCGCTGGCGGCAAGCATCGTACGCATGGCAAAACTCCGGGCAGGCAGGATAGTCTTGGGCCGATGAGCACTTGAGCGAGACATCCCTGCACATGGTTCGAATTTTTTTCTGGTTGCGCTCAAGCCCCGGGGCACTCGACCGCGTTTTCCGCGGGTTGGTTCCCGTGCTGCTGCTCGGGCTGCTCAACGGTTGCACCAGCCTCGGCTACTACAGCCAGCTGGCCAGCGGGCAATGGCAGCTGCTGCGCGCGCGCGAGCCGGTGGCGGTGCTGGTGGCCGACCCGGCCACCCCCCCTGCCCTGCGCCAGCACCTGGCGAAAGCGCAGCAGGCACGCGCTTTTGCCAGCAGCCACCTTAAGCTGCCGGACAACCGCAGCTACCGGGTGTACGCCGATATCGGGCGCCCGTTCGTGGTGTGGAACGTGTTCGCCACCCCGGAGTTTTCGCTGGAACCGCATACCTACTGCTTCCCCATCGCCGGTTGCGTGGCCTATCGCGGCTACTACAGCCAGGGTGCGGCGCGCGGGGCGGCGGCGTTGCAGAAGGCGCAGGGGCAGGATGTGTATGTGGGCGGGGTGGAGGCCTATTCGACCCTGGGCTGGTTCGACGACCCGATTCTCAATTCGATGCTGGGCTGGGGCGACGAGCGCCTGGCCACGGTGATCTTCCACGAACTGGCGCACCAGCGCGTGTACGTGAAGGACGACACGGCGTTCAACGAGTCGTTTGCCACCTTTGTGGAGCAGGAAGGTTCGCGCCAGTGGCGCGCGGCCCGTGGGCTGGCGCCCTTGCCGCAGGGTGGAGCGCGCCAGCGTGACGAGTTCGTCGGGCTGGTGCTGGCCAGCCGCGAGCGGCTCGAGACGTTGTATGCACAGCCGCTGGACGAGGCAGCGATGCGCGCGGGCAAGCAGGCCGAGTTCGAGCGCCTGCGCAGCGAGTACCGGGTGCTGCGCGATACAAGGTGGCAGGGCGACAAGCGCTATGACGCGTGGATCAACGCGCCGATGAACAACGCCAAGCTGCTGCCGTTCGGGCTGTATGACCAGTGGGTGCCGGCGTTTGCAGCGTTGTTCCGGGAGGTTGGCGGAGATTGGGCGGTGTTCTACCAGCGGGTCGAGGCCTGGGGGCGGTTGCCGTTCGAGCAGCGCCAGCAGGCCCTGGAAAGCTTCGCCGGCAAGGCCGGCTCCTACAACGCTTCGCATCCCCTGTAGGAGCCGGCATTGCCGGCGAAAAGGCCCTCAGGACCGCATGAAGGCCCGATGCAGCTCGCCCAGCGTGTCGAAATGATACGCCGGCTGCTCTGCGGTCAATTCCTCGCGGCTGCCAAACCCGTAGCCCACCGCCACTGCTTCCAGCCCGTTGCTGCGCGCGCCGATCAGGTCGTGCTTGCGGTCGCCGATCATCAGCGTCTGCGCCGGGTCCAGGTTTTCTTCGGCCAGCAGGTGCGCAATCAGCTCCACCTTGTTGGTGCGCGTACCGTCCAGCTCGCTGCCGTATATGACCTTGAAATGCCGGGCAAAATCGAAGTGCCGGGCAATCTCGCGGGCGAACTCCCAGGGCTTGGAGGTGGCGATGTACAGCGTGCGCCCCTGCGCCTGCAGCCCTTCGAGCAGCTCGCTCACGCCTTCGAACACGCGGTTCTCGTACAATCCGGTGACCTTGAAGCGCTCACGGTAGAAGTTCACCGCCTGCCATGCCTTGGCCTCGTCGAAGCCGTAGAACTGCATGAACGCCTGCAGCAAGGGCGGGCCGATGAAGTGTTCCAGGCGGGCCAGGTCCGGCTCGTCGATGTCCAGCTTGGCCAGGGCGTACTGGATGGAGCGCGTGATGCCTTCACGGGGGTCGGTGAGTGTACCGTCGAGGTCGAACAGAATGGTTTGCTGGTGCATGACAGTCTCGAAAAAAGGGGGCTGTGGATAACTCACTCGGGCTGGTCGAAGCCTTCGGCCAGGTGCAGGTCCTTGAGCTTCACGTAGTTGGCGGCGCTGTAGGGGAAGAACGCGCGTTCCTTGTCGGTCAGCGCCCGTGCCTGCTTCACCGGGCTGCCCACGTACAGGAAGCCGCTCTCCAGCGTCTTGCCCGGCGGTACCAGGCTGCCGGCACCGATGATCACCTCGTCCTCGACCACCGCGCCGTCCATGATGGTGCTGCCCATGCCGACCAGAATGCGGTTGCCCAAGGTGCAGCCATGCAGCATGACCTTGTGACCAATGGTCACGTCATCGCCGATCAGCAGCGGGTAGCCGTCGGGATTGAACGGCCCGGCATGGGTGATGTGCAGCACGCTGGCGTCCTGCACGCTGGTGCGCGCGCCGATGCGGATGCGGTGCATGTCGCCGCGGATCACCGTCAGGGGCCATACCGAGCTGTCCTCGCCGATCTCGACATCACCCAGCACCACTGCGCTGCGGTCGACGAAGGCGCGGGCGCCGAGACGCGGAATGTGTTGCTGGAAGCTGCGGATGGCCATGAATAGTGTCTCTCTGTAAGGCTGATAGCTGCGGTCAGCGTCGATTGTAATTAAGATGGAGCGGTGTTTCTTCTGCCAAGGTGTTTAACCGTGAGTGCGAACAACCCGCTTCTGCAGTCTTATGACCTGCCGCCCTTCTCGGCGATCCGTGCCGAGCATGTGCTGCCGGCGATCGAACAGATCCTGGCCGACAACCGCAGCGCCATCGCCTCGATCCTGAAAACCCAGGGCCAGAACCCCACCTGGGCCGGCCTGGTGCTGGCCATGGACGAACTCAACGACCGACTGGGTGCCGCCTGGAGCCCGGTCAGCCACCTCAACGCGGTGTGCAACAGCGCCGAGCTGCGCGAGGCCTACGAGGCCTGCCTGCCGGCCCTGAGCGCCTACGCCACCGAAATGGGCCAGAACCGCGAGCTGTTCCAGGCCTACGAAGCGTTGATCGCCAGCCCCGAAGCCGCCGGCTTCGATGTGGCGCAGAAAACCATCCTCGAACATGCCCTGCGTGACTTCCGCCTGTCGGGTATCGACCTGCCGGCCGACCAGCAGAAGCGATATGCCGAGGTGCAGAGCAAGCTCTCGGAGCTGGGCAGCCGTTTCTCCAACCAGCTGCTCGACGCCACCCAGGCCTGGACCAAGCACGTCACCGACGAGGCCGCACTGGCCGGCCTGACCGAATCGGCCAAGGCGCAGATGGCGGCCGCCGCGCAGGCCAAGGGCCTGGATGGCTGGCTGATCAGCCTGGAATTCCCCAGCTACTACGCCGTGATGACCTACGCCCACGACCGTGCCCTGCGCGAAGAACTGTACGCGGCCTACTGCACCCGCGCCTCGGACCAGGGCCCCAACGCCGGCCAGTTCGACAACGGCCCGGTGATGCGCGAGATCCTCGACCTGCGTCAGGAGCTGGCCGAGCTGCTGGGTTATGCCAACTTCGCCGAGCTGAGCCTGGCCACCAAGATGGCCGAGTCCAGCGACCAGGTGCTGCGCTTCCTGCGTGACCTGGCCAAGCGCAGCAAACCCTTCGCCGCCCAGGACCTGGCCCAGCTCAAGGCCTACGCCGCCGAGCAGGGCTGCCCGGACCTGCAGAGCTGGGACAGCGGTTTCTATGGCGAGAAGCTGCGCGAACAGCGTTACAGCGTGTCGCAGGAAGCCCTGCGTGCCTACTTCCCGATCGACAAGGTGCTGTCGGGCCTGTTCACCATCGTGCAGCGCCTGTACGGCATCGAGATCGCCGAGGTGAAAGGCTTCGATACCTGGCACCCGGACGTGCGCCTGTTCGAGATCAAGGAAAACGGCCAGCACGTGGGGCGCTTCTTCTTCGACCTGTACGCCCGCGCCAACAAGCGCGGCGGTGCCTGGATGGACGGCGCCCGCGACCGTCGCCGCACGGCCGATGGCAGCCTGCAGAGCCCGGTGGCCAACCTGGTGTGCAACTTCACCCCGGCCGCCCCGGGTAAGCCGGCACTACTGACCCACGATGAAGTCACCACCCTGTTCCACGAGTTTGGCCACGGCCTGCATCACCTGCTGACCCGCATCGAGCATGCCGGGGTATCCGGCATCAATGGCGTGGCCTGGGACGCGGTCGAGCTGCCGAGCCAGTTCATGGAGAACTGGTGCTGGGAGCCCGAAGGCCTGGCGTTGATCTCCGGTCATTACGAAAGTGGCGCTGCCCTGCCGCAGGACCTGCTGGAGAAGATGCTGGCGGCGAAGAACTTCCAGTCGGGCCTGATGATGGTGCGCCAGCTGGAGTTCTCGCTGTTCGACTTCGAACTGCACGCCAGCCACGGCGATGGCCGCAGCGTGCTGGAGGTGCTCGAAGGGGTGCGCGACGAGGTTTCGGTGATGCGCCCGCCGGCGTACAACCGCTTCCCCAACAGCTTTGCGCACATCTTCGCCGGCGGCTACGCGGCCGGTTACTACAGCTACAAGTGGGCTGAAGTGCTGTCGGCCGATGCCTTCTCGCGCTTCGAGGAAGAGGGTGTGCTCAACGCCGAAACCGGTCGCGCCTTCCGCGAGGCGATTCTGGCCCGTGGCGGCTCGCAGGCGCCGATGCGCCTGTTCGTCGACTTCCGTGGCCGTGAGCCGTCGATCGATGCGCTGTTGCGCCACAGTGGCCTGAGCGAGGACCTGGCGGCATGAGCAAGACCAAGAAACGCTTCATTGCCGGGGCCGTATGCCCGGCGTGCAGCGAGCCGGACAAGCTGATGATGTGGAGCGAAGACGGCGTGCCACACCGCGAGTGCGTGGCCTGCGGGTTCTCCGACACGCTCAACGAACAGGGCCTGTCGGTGCCCAAGGAACTGGGCACCCGCGTCAACCAGGCCGAGGCCAAGGCGCCCCAGCCTGCGGTGCAGACGGTGCAGTTCTTCCCCAATCCGAAGCTGAAGAAGCCCTAGCGGGCCGTGTGGCTGGTGCAGGGGCATACATAGTTAGCCCCTGGCGCACCGGCAACCCTTGAAAGTGACGGGACCTTCCCGTCACTCAAGGAGCTGCCCATGACCAGCAATCCCCTGCTCGCCCCCCTCGATCCGCCAGCCTACGCCGACATCCGCCTGGAACACCTGACGGCGGGCATCGACCAGATCATCCTCGACAACCACAACGCCCTGGCCCGCATCATCCTGGCCCAGCGTGGCCTGCCCACCTGGGACGACCTGGTGATGGCCATCGATGCACTGGATGCACGCCTCAACAACGCCGTTCGCCTGATCGTGCCCCTGTACACCCGCGGCGAGGCCTGGAAGGCCGCCGTGGACGAGTGCTGGCTCAAGACCCAGGCCTATCATCAGGCAAAGCTGCAGAACGCCACGTTGCTGGCGCTCTATCAGCGTCTGGCCGACAGCGCCCACGGTGCGCTGTTCAGCCACGAACGCAGGATGTCGCTGCAGCAGTCGATCAAGGCCTTTCGCCTGAGCGGCGCCGAGCTCGGTGAAACCGAGCGTGCCCGCCTGATGACCCTGCAAACCAGCATCAGTGCCCAGCGCAACCTGTTCCTCGACAACCTGGCACACGCCACCGGCGCCTGGACCCTGCTGATCACCGATGCCCGGCGCTTGCAGGGGGTCGACGCGCTGGAGACCGCCGCCATGGCGCGCAAGGCCCAGGCCAAGGGCCTCGAGGGCTGGCTGGTGACCTTGGAAGAGGCCCCGTGCCTGGCCATCCTGCAGCAGGCCACAGACCGCAGCCTGCGTGAAACCGTGTATCGGGCCTACCATGGCCGCGCGTCGGAGCTGGACGCAGGCCCCGACAACGGCCCGGTGCTGCTGGAGTTGCGACGACTGCGCCATGAGCAGGCGCAACTGCTGGGGTTTGCCAGCTTTGCCGAACTCAGCCTGCAGACCAAGACGGCAGAATCGACGCAACAGGTCACGCGGTTTCTGCAGGACCTGAGCACCCACAGCGCCGCCTGGCGTAGCGCCGAAACCGCGCGGTTGCGGGCCTTCGACCAGCAGGCGCGCCTGGGTGGCCTGCAGCCCTGGGACATCGCCTTTTACGCGCAGCGTGCGCATCGGCACCCGCTGGCGCTGTCTGGCGAGGAAATGCGTGGCTACTTCCCGCTGGAGCAGGTGGTGCTGGCCATGACGCAGCTGGCCGATACCCTGTTCGGCGTGCAGATCACACCGTCCAGCACGTTGCAGGCCTGGCATGCGGATGTGCGGTGCTTCGAGGTAACCCAGGGCCATGCGCTGGTGGGGTACCTGTACATGGATGCGATCACTCGCCCGGGCAAGGAGGACTACGCCTGGAGCCTGCGGGTATGGAACCGCCACGTGGATGCCGAGGGTCGGTTTCACAAGGGCGCGGCGGCGCTGTTCTGCGCAGTCGAGCGTGGCGACGGGGTTGCCCCACCGTTGCTGACCCACCTGGACCTGCGCAAGCTGTACCACGAGTTCGGTCACTGCCTGCACCAGCTGCTGGTGGCCACCACCGATTACCGCCTGTCCGATATCGACAGCCTGGGGCCGGACGGGATCGAGTTCTTCAGTGAGCTGCTGGAGCGCTGGTGCTGGTCGGCCGAGTACCTGGCCGGTATCTCCCATCACTACCAGACAGGCAAGGCACTGCCGCAGTCCACGGTGCAGGCGTTTCTCGACCAGCAGAAACAGCAGCAAGGGCTCACGTTTGCCCGAGACCTGGCAATGGCGCGCCTGGACCTGCACCTGCATGGCGAGACCTACCCGGCTGCTGCGCAAAGCCTGCAGCAGCAGGTGGTGGAACAGTTCGACGCAGTGCTGCCCTGGCCGCTGGGCGATTTCGAGCGCCCGGCCCAGGCCTTCGATCACCTGGCCAGCGGCTACGAGGCGGGCTATTACAGCTACCTGTGGTCACGGGTCTACGCGATCGATGCCTTCGCCCGGTTCGAAGCCGAAGGCGTGCTCAACCCGGCCACCGGGCGTGCCCTGCTCGAGGCCATTGTTGCCCCGGGGGCCGGGCGCTCGATCACGGCAGGGTTCAAGGTGTTTCGCGGGCGTGAGGTGAGCCCCCTGCCGTTTCTGCAGTGGCATGGCCTTAACCCGTAGCCACGTCGGGCGCCGAGCGGTGCTGGAGGTCCTGGTGGCGATGCAGTACTGTATATAAAAACAGTACAGGGGCTCGCCATGTTCACTCCAGCGCCTGTGCGTGGTCGCGGTACCGCGCACAACCCGCACAATCGCTTCGCCCCTGCCCGCTCTGTGGCCGAGGATGATGGCCGGTACCAGGAGGTGCCGCTGACCCAGGGCACCGAAGTCCGCATCGAGACGGCCAAAACCATCATCACCCGTAACACCTCGCCCGACCTGCCCTTCGACCGCTCGATCAACCCCTACCGAGGTTGCGAGCATGGTTGTATCTCTGTCTCTTATACACATCTGACGCTGCCGACGATCTACTCTGTGTAG
>OLII01000207.1_pt1 | contig 23702 bp, 23 predicted proteins | sample 1609481 | NCBI WGS metagenome assembly OLII01 (sample SAMN05416859, study PRJEB24817) | seawater metagenome | isolation source: Sea water | place: Canada:Atlantic | collected 2013-11 | reverse complement strand
GTACGGTCTCGTGGGCTCGGAGATGTGTATAAGAGACAGCTCGGGGGATATTAACGATATCATTCATTGCCACTGTCAAACCTGCAGAAAAGCCCACGGCAGTGCATTTTCAAGTGTTGCGGCCGTAAAGGACAGTGACTTCAATCTAATAAATGACCACAAGCTAAAATCTTACCAATCATCAGCGGGTAAGCTTCGATTTTTTTGCAACAATTGTGGATCACAGATTTATGCGAAAAGAGAAAACACGGCTCATATAATTCTAAGGCTGGGCACTTTAGATAGTGATATTAATGCGTCAGAAACAGCCCACATTTGGGTTTCACAAAAAGCGAGCTGGTACAATATTCAATCACGTATTATCGAGCATGATCAGTTCGAAGCATAATTTATCTAAACCCCACATTCAAAATGCAAGGAGCAAAACATGCCAACCAACTTAACCCACATTACTCAATACTTTACAGAACTGGATGCCTTAAAACTCATCGAGCGTCGCACTTATATTGATGGTGGAAGACGCCTTGAAAACTCAGCCGAACACTCTTGGCATTTGGCCATGGCATGCTGGTCTCTTTCCAGAAGTCTGAACTTACAATTAAATGAAGAGAAATTATTAAAATTGGCTCTAGTTCATGATTTAGGTGAAATTGATGCTGGCGACACTTTTCTTTATTCAAAAGACAGAAGCACAGCGAATACCGCAGAACGTGCCTGTGTTAAACGCTTAGCGCAACACACAGGTAATGGAATTCGCGATTTACCTGATTTATGGGAAGAACAAGAAACAGGGCAAAGCCCTGAAACTAAATTACTTAAAACGGTCGATAGGTTGCTGCCTTTTCTACACAACCTTGCCAGCCAAGGAAAAACTTGGTTGGAATTGGGCATTAAAGAATCTCAAGTATTAAAAGCCCACGCCTTTATTAAAATCGACTTTCCAGAAATTCATGAATGGATGCTGAATGAAATTGATCAGGCTGTTCAGCTTGGTTGGCTAAATATGCACGGTACCGACAAATAGAAAGATCCTTTAGATTCATTAATTTAAATAGATAAAGTAATCAATTGAAATGAGTCTGGTGATTTTTAGCTGACAAGTATTTATGTGCGTTAACACAAAAAAGCCCTTAACATTCCCTACTGTTATTTTTTGCAAATAAGAATATCTTTTATTTGCTTGCGTATGCTGGGCCAGTTAAACTCTCTGCCATGAGACTTCTACTTCGCAAATACAATGCCTTACTGGCCATGACCCTTAGCCTTGTGCTGGTGGTAGGTGCTAGTTTGCAATTGTTGCATGATCAGTTAACTGATCATGAGCATAGCATTGAGTGCCCCATGTTTATGGTGGACGGCAGTGCTGCAGTCCCTTCTGTGGAGTACAGCCATTGTGCTCCCCCCAGTAAAACCCTAACCCCCCTTACTTTCAGCCCTATTTCTTTAGTGTTGAATCCTATTGAAAAACAACAAGCCCGCGCCCCACCTGTTTCTTTCTAGTTTTTTGCTTTTAATATCTGCGATTTTGAGTAGATACATTTAAAAATTTTTGCGATTGCGTGCGCCTGAGTATTACGACTTTGAGGCCTGCACGTCGCTTATGCATAACTAGTTTGAGAATTTAACTATGAACACCCTATACAAGATTGCAGCACTTAGCGTGGCCGCTTCATTACTTGGTGCCTGTGGCAGCAGTAGCAGTACAACCACTTCTGTATCAGAAGAATCCCACGAACATGCGCTCATGATTAGCCAAAGCAATAGCGATGCATTGTCTGTATTAGAAGAAGGCACAGCCGAAGCACTGGCCGATTCGGCCGCTGCCAATGGCGCTCAATTATTACTGTCAGACAGCGGCGAACAAGTGGCTATTATCAACACCGGTACTGTGCAATTTTTAACGGCTCACCACGAAGAAGATGAAGAAGATAGTGCTACTGAAGACGAGCATGAGTTACCTGAATTAAGTTCACTCAGTATCACTGGCAGTAACATTAAGGTGGTGAACAGCAATGGCCACTTTAGTGTTCTAGTGGATGGTAGCACTCAATTTTTACCCTACGAAGCTTTGGAAGATGAAACACCCGCCACCGAAGCCGTCAGTTATTCCATGACCGAAACTTACCCTGCTTTATTACTGCATGAAGATGAAACCCACGGTTTATTAACATTAACCTTTGATGGCACCAATGCAGTGGTTTATGAAGGCAATGAAGCCTCTGTGGAGCCTGAACATACAGTGAGCTGTGTAACGGTTAATAGCACCGCCCACGTGGGGGAATTTGCCGTTATATCATGTGATAACAGAAGTTATAGTGTGAAAGTAGAAGAAGCCAATGAAGAGCATGAGGCGGTTATCACTGCATTAGACGGAATTACCACAGCAGTTGAATGGAAGAGCCGAGCAGGCGTATTTGTCGGCCTAGGGGCTGATGATAAGTTCTACATTCTAGAAGAGGAAAATGAAGTATTGGTTCTTGTTCTTAACGATGAAGGTGAAGGCTTTAACGCCCCTGCAAACATGTGTACTTGGGACATAGACAGTTTAGCAGCAGATATCTTTGCACTAACATCCAGCGAACTAGCCATATACAACCATGAAGGCACTATAGATGCTTCATTGGCACTAGATGAATCTCCCAATGCCAGTTGCGCTACCCTAACACTGGCTGCAGCCAGCCAAGCGGTATTTGTGTTGGATAACTCCGCCACAAAATTATACGAAATCGATAAAGAAGAAGGGGCCAGCCTGTACCACATTCACGGCCGTGAAGATGTATCGGTGAATGATGTGGCATCTGCTGTGAGTTTTCATGAAGTTGGAACGGTCTCTAGCCATGATCACTAATTCATTTTGTATGCGCTTATCCTTACGCAAAATAAAACATGTAGGCAAAGAGCTTAGCGCTCTTTTCCTATTCTCTGTGTCAGCGGTTACTTATGGCGCTGACACCGCAGCAACGGATACAAGTGATGGTCATAAACTTCATCATCTAGAAACGGTCTCCGTGAAAGCCAGTGGTCAAACTTTGCAGGAAGTGGTCCAGCCCATTAAGGTCATGAACGAGTCTGAATTACAACAGGCTTCGGGCAGCAGCCTTGGGGAATTGCTACAGGATATGCCGGGTATCTCTAATGCCAGTTTTGGTCCTGGAGTGGGCCGCCCTGTTATTCGTGGTTTATCAGGTAACCGAGTAAAAATTGCCGTTAACGGCAGTGATGCCGCCGATGTGAGTGCCATGAGTAATGACCATGCGCCCATGGCCGATGCCAGTAATGCATCGCAGGTAGAAGTGATTTATGGCCCTGGCACATTATTATTTGGCAGTGGTGCCATTGGTGGTGTGATCAATGTGGCGGATAAACGCTTTCATGAAATACCTATGGTCGATGCCCAAGGTAATGGCGTGAGCGAAGCTCAGGTTGGGTTTTCTGTTTCCAGTGTGAATCAAGGCTCTGAACTTTCAGCACAATTGGATTCAGGTTTTGCTAAAAACTGGGTGATGCATTTTGATGCTTTTCAGCGCGAATCTGAAAATTATGAAAGCCCCATCGGTGAAGTGCTTAATACCAGCACACAATCTACTGGGGTAAATTTAGGCTTAACCCATATAAATAATAATGGCCGCGCTGGTGTGGCTATTTCGTATTTGGATTATGACTATGGCGTACCCAACGAAGAAAACGAAGAAGCCACCATTGCCCCTAGCCAAATTCGTATAGATGCTTTGCATGAAATGTTTGTTTATGGCGGTGTTTTAGAATCGATAAAAACCCAATTCAGCATAAACGATTACGAGCATGACGAAATTGATGAAGGCACTGTGGTGGGTTATTTTGATAAACAAAATGTCGAATTTAAATCCATTTTCAATTTCGCTAATGCTTGGGGCTTTGATAGTAAGGTAGGCGTACACGCCAACCTGCAGGATTTGGCTTTATGTCATGACCACAGCGGTTGTGAAGATGGAGTGCCCGATTATTCGCACTTACCTTGGGATGGCTCAAAAGGCAGTAGCTTTGACACCATTACGGATGATAATGGCAATGAGGTAGAGTTTGCCCACGACACCCCCATGCCAGAAACCCAAACCTTGGATACCGCGGTATTTGTTTTAATCGAAAAAGATTGGCAGCAAGGCAAACAAGAATACGCCTTACGCATGGACCAACGTAACATTGCAGCAGACCCAGTTAGCATTCGCCCAGCTGGCCGCGAAGCATCCAGTCATTACGATGATAAAAACTTTTTAGCGGTCACGGCCAGTGCCGGTTGGACTTGGCTGACGGATCAACAAAAGTGGGGGTTATCTTTAGCCCATACCGAACGGGCACCTCAAGCGGATGAAATTTTCTGGAATGGTGACCACCATGCTACGTTTAGTTATCAGTTGGATAATCCTGATCTAGAAAAAGAAACGGCCCATACGTTCGACCTTACTTACCAGCTATTCTCTGGCCCAATGCAATGGGATGCGGCGGTTTATTATTATGACTTTGATGGTTATATATATAATGAACTGCAAGATGTTAAAGACCCATACCATAGCAATGATGTTTATCAATTTGTGCAAGAGGATGCGTACCTTACCGGTTTCGAACTGGCTTGGCAGGTTCAGCTTAATCAAGCGTGGGCATTGAATGTGGTCACTGATCACGTCACTGCCCGCTTAAAATCCGGTACCAACAAAGACCTGCCCCGCATGCCCCCACAAACGTTATTAATGGGTTTGTCTTGGCAAACAGGACATTGGCTTCTTAAAAGCAATGTGAAGTATTTTGCCAAGCAAGATCAAGTGGCACAAAGCGAGAGCCCAACCGATGCATACCATACTCTAAATGCCATGGCCGCTTATGAGTTTGAGTGGAATGCAATGCATATGGATGTGAATTTGAAAGGGAATAACCTAACCGATGAATTAGGCCGTAACCATGTGAGTTATTTAAAAGCTTATAGTCCTTTACCTGGGCGCAATATTAGCTTGGATGTACAAGTGTCTTTTTAAGCATTTGTTAGAACCCCTCCGCAGCCCATTAATTGTATAATGGCTATTATCAAGGTCTAATCTCAAGGTCTCCTAAACATTATATTAGGAGACCTTTATTGTTCATTTACTCCCACCCCAGTAAAACTTGTATTTTCTATTTTTAAAAAGGGCCTTGTATTTACCTGAAGTTTGGCAACTTTCAGTTCACACTTATTTACTGTAGCTTTGGATCTTAGTATCAGTTTTGCCATAAGGACTCACACAATGATTTACCAAGGAAGTTGTCACTGCGGCGTCATCAGCTTTGAAGTACAAGCGCCCTCTTCAATAGAGGCAGATTACTGTAATTGTTCGGTCTGTGCTAAATCTGGTTTTTTACATTTAATCATTCCATTAAGTCAGTTCACACTTCTCAGTGGAGCGACTTCCCTTTCAACCTATACATTTGGTAGCGGCATCGCTCAACATACCTTTTGTAAAATCTGCGGCATAAAACCATTTTATACACCACGCTCTAATCCTGATGGTATTGATATAAATGTAAATTGTTTAGATACAAAACCCGATGCAGTAAATATCACAAACTTTGATGGCCAAAACTGGGAACAACATGCCCATAAGCTGGCACACAAGAGTAAAGAGCCATAACCCCAAACACTCCCATTCTAAATCACAGGCGTTAAAATAATGGCAAAACTATTAGTTCAATTAACTGGCTTATTCTTCATAGGGTATGGCCTAGCATTTACGCTTTTTCCAGTAGAAATGGCTACAGCTGTGACCGGTACTGGCCCCAGTACCGCTTCTGGGTTAATTGATCTTAGAGCCACTTATGGTGGCATGACCCTCTCAGTAGGAATCGTTTTATGGCTGCTGGCGGCGAAGAAAACAGAACTGTCTTTTGCCTTACTGGCCATTGCCATTATTCTTTTAGCCATGGCAGCAGCACGAGGCCTAGGAATGTTGCTGGATGGAGTCCCTAATCATTTCATGTACGGCTACCTTTTCGCTGAAATAATAGGGGCCGCGATTGCCTTAGGTTTACGTCAATCCACCGTCACTGAATCACAAAATATGTAAATTGATAGACCAGTCACTTTTTTATGACCTTAAAAAAATATAATTAAAACCCATCAATCAATCAGATTCTGGAAAGCCATTCATGCCCTTCACACCAATACACATGGGACCTGGTATTTTGATTAAAGCCTTGTTGCAAGGCAGCTTTAGTTTAATGGTGTTTGGCTGGACGCAAATCGTCATGGATATTCAACCGCTTGTGGTGCTGATAAGTGGCGAGGGTCATTTGCATGGTTTCAGCCACACCTATGTGGGGGCAATATTATTGGGTATTTTTTCAGCGCTCACGGGGAAATACCTATCCCAATTGGGCCTTTCACTATTGGGCATATGGCAAAACCCACAATTATCGAATGCTTCTTCCCCTACATCTAAATCAAATTCACCCATCATCATAAAGTGGTGGGTGTGTTTATTAAGTGCAATGTTGGGCAGTTTTAGTCATGTATTTTTAGATAGCATCATGCACACAGATGTGGAACCATTTTTCCCAATGACCCTAGCCAATGATTTTCATGGTTTAATTTCTGTGTCGTTATTACATAAAGTCTGTTTGTATAGCGGCTTATTAGGGGGTGGCATTTATTTTACAGTCAGTTATTACCAGTCGCGTTCTATACATAAAACTAAATAAAGCATTCTAGGTTCACTCATGAGCAATGCAGCCATCGGCACTTTTTTGTGGCTAGATTGTAAATGTAAATCCATAACTTAAATCGCTTTAATAGCCATACATTAACATGGCACAGCGAAACGATTTCCCGCCTTTAAACGTCACCATTAAGCAAATATATAAATAAAAAATAACGCTCTCATAACTTTAAGTTGCTAAAGCTTGCGGTTAGCTAGTTTAACCCACTACTTTCATTATCTATTTGGCATCATTTGCCCCCTTACAATCCTTAACTATAATTATTAGTTAGTATGATTGCTTCCGTCCGAATGCTCACCATGTATCAAAAGGGTCTGTAATGAAAATACTATGTTATGGGATTATCGCTACCATCACTTTGCTTTCTGGGCAAGGTTGGGCTGACAACTCAAAATTGAATATTATTACCGAGCAATACCAGCCCTATAATTTTATTGACCCCAAAGACAACAGCCAGAAATTACAAGGTATAGCGGTAGATCTACTGGTTGAAATGCTGGCTAAATCAGGCTCATCTCAGTCTGTCAAAGACATTCAAATGCAGCCCTGGGCGCGAGGGTACGAAGCCTTAAAAAATGAAAAGAACACCCTGCTTTTTTCTACCACCCGCACCAAAGAACGAGAAAACAGTTTTAAGTGGGCTTGCCCAATTAATGAAATTAAAACAGAGGTGATTGCGCTAAAATCATCAAGCATAAAAATAACCGATAAAAAAGATCTTTTAAAATATCAAATTGGTAGTGTACGAGACGATGTGGGAGAACAACTGGTGGTAGCTGCCGGTGTGCCATTGGGGAAACTCAAGCGTACCGCTAAATATGAATCAAATCTTAAAAAGCTTCAAACATCACGCATTGATCTTTATGTGGGCAGCATGGACAGTATTGATGCCATGTGTCAAAACATTGGTTGCAGTACGGATACTTTTGAATCGGTGTACACCCTAGATGTTTCTCAACTTTGCTTTGCCTTTAATAAACAGACCAATGATGACCTCATCAACACACTGCAAAAGGCGTTAGATAATATCGTCGCCCAAGGACGAATTGAGGAGCTTCACAAAAAGTATGAAAAGTGGAAGTGAATCGCTTTATGAATTCCTCAAAGCATCACTCATATACCAGGCCATCACCCTCATGGCTATGAAATAATGCTGCTTTAGAGATATTGATTAACACGCCCTATAAATTTAGGGCGGAATTTAAAAGTAAAATATTTCAAAATTGAAAACGCATTTATTTGGATAGGCACCTTAAAAGTAACAACTAGGTGCGTGAGCAGTGGCGTTTTTTAATCAACCACTGCTCTTTGTCTATTCATTAGCCCTGCTGCTGCCCCATGCCTTTCCATTCATCACTTCTTTGAATGCTTTGAAACGCACTAAAGTATTCGGTAATTAAACGGTTAGCCCAGGGTTTTGCAGTAAAGCCTTCAAAATACGCACAGTGACTGCCCCGTTCGGTAAGCACTAAAATGACATTTTCCATGGCTTCGATACGATGTAAATGTTGGTAGACATTTTCAATGTGACACACAGGGTCATCTTTGGCATTTAATATTAAAATGGGAATTTTAATATCGTCAAACACTTCACTGGGGTTGGAATTAAGCATGTAATCATCGCAGCTTTCATTACCGGCCACCTCATATAAATGCTGATGAAATGTATGTAAATCTTCAGTGGCTTGTAATTCACCAAATGATTCAAAATTCTGGAACTTTTCATTATTGGGTGTAATGAAAAGTTTGTGCAGTTTCTTGGTCATCATTTTGCTGTAAAAAGGTACCGCCCGCGTAAACGCATCGCGCATATCATAAGCCGGACAATAGGCCACTGCCGCCTTGAGGGGTGTGTCATAACCTTGCTTACCTAAATAATGGGCCAGCACCCCAGAGCCTGCTGAAATGCCAGTGGCGTATAAATCAGAAATAGGAAAACTACTTTGTATATGCTTAATTTGCGCCGAAAAGTCATCGGTATTACCCATGGTATTAAAATTGGCTGTGTTAAGTGTCATGTCTCCATGACCGCGTCGTACACACAGCGCTACCCGCCAGCCTAGATTTTCACGAACATATCTTACAAAACCACGCATACTTTGCGGGTTACCCGAAATGGTGTGCAGCACCAGCATGGTTGGGGTGTCTTCGGGTAAATCCAACCCGTACCAGTCCACACCCACTTGGCCCCCATCTTTCAGGGTTAAGACATCTTCACGGTCGTATTTCAAGGGCTTGGCAAAGCCTTTGACAAACCCTAATACAATTAATTGAAAATGATTATTAAACAACCAAGGAGTCGCATAATAGGGTTTGTTTAAGGCTTTAGTGGCCGCTACCAGCGCCCTATTTAGGGAAGTTGCCTTGTAAGTGAGGACAGGCTTTTTTACCACCATCAAAAAATAATATAGCAAGGACAACAGCCCTATTCCAAGGACCACAAGGGTAAGTGTCATAAATTTACTCGGCGTGAAAATATCAATGAGCATCATAAAAAACAAACTATACAGTGTAAACAACAAGACCCATAAGAATGTCTTTAATTATGAAAATAAAGCCCTTGATAATAGAGGCGATGGCTGATTTCGTGCCTATACTGTAGTCAGCTAGTTTCCGCTGTGATTGCAGTGCCCCCCATAATCATAATGGTTGTCAGTATTATGGAGTTTCACCAGTTATCATTTTGCACCATCAAGATTCTAAGAGAAGATTTGGCTGAAGTAGTGGTTAACGATGGCGTTGAGGTAAACCTCACCCAACTCAACGAAGTGGAGACTTTCTTAGTTTCTCAACTTAACGCACCCTTTTCACTCGTCATGAATAAGCTGAACCACTATTCATTTCAATTTGATGCGCAAATTAAAATGGGCACCTATGAACACCTAAACGCAGTGGCTGTGATTTCCTATAACAAAACGTCCGATACGCTTACTCGAGCCTTACAAGACATACCTAGAAATGAAAAGTGGAATTTGGAAGTGTTTTCGAATCGCGAAGAAGCCATTCATTGGGCTAAATCGCAACAAGCTATTTCAACAGGTTAATGCTATTGGTTTAATTTATCGTGCTCAGGCATGTAGGCCCAGCTTATGGAATAGCCAGCGTATTTTTTCAATGAGCCTAAGCCCATATTCAGTTAGCCAATAGGCCTATTAATAATTGAACATACCATCATGATTATCGAAATAGAGCAGTATCGATTTAAACTGCGATTTTATTTAAATTCACTTGGCTTTGTAGCTTCTCTTGGCTTTTCGGTTTTACAGTTTCTTCGTGGCGACTCCCTTACGGCCTTAATTTCATTAATAGGTAGCCTGTATTTTTCCATTGTGGTTTATATGCTTATGACAAAAGCGCACTATTTATGGAAAGGCCGTGGCTTTGTTTTGTTTATTCCTGTAACCATTATTAACGTAATTAATTTGCACCCTGACTATGGTATTTATTGGGCTTATGTTGGGGTATTGAGCTTTTTCTTGGCCCTTGAATTAAAAGAAGCTTGCTTAGGTGTGTGTTTGTTTATTATTACCACCCTTTATTTAGCCAACCTGCATTATCCTAGCCCGATCTATATTCGCATTTTTGCCACCCTATTACTGGTGGGGTTATTTTCGTTTTTATTGTCATTTTTTATAGAACAGCTATTGATAAAAGTCAATTCACTGGTGATTCACGACTCATTAACAAATGCCTTAAATCGTCATACTTTTCACACCTCCATAGAAGGGTCACTTAAAGCCTTCTTTCGTTATAAAACCCAAGTGTCTTTATTTATTTTTGACATCGATTATTTTAAAAGAATTAATGACACTTACGGCCACCAAACTGGTGATGAAGTATTAATAAAAATATCCCATCTAATGAAGAATCGCTTAAGAGACAGTGACTTATTATTTCGTTACGGAGGGGAAGAGTTTGCCATATTGCTTAATCATACCGATCAACAAGAAGCATTTAAGCTCGCGCAAGAATTACGTGAACTGGTTGAAAAACAAGATTACAACATAGAGCAAACGGTGACCATTAGCGGCGGCGTATCACAAGCAAAACCGTTAGATCAGGTGAATACTTGGATAGACAGGTGTGACAAGGCACTTTATAAAGCAAAAGAAAGTGGCCGAAACCAAGTTTTTCAAAGTTAACTAGCAATTTTTTGATTCATTTAAATCGTCTTTAAAAATATCGCTCGCCTTCTTTAATGTCCCGGGTCACCACAGCATTGGCCGCGATAATGGCATTATCACCAATAACCACACCCGGCAAAACCTTAGCGCCGCCGCCAATCCACACCCCATTGCCAATGATGACACTTTTGGAAAAGCAACCACCAGCGCGTCTAAGGTCTGCATCTCTTGGGTGATCCACCGTATAAATATGCACCCCTGGGCCAAACAAAACATCATCGCCAATATTAATCCAGGCACTGTCTAATAATACGCAATTAAAGTTTGCATAAAAATTTTGGCCAACGTTAATATGACAACCGTAATCACATTGAAAACCAGGTTCAATTACTGCGCTGCCCAACTGATTAAATAAACGGCTTACATGCTTAAAGTTGCCTTTGCTTGGGTGCGCATTATATTTACCGCAAGCTAAGCGGGCTTTTTCACGCAACAACCTAAGTTCAAGGTCATGGCTTATAAACACCTCACCCGCCAGCATTTTTTGCAATTCACTCACGTAATTTTCCTAGTGTTGTCTGCTCGCAGCATAACAGCTCTAATCATCTATAAAGTTCATTTAAATGCCTGCACTCTCTAAGGCTTCTTGGCTTTCCACTATTTCATCAGTGCTTTCATCAGTAAAGATCAAGTACAAAACAGGCACCACAAATAAGGTTAATAATGTGGAAACAAGCAAGCCACCAATAATAGCCGCCCCCATGGGCACCCACATGGCCGAACCACTTAGGGTTAATGGTAATAATCCTGCAATAGTGGTGGTGGTGGTTAATAAAATAGGCGTCATTCTGGTTTGGGCACTTTCCATAACCGCATCATAAAGGCTTTGCCCTTGAGCGTGTTTTTGGTTGGCATAATCAATCAAAATAATGGCATTGTTCACCACAATGCCCACCAAAGACGTTAAGCCCACAAATGCGGTAAACGAAAAAGTATAACCCGTGACAAATAGTCCAAAGAAAGCACCAGTGGCCGCAAACGGGATGGCACTGAATACAATAAGCGGCTGTTTAAATGAGCGGAATTGCATAACTAATACCGCAAAGATCCCCAGCATGGCAATGATTAATGCTTTGGCCATACCTCCAAAACTTTCTTGTCTGTTTTCTTTTTCACCACCCACAAAAATGCGCACGCCTTTTGGCAGCTTTAGAAGAGCCAGCTTTTCTTCAATGGCTTGGGTGACCTCTGCGTTGTTGTAGCCCCCACGAATGTCGGCGGTAATGCGTGCCGTTCGCTCCATATTATGATGCTGGTACCTTGGCATACTGGTGGATAAATTTACCTGTGCCACCTGTTTAAGGGGCACCATAACGCCGCTTGGGGCGTGAATCATTAGGGTATCAAAGGCTTTAAATTCAGGTTGAGCAGACTCGGATGATTTTAAAATAATATTAAATTCATCGCCTTTATCGTCTTTGTATGTACCCATGGGCAGACCCACCAACGCTGCACGAATGTTTTGGTCTATTTGATTAATCGGTAGGCCTAACATGGCGGCTTTATCGCGATTAATGTTTAGCTTCACATCAATCTTATGTTTGCCAATGGGGTTATCTGTATTCACGGTGCCAGGATTATCGCGCACAATGGTTTCTACTAGAGCGGCACCTTGACGAATATTAATCCAGTCTTCACCAATCACCCTGATGGATACAGGCGCTTCTGCTGGGGGCCCTTGGTTAAATTCTTTAATGAAAACACGCACACCCGGATACTGATTTAATTGCTGGCGCATGTCTTCAACAAAGGGCTCCACCACACTTAGTTTACTGGCATTCAATTTCACTAAAAGCTGGGCAAAGTTTGGAGTTTGCCGACTAGGGGAAACATTATAATAAATACGCGGGTTACCCCGGCCCACATTCACTACCACATCATTAACTAAGGGTTGTGCCGCCACGACTTTTTCTACTTGTAAAGCACGCGCTTGGGTTTGCGCAAAGCTGGCCCCTTCGGGTAATTCTAAATTAATTAACACCATGGGTTTTTCCGCTTTTGGAAATAAGCTCACCCCAATAAAAGGAAACAAAGCAAACGCCAGCATAAAAGTGGCAACTGCCATGGCTAGGATTTTTTTGGGGTGACTTAACGCCCAAGAAAGTCGTTGGCTGTATTTTCCTGAAGCTAAGGTATCTAACTTCTTTTGAATACGGGTTTGCTTCATGGCGCCCTTGTTCATGAGGCTGGCCAATAAAGGCGTTAAGGTTAGCGCCACTAACAAAGAAGCCAATAACGTTAATACTACCGTCACCGGCATAGAGCGAATGAAACTGCCCGAACCATTTTGCATAAGCAGCATGGGCACAAACGATAAAACTGTGGTTAAGGTGCCACTGACAATGGCCATGCCCACTTGCGAGCTGCCTTGCTCAGCGGCTTGCTTGGCACTCAAGCCTTTGCGGCGTAAACGTAATACGTTTTCAGCCACCACAATGGCGTTATCCACCAGCAAGCCCAATGCAATCACCAATCCGACTATGCTCATTTGTTGCAGGGCAAATCCGCTTAAATCTAACCAACCAATGGCAATAAAAATTGACACAGGAATGGCCATCACCACCACTATGCTAGGACCACGACCTAATACTAAAACTGTCGCCACCGCCACTAACACTAAGCCTTGAATAAGGTTTGAGAAAAAACCACTGACCCGTTTATCAACGCTAAGACTTTGATCATTAATCACATGCAGGCTTAATTGCTTAGGTAACTGAGGGGTAAATTCATCAATCACTTTATGAATATTTTCGGTCACATTAAAAATATTACTGCCAGGGCGCTGCACCACGGAAATAAACACACTGGTTTGATTTTTATAAAAACCACGATAACTGGGCAAACCATCACTAATAGAAACGGTGGCGATGTTGCGTAAATAAATAGGCTGACCGTTATTGGATGCCACCACAGTATTTTCTATTTCGGTGAGGTTTTTAAAATCGCCACTGGTGAGCACGCTAAAGCGGCGCTGCCCCGCATGCACGTGACCACCGGGAACATTTAAGGCGGCGCTGTTCACTGCATTTTGTACTTGCTCTAGACCCAAACCCAATGCATGTAATTTAGCAGGTTGTACTAAGATTTGAACTTCCATGCTGGCCATGGCTTCTATGTCCACCAGTTTAACGCCGGGCACTTTTTCTAATCGGTTTTCTAGTTTTTCACTGTATTGGCGTAAGCTTGAAAAATCACCTGTACTGCTGCTTAACGCTAATTGAACAATGCCCACACCATTAGGAGATATTTTGGTTACATCAAATTTAACAATGCCCTCAGGTAAATCGTCTCTAAGGGCATTGACCGCCCCTTGCACGTCGTCATATTTTTCATCGGCGTCTGAGCCATACAAAAACTCAACCTGCACACGCACAAGTCCATCTTCAATATTGGTTTTCACCACTTTTAAATCTTCAAGCTCGTTAATGGCTTCTTCAATAGGGTCGGCAATAAGGGACTCCATGTCGGCTGGAATCGTGCCGGGGTTCACGACCGTCACACTGACCATGGGGAAATCTAATTGCGGGTCTTCAGCGCGGGGCATGGTTAAGTAAGACACCACACCCAGTAACACTAAAATAATACTCATCAACCAAGTTAGCTGGTGATTGCGAATGGCCAAAACAGGTAACTGCATATTCAATCTCCTATTTTAGTGGGCTTATTGAGCCGGCGTTAAATTGTGGCTGTCTTTCATGGGGGTGATCCTCAAGGTGTTCATCACCGCAATGGCCGAGCCATCTAAGATAAACGGCCCACCTTGCACCACGATTTTCTCGCCCTCTTCTACTCCAGCCGACACCATGGCATAAGCGCCGTTTAAATAAGCGATGTTGATATTTTGCAATACCGCCTTACCTTGCTCATCTAGTACGTAAATGCGGGCGTGAGTGCCATTGGCTTCAATAAGAGAAGTCATGGGCACCTTTGCCAAAGACTGAGTGAAAGATGGAGTAATTTGGGTATGGGCAATTAAACCTGAATACAGGCGAGGGGCTTCATTGAGCAGCACATCCACTTCAAAGGTTTGAGAGCGTGCATCGCTGCGACCGGCAATTTCTCGAATATAACCACTAAACACTTGGCCTGGGTAAGCATCCATTTGAATGCTGGCAGGATCCTTTAACTTAAGCTTCACCACGTCCACATCGGCAACAGACAAGCGCACACTCCAACCTTGCTTAAGGTCGGCAAAAACAAACGCTTTTTGACCCGCTTGAATCAACTCATGATTTTCTATGTGACGGGTTAATACGCGGCCATCAGCGGGGGCACGAATCACGGCGTATTGTCGGTTAAATTTTGCAATGGCTAAATCGGAAGTGGCGATTTGAACGGCTGTTTGAGCTTGGCGTCCCCTTTCATCGGAGGCCAATTGGCGGCCTTTAAGCTCAGTAATACGCTCTAACTGGCGACTAGCGTCATCTAACACGGCATTGGCTTTAGCCACTTGCGCGTCTATTTCCTCCAATAGCAAAGAGGCCAATAGGTCTCCTTTTTTAACGGTTTGGCCTTCTTTCACCCACACTTTGTCGATAATGCCTGAGGTTTTAAAGGCCAACATTTGCTCTGAAATAGGACGAATTGATCCACTGGCTACCACCTTCTTAGCGGACGCTTCAAAATGCACAGGCATAACGCTCACAGGCACCTCAATAATAGAAGGCACCGTGTTCGGCTGGTTTGTGGGGGGCGTGGTTAATGGATCATTGGCCAAAACATGGGTGCTTACTAAGCCAATCATCGCAATTTTTAACGCGCTTTTAGTCGTATTAAGCCAATTAGCATGCTGGTTAGCCAAGGTTTGCCACATGTCATTCTCCCATTTGTTGAACACACACCCTGTTTGAGTTAATCTGATACAAGGATGTTTACACTGATTACATCCTAGTTTCATATGTTAGCAGTGTCAACACTAAGGCCCAATTCGTCATGACTTTGGACAAAAATAGCCAGTACCACCACGGTGATGTTCCCAGTGCTTTAATGAGCGCAGCTTTGATTCGTATTAAGCAAGATGGAGTCGAGAAGCTGAGTTTACGGGCCCTAGCTCGTGATATTGGTGTTTCACAAACGGCTCCCTACCGCCACTTTAAAGACAAAACCCGCTTATTGGTGTCATTGGCACGAGCAGGCTTTGCCAAGCTGGCCATGGAACAACAAGCCGCTGCCCACCATAAACTTTGCCTAGATAATCTTATTGCAGTGGGGGTAGCCTATGTGGAATTTGCCATGAATCACCCTGAGCAGTACAAGCTTATGTTTGGCAGTAAAATAGAAAATCGCTGCCAGCACCCAGATTTAATGGAATCCAGCATGGCGTCTTTTCAGGTGGTTTTAAATCAGGCGGTAATTGGCGTGGAATCAGGGCTACTAGTGGATAAAGACCCCCACTATTTAGCCAGGTGTTGCTGGGCCAATGTGCACGGCATTGCGTCGTTATTGATTGATGGGTTTTACGATAATTTAGACATTGAATTTAAAGATTTTCTAACCCAACAAATTACCTTTAATATTAGGGGCATTCTGAAAGAGCCTGCGCTTATTAAAGTTTAATCTGGCTTGGCTAAATGAATTAAGGTTGCTGGAAGTATTTAATATAAAGCGCTTCTATGATGCCCTCTGTTTTTAAACGGCGAATAATTCTGTCGTAGTTTTTAATGACATATTGCTTATCTTTTTGCTTTGATGCTTTTGAAAAAGCCGCATAGGTTTTTTTATTGATTAAAGGTTTGGGTAGAATAACCACTTCTTTTTGATGACCAAGGCGATTTAATTCGTATAAAGAAGCGTGCTTTTTTAATAGAGCCACATCAATTCGCCCTTTTAAAAGCTTATTAATATGCAAAGAATTATTAGTGGTCAGGTCTAGATTAAGGCTAGCTTCCCAAAAGGCCTTTGTATAAGTATAACTTTCTGTGGCCCCGACCATTAAGCCTTGTAAATCTGCCAATGATTGATATTGAATAATACCCTTGTCTTTAGCACGAATGAAAAAGCTGTATTGCTGTGAGTGATAAGATTCTTCAGGGTAAATATAAAGTTTATAACGAGATTTAGATTTAGAAAGGCTGAAATGCAACTCAGCATTGCCTTTTTCTATTTCAGTTTTAACACGCTTACTGCCCCACCCGACAAATTTAAAGTCATAAGGCACATCCAACTCTAAAAGGATAATTCTCCAAATATCTACATGTAGGCCAGCGGGCTGGTGTTGCTGGTCGAGATATTTAAAGGGCGGTGACTGAGTGGCAAGAATGGTAAACGGACGAGCATAGGTATTGATGATCACACCCAAAAATATAAAGGCCGTCCAAAGCAATGTTTTAAGCATACTCGTCCCCTTAGAGGCCTTTAAAGCATAGCTGGGCCATCTATAACGTCAAAGTGTGCATTTGGGCTAAACGCCTTTTATCATCCAGTAGACATACAATACCGGCTAGTGTTTTAGGCACAAGGTTAACCCATCTGCAATGGGTAGATGGCTTAGGGTAATGCGCTTATCATTTTTCAGTTTTAGATTTAATGCACGGATAGCCTGAGTATCCATATCATTGACAGAAACATCACACACCCGCCCTGACCATAGGGTATTGTCGATTAAAATCAGCCCACCTGGGCGCATCAAGCGTAAGCATGCTTCATAATACTGATCATAATTTTCTTTATCGGCATCAATAAATGCCATATCAAAACTGCGAGCATTACCTGACTGAAGTAAGTCTTTGAGGGTATCCATGGCAGGGGCTAATTTTAAATCACATAGCTCGCTCACCCCTGCAAGGTGCCAATATTTTTGGGCCACATCAGTCCATTCACGGCTTACATCACAACACACAATCTTGCCTGGCTTTATGATATTTTGCGCCATACAGATGGCGCTGTAACCGGTGAAAGTGCCAATTTCGATAATATTACGCGCACCGATTAATTGAGTTAGCAGCCCCATAAATTGGCCTTGCTCAGGAGAGATTTGCATACGGGCCATGGGGTCTTTTGCGGTTTCTAGACGCAGCTTTTTTAACAAATCTGATTCGCGAGAGCTGGTGTCTAAGAGGTATTGGTAAAGATTGCTTGTTAAGTTCAGTGTTTGATTGCTCATGGGCGTTTAATCAAAAAGTTCGTTAATAAAGGATTTTTTATCATGACCCTTATAAAACAAAATGCAACTTACACAGTATTTACTCAGTCTTTACTATTGCTTAACACTTCTTTGCAGGCAACTGGGATAGGATGGAATCAGCTGCTAAACATTATGTGGGTTAGCAGTTCATAGTCCCTTCGTCCCCATTGGTCGCCACCTTTGGGGATTTTTTACGTACAGGATGTACGGTATCCTATAAATGCAGGACGCAATTTATAGGGTTCTAATATCTGCAACAATCTAATTAAGGTCTACGAAAAGGAATTCCTTATCCACCACCCCCAATAACTAACTCAACTTGCTTATGAACTCACTGGTAGCCAATATTTTCAGTGTCCTTCTAATATATGAGCAATTCTATTTCTAAATTTCGGAATCTGCAGATAAAACCCAATATAAATGAGTCCTAATGGCGCTAACAAAAAGAAAATGATGAACAAAGCTCCAATATGCAGTTCGAGTAATAGATTAATGAACATTAAAAACAAAAAACCGACAAAGATAGACAAAAACAGCATTACCATAACGTGCATACGAAAGGAAATTACTATATTAGTTCTACCTGCCTCCTCTTCAAATCGGCCAGTAGCAATAGGCTGAAAGGAATTACCAAGTTGCCGGGCTTGGCTAAATTTGAATTCGTCGCCGAACCTCTCTCCCATGAAGACTTTTCTCTTATTACCTAGATGAGGGCTCCATTGGCATAAATTATTATCCAACCTAGATATACACTCAGCCCTATTCAAGGCACTACTCATTGAAATTTTCAGGTCTGGCAGCAAAGCGACATCCTTATCATCCTAATATCCATTAAATATATACTCCAAACCCTAACCATACATCTTAACAAACGGATTGGTTTTCTTTTCGTGTCCTATGGTCGACATGGGACCGTGACCTGGTATAAATGCCGTTTCTTCTGGCAAAGTAAATAACTTATCTTTAATGGCATTAAGCAAAGTCTGGTGATCCCCTTTAGGAAAATCGGTGCGACCAATTCCCCCATTAAACAATACGTCTCCTACCACCACTAATTTGGCTGCTTCACTGTAAAACACCACGTGACCTGGTGTGTGCCCAGGGCAGTGCAATACACTTAATGATTGCTTGCCTATCTCAATGGTGTCCCCTTCTTCTAACCAGGTTGAAGGGCTGAAGGTTTTAGAGGGGGGGAAACCGAACATGGCACTTTGCTGAGGCAGCATATCTAGCCAGAACTGCTCTTCTTTGTGAGGGCCTATAATAGGTAGGTTTTGCTGCTGCGCCAGCTCACCTGTACCACCCACATGATCAATATGTCCATGGGTCAACCAGATAGCCTTTAAAGTGACGCCAAGCTCATCTATGGCCGCTTGAATGCGGGGTAAATCACCACCAGGGTCAACTACTGCCGCTTCGCGAGTTTCATCGCACCAAATGATGCTGCAGTTTTGCTCAAACGGGGTTACCGGTACAATTTTATATTGAAGTGCCATAAACAGTGCCAAAAAAGAGTGATCGTCTAAAATTGGCGACAGTTTAACAGGTCTGCGGCAACTTTCGCAGACCCTAGCCTATACGCTTATTTGCATGTAACGCACCAGAGCCTTAGTGAATGGCAGGCAATGTATGCTGTTTCTCATATTGCTCCATTTCCCATAAGCCATTATTCACCGTGCTTTCAAATTGGCTGCTTTTTAATTGATGCTTTTCACACATTAAACGGAACAAATGTTTAAGCTGAGCGATCTGCCATTTAATTTCATTATAGGTAATGGGTAAGCGTTCAATCACAAGGTAGTCTTCATTTTGTTGTGCGCCGAAACTGATCACCATCCATTCGATATGTTCATTTTTTAAAATACCCGATGAGATCAAACTGCACTGCAAACGATTAAACATATTGTTCAGCATTCTGGCTTCGCTGTTAAAAAATAAGTGTGGGCGAATGCATTCAATTAATTTTTCTATCATGGCGTAGTCAAAACGAATGCATTCGTTATCCAACATGATGCCACTGATTAACGTGGGCATATCCTCGTTTGCGCAAATTCGTTGCACACTCCAGTCAATGTCGTTAATGATGGATTCAATGGCGTTAAACACTAAAGGGTTAAATAAATTCTTATTTAAGTTCAATACCGGTAACAGGGCATCAAAGCCCAGTTTATGACTGGACAAATCCCTTTTGTAAAGAGATAAGCAGGTATCGGCCATGCCAACCACTTGCCCCATTAAGCCAAGGTTAGGGCCTTTTGTTGCAAAGGGATAACCTGACCCATCAAAACGTTCATGGTGTTCCAAAACGGCTGTGGCCACATCGTTAGGAAGTGAAGGCACTTGCTCTAATATTTCATGGGCTATGCTGACGTGGCTATGCATGGTGTGCCATTGCTGAGCGTTGTAGTCACCTTTTTCTGTTAACACACGAGTATCCATGTGCAACATGCCAATGTTATGGATGAGACCGGCTAAAAACACTTCAGCTAAATTTATATTTTCGTCATTCATTTTTTGAGCAATGGCCAAACTAAAATAAGCACAAAATAATGATTGCTTAAAGCGCTGTGGCATCTGAATTTTAAGCACGGTCATTTTTTGTTTAATTAAGGGGAATTGCTCATAGTATTCGCAGCCTGCCATCAAAGCTTCTTCCAGATCGCTATTCTTATGAAATAACGAAAAATTATTATGCTTTGAAAAAATAATATTATAAAACGACATTAATTGCTGTGCGCTCAATTGGTCATGTAGGTACACACAATTTTCAAGAGGCTTCTCAAGTTGATGATGAGATATTTTTTCAACTAGGTTGTCATCTAAGTGCTCACCCTTTGGAATTAAAACAGCCCCTTGTCTATTACACACATTATCGCTAATGGTAATACTAAAGCGTTGTGACATATTCATTAGGTGCTGCACATAACACACTTGGCTTTCAGCATCTTGTAACATATTAGCAACCTCTTTTTGTGAACCTGTTATCAGATTAACTGTGATGGCGTTCGATAAAAAGCCTAATTTGTAATGCCTTGTACTCAATTCACAGTAAAAATGTAATGAAAATCAGGCTTTGTATCTTTTGTTACCCGCCATAACACACCGTTAACAGCGCCACAAAAAAGACAATTATTTTTACAACACTCAGCTTCTTTATTTAAATATTTCAGTTATTTAAAAGTATGATGTTAATTACGTAGTGGAATTTGGTTTAAGAGTTTCTGAATAAAGTTGATGAGTTAAATTAAAAGCAAAGACAGAAAAAACACACTGGAAATTAAACCACTTATATTGACAGGCATAAAAAAGCCTAGACCAATGAGATAATTTCTCGTTAGCCTAGGCTTAGTCAGTGATTCTAATGCACTACCGCAATACTTTGTTGTTTATGGTATTGAATAATTTGAAACAAACCGTTCTTAACAATCTTATTCAATGCAGGCTGTTTAAACTGATGTTTTTCCCACAGCAAGAATATCAGTTTATTTAATTGCTTAATTTGCCACTTTATTTCGTTATACATAATTTCTAGTCGCTCAATGGCAAGGTAGTCTTCCTGAAGGTGGCCTTTTTCTGGCAACATCATCCAATCATTATGCTCACTTTGCAAAATGCCCGAACTTAACAAACACTTATGTATGCGATTGGCCATATTATTTAACATGATGGCCTTTTTATTATTAGGCAAGTGAGGGCGTATGCTGGTCACAAGGCTATAGATCACAGTGTAATCATGATGAATGCCTTCGTTGTCAAGCATTAAGCGACTAATCACACCGGGCATGTTTTCATCGCTGTATACCCGCTTTACCGGCCAGGCAATCCCCCTAATTAATTCTACTGTGGCTTTAAAAACTTTACGGCAATAAATGTCTGGGTTTAATTGCAACACTGGCACTAAAGCATCGAAGCCTAACTCCTTATGAGCAAGGTCTCTTTTATAAAGCGCCAAACAGGTATCTGCCATGCCAATTATTTGCCCCATCATGCCAAGAGTTCTGCCTTGCTTAGCATAAGGGTATCCTGAACCATCAAAGCGTTCATGATGCTCTAGTACCGCCATAGAAACTTTCCAAGGCAGCTCTTCAATGCGATTGAGTATTTTATGGGCAATAACCGTATGACTGTGCATGGCGCGCCATTGCTCTGGGGTGTATTCACCCTTTTGTTCGAGTAGTTCTGAATCTAAATGCAAGATACCAATATCATGAATAAGCCCTGCCAAAAATACCAGTTTGCAATCCATAAGACTTGCCCCCATTTGCTTGGCAATGGCCATACTCACATAACCACAAAACAGGGACTGCTGAAATAAATGAGGCATTTGTACTTTAAGCACCGTCATTTTTTGCTGAACGATCGGAAATTCTTCTAGGTATTGGCAACCGCTTAACAATAATTCATCAAGCTGCCAGCGCTGATTAAACATGGCGAAGTTTGTATTCTTTTTAAAAATCGCTTTATAAAAAGCCATTAACTGCTGAGCGTTAAGAGGATGATGTACGTAAACATAATTCTCTAATGGTTGCTCAAGCTGATGATGAGCAATTTTTTCAGCTAGGTGACAGTCAAACTTGCCACCCTTAGGCACAAGGACGGCACCCTGCTGGTTACGTACATCATCACTAATTGAAATATCAAATCGCTGTGACATAGCCATTAGGTGGTGCATGTAACAATCGTGATCTTCAACATTGTGTAACATAGGCCGCCCTCTTTTTTGTGAACCTGTTATCACATTAGCCTTGGGGAACTTGAATAAATACAGTGAAATGTAAAGAGATGTAGTGCTTTATTAGGTGTTTTGTAAGTTTTCAAACCAAAAAAAGCCGCTGTTATCCCTTAATAACACTTGGGTAACAATGGCCTTTTTTAGATATATTTCATTACATTTACGACACACAGTGTAATGACTCTACTGCTATTTCAACTCTGCCTTTTTATAACCAATGTAAATAAAAGCTCACAATACACTTTTACTGACCGACTTCTCTTTGCGGATATTGGCATAACCTAAAAGGTAGTAAGACATTACTCTGCTGGTAAAATAGACAATGAACGCTGAGGTTAAAACATCACTTAAGAAATGCCCCCCTTGTACGATTCGTCCAGCACTCACCACCGTGCCCACCAACAAACCAAAAGCCAAATAACGACGTTTGCGAAATATCCAAGCAAAAACCATAAAGTAAAATCCCATGGCACCGTGGCCACTGGCAAAACTTTGATTTTTTCCTTCTTGTTCACTCATGATGAAAGCCGGTTTGAATTCGCGCTGACCATTAAATTCTTGTACGTCTCTAGGGCGCGGCCTGTCCCAGTTATCTTTTAATATGGGGTGAACAATTAAACCTGGGCCAATAAGCAACACCAGTAATAAGAAGGTTGATTTTTTACGGGTGCCCTCAAAAGACTTAATAAACCAGGGAGCAATAAGGGCCAGTATTAGCAATAAGATCACCGGCACCGGCATATAACGAAACACCACATACACAAACTGCACCCAAGACTGATCATTCAGGTAAAAACCATTTTGCTCATGCCAAAACAGCGACGTGAGCCAAAGGTCCACATCGGCAAATGCCACACACAGCACTGCAAACAAGATAAACAGGGGGATTTCCCAGTTGTTCTTAATAAAATCCATGGGGCCTTCTTAGTGTAAAAAATGTGAC
>OLII01000206.1_pt1 | contig 23735 bp, 18 predicted proteins | sample 1609481 | NCBI WGS metagenome assembly OLII01 (sample SAMN05416859, study PRJEB24817) | seawater metagenome | isolation source: Sea water | place: Canada:Atlantic | collected 2013-11 | reverse complement strand
ATATGTTGCCCAAACGGAAAAAAGCTTGGGCGAGTTGGAATTATCAATTAAGTGAAAACAAACAAGCTGACGCCAGTGTCACTTACAACATGAATATTTTACAAGGTCTTGAAACAGAACATACTTTTTGCGTTACACTTAATCAAAAAGAGGCAATAAACTCAGATAAAATTTTGCGAGAATTTACTTACCATCACCCTGTATTTTCGCTTAAATCATCTCAGGCTCAGCAGCAAAGGGCATTAATTTGTGGCCAACAACATACCCACTTTGCAGGCGCATATTGGCACAATGGTTTTCATGAAGATGGCGTAAGAAGCGCCGTTGAAGTGGCTGAGCGCTTTGATTGTTTCCTCAATGTTGCAAAAAAAGACTAACAAATCTTATGAGTAATAAACCCGTTAATCAGATATATACCGGTAAGGTTTATCATCAACGATTCTCACCTAAGCAGCATAGCTTTAATTATAAATTATTTATGCTGGCGTTAGATGTTGAGCAAATGGATAAACTACAAGGGGCAACGGGCGTTTTTGGCTTTTCGCGTTTTAAGCCGCTATGGTTTAATGCAAAAGATTACCTAAGGTCCGACAATGACTCGAAAAACTCACATCATAGTGAACCAAACACCTTAACTGCTCGTATAACAGATAAAGTTCAACAACTTGGTGGTAGTGACGATATATCTCGTATCACCATGTTAGTGCAAGTAAGGTGCTTTGGAATTTACTTTAGTCCGGCAAATTTTTACTTTTGTTATAACCACAATGATGACTGTCAACAAATGTTAGTTGAGGTAAGTAATACCCCATGGCATGAAAGACATTATTATTTGGTTGATATCAAACAAAAACATATTTGCGAGAAAGAATTTCAAGTTTCCCCTTTTATGGACTTAAATATGCGTTATCACTGGCGGGTAAAACCGCCAGAAACAGATAAAACATTGCTTATTGATATAGAAAACCATAAGACTCACGGTGATATGAACAAAGTTTTTGCCGCAGGGCTAGCTATGCAAGCTAAACCCTTAACAGCAAAGAATATTTTCAAAACATGGTGCAGTTTACCTGTCATGACAATGAAAATAATCGCCAGTATTTATTGGCAAGCAGTAAAGTTATTTGTGAAACGCATTCCCTTTATTGGATACCAAACCTTAGCAGATAAGAAGCGGAGTTAAGCATGGAAAACGTTGCCCCCATCATCATAAAAAATAAAATGACTTGGTTTGAGAGTCACTGTCGTAAGTTAGTTTTATCGGTATTTTCAAAAATTAATTATGGTGTTTTAGAAGTCGTTGAAGGTACTGAACATAGTTTCTTCCCCAATGAAACCGTCAAAAGCCAAATCTCTGGAAAAATTATCATCCATGATAATAGTGTCTACAAAGACTTCGTTCGCGGTGGCAGTATTGGTGCGGCTGAATCTTTTATTGAAGGGAAATGGACTAGCCCAGATTTAACCGCTGTTATCCGTATTTTCGCTAAAGCGCAGCAACAAACCGACCAATTAGAAAAAAAAGGCGCCTGGCTAAATAAACTTAAAAACCAATTCTTCCATTGGCAAAATCGTAATAACCAATCGGGTTCCAAAAGAAACATTCTCGCCCATTATGATTTAGGTAATGAACTTTATACGCGTTTTCTAGATGACAGTATGATGTATTCCTCGGCAATCTACCCTTCACCAGAGGCTACTTTGGCACAGGCGCAACAACATAAGTTGAAAACAATCTGTGAAAGGCTCAACTTAACCGCAGATGATCATTTGCTTGAAATTGGCACCGGCTGGGGCGGGTTAGCGATTTATGCCGCACAACATTATGGCTGTAAAGTTACCACCACCACCATTTCAGATGCGCAATATGATTTTGCTCAAGCGAAAGTAACCGCCGCCGGTCTAGACCAACAAATTACCTTATTAAAAGATGACTACCGCGATTTACAAGGTCAGTTTGATAAATTAGTGTCGATTGAAATGATCGAAGCCGTTGGTTATGAATATTTACCGAGCTTTTTTGAAGTGTGTAATCGCTGCTTAAAACCGGGTGGGAAAATGTTAATCCAATCAATCACCATTGCGGACCAACGTTTTGACTATTATAAAAACAATGTTGATTTTATTCAGCGTTATATTTTCCCCGGCGGTTTTCTACCCTCAATCTCAGTGTTGTCTGATCACTTAACTAAGCACTCTGAACTCGTGGTTGAGTCTATTGATGATATCGGCTTAGATTACGCCAAAACACTGGCAGATTGGCGCACTGCCTTTCTAAATTCTTGGTCAGAACTAACAAACTTTGGTTACGATGAAGAGTTTAAGCGCTTATGGCTGTATTACTTTGCCTACTGTGAGGGCGCTTTTTTAGAACGCTCAACCAGTACCGTACACTTACTTGCTCGAAAGTGAGCTAGTTATGTATAAATTAAATATGTTTAAAGTAACCATATTTAAAGTTATTTTTACTACGCTGGTAGGCTTGTTATTGTCCGCATGTACAACTGTACCAGAAGGCGTTACACCAGTAGAGAACTTTAAACTAAGTAAGTATCAAGGTAAGTGGTATGAAATTGCCCGCCTTGATCATTCATTTGAACGAGGCTTAGAGCAAGTAACCGCAGATTATCAACTTATGCCAGAGGGGCACGTTCAAGTCACCAATCGAGGTTACTCAACTGAAGATAAAGTGTGGGATGAAGCCATAGGAAAAGCAAAGTTTGTTGAAAGTGCAGATATAGGTTTTCTCAAGGTGTCTTTTTTTGGGCCTTTTTATGGCTCCTACGTCATATTCAACCTTGACGAGCAATATCAGCACTCGTTTGTTGCAGGGCCTAATACCTCATACCTGTGGCTACTTTCAAGAACGCCAAATCCGGATAAAGCCGTAATTGATAACTTTATAAAAGTATCAAAAGCGTTGGGGTTTGACACTAACAGCCTTATTTTCCCTAAACACTCAGCAAAACTTAAGAAACCTTAGAAAAGCGACCAATAGCCATATCAATCAGTTACTCACTGCCTTTGTAAGTGATTAAAGAGCAACATTGAAAATGTGTTGCTCACTGCCTTTAAAAAAACTTACTAAATAACAATCTCATATTTAGGTTATGACTGTCTTCGACTAATGGACTATTGGTGATGGCACTATCATATAAGGTGTAGTCGATTGCTACTTGCGTAAAACCACCAAGTAAAATAGGGGTACCTACGGACAAGCCTAAACTGGTATTAACGGCGGGGCTACCTTGATAGTGGTAAGTCAATTCATTCACTTCATAAGGTTTAACACCATAATAATAATCAACATGGTTTTCATCTAGGTAACTGACACGAACACTCGGTTCAATAAATATCGGCCCTTGTCGAAAGACTCTAGAAATATTAGCGCTAGTCTCGAAACCTTTTGAATTACTTAAGATATCAAACATACTCGAAAAGCCAAGTTTCCAGTTATTGCGCTCATAGGTAAAGCCTACGCCTGCATCCATTGAAAACTTACGTTTATCCATATTAGTGAAAATTTCACTATCAGTTTCATCAAAGCCTTGAAACCTTGGAGATATTTTTAATTCCACTTCAACATCACCTAACTGCAGCGCGTCGTAGCTAACAAATGGCCCTAGTACTCTAAAGTTTTCGCCTCGATAGCCTAAAATGGGTAATGGGATAACGCGATAATCATAGCCTTTATATATTTCTTGGCTAACACCTAAACCAAAACCATAAAGGTACCCCATGGGCTCAACTCTTTCACGAGCATCACCTCGGTTTTCATTAGCGAATAAGGGTGTCGTCGTAGCGAGAAGTGGCAGAATAAGTGGCCAGTACTTCATCAGTTTGTCCTTTGAAATTATTGTTATATACGTTGCGCTATCCAATTTAGGATCACATTTTACTAGTTATGGAGAAAAACCATATATACCCAGCCACTTCAAGTAAACAATGTCTAGTACAATCTTTTAAGTTTATTCTTTTCGTCGATATAGTATTATGATTTTTATAAACCTAGCTAACTTAAGTTAAAACTTGTGCCTGTAGCGTCTATTTATATTCAGCTGTTACTCTACTGCTTAATTCTAATCAGTGGTCAAGCTGTGGCTGAAAATTCGAGCAGTCAATTACCTGCAAGCTCAACCCCTTTTGAATTAACAGATCAAAAAGTTCAATATATCGATGAAATGCTCATTTGGCGAGCGCTTGATAATCACCAAGCACCACTAAACTTTGCCGCAATACAGCAATTACTCCCACAATCTACAGCTATCAATAAATCTATCCTTGGTAGCTCAGGTGCATATTTAGCAAAAATCCCACTGCGCAATACGAAATACTTAACCAGTACTTGGTATATTAACCCACATACCAATTTTGTTGATAAAGGCATAGCATTTTGGCAGCAAAGTGATGGTAATGTTATTAAGCTTGCTGACTTTTCTCAATTTAACGATCAAAACATCCCTATCCTTATGCACTCTCAGGCTTTTAGCTTAACCGCTAAGCCGTTTGAGCAAGGGACCTTGTGGATTTATATTGAAGCAGAGCAATATACCTACCCTCTTGATCTCAAAGTCTTCAGTGAAAGTGCTTTTTATCGTCATCAGTTTATCAATAATATTGTTACTTACTTTGCTGTAGGGGTAATGCTGACCCTCGCACTTTTCGCTATCATTATTTACTTTAGAACTCGGCAAAAAATCACTTTAACTTGTGCAGCCTACATTGGTTTGATGGGCGTTGGTTGGGCTGCTGCTGCTGGATTAGTCGACGATATATTCTCGATAACGCTATTTAATACCACCTTTTCTGGCTATTTACTTTTTCCACTGGCAAAAGCATTTGCTTGCCAGTTCACTAAGCAGCTTTTTAATTGTGAACTAGATTTCCCCAAACTAGCATCATTACTCAATACCATTACAAAAATATGCTTAGTGATTACAATATTTATGCCTGTAATCAGCTTTCCTATTGCCTATTTAATTTCGCATATTGTCGCGATAATCTGGCTACCTCTGAGTGTCACCATTGGCTTTATGATGCTGAAACAGCATGACTTTAGAGCCAAGTACTACCTTACGGGTAACTTACTTTATGCGTTAACCCTTAGTTATTACATGCTCACTCATACCGAGCTTTTCGACAGTATCATCTATCCAGAGTTACTTGTTTTAACCGCGCTAGCGATTGACTGTATTTGTATCTCTTTGTCGCTTGCTGAGTGGCTTCATATTAAGCAACGAGATTATAATCGTAACTTTTACTTGGCTCGCATTGATCCTATGACCAGTATTGGTAACCGTTATGCGTTGAATGAAAAGCTTGAAGAAATTAATCACCACTTTGTTGTTGTGTTCATTGATTTTGACGGTCTGAAGTTAATCAATGACCAATTAGGACACAAGCAAGGCGATACCTTTCTAAAAACAGGTGCGGCACTAATGAGCGACACCGTAAGAAAGTACGCTACTGTATATAGAACCGGTGGTGATGAATTTGTCTGGTTGTTTGAAGCAAAACAGTTAAAAAGTATCGAAACTTTAACCAAGAAAGTGCCGAAACTCATTACTACCTGTGAAAGTGAGCTGCGCAAAAATTGGTCTGATGCAGGGATAAGTTATGGTATTGCAGCAAGTAATGAGGCGAATTGTCAATCTGAGTGTCTAACACTCGCCGATGAGCGTATGTATCAGTATAAAAGAGCTAAAAAGCAACCATCTTAGTGTTTAGTCACTTGATTAACAAAAATTATACTAACCTCGGTGGGATCATATAACCGTTTGGATTTATAGTTATACTAGTAAGATTGAACTGAAGTAATTCACATAACAAGGAAGCCATATGCGATTTTTAACCCAGCAAACAATAGTGATAGTATTCACCAGTGTTTTTATGCTTTCAACGAGCTTAGCTAGCGAACATAATCATGATATCCCCCCTCAAACTGACAATCTGCTAAATGAGGGCAAAAAATGGCAAATAGATAATAGTTTGCATGAAGGCATGAGCCGCATAAAGCAATCAATGCAAAGCAAGGTCTCGGCTATCCATGATAAGACCTTTGAACCAGACCAATATAAAGCGCTCGCAGCCGAAATAGATATGCATTTAACCTATTTATTTGAAAATTGTAAACTGTCAAAGGATGCAGATGCGCAGTTACATGTGTTGCTATTCAAGGTTATTGAAGGGAAAGAACAAATGAGAGCAAGCACCGAACAACGGGCTGGCGCAGTTACCATCATCAAAACCTTACAGTTATACCCAAAATATTTTGATGATAAAAATTGGCAACCACTTCAGCATTAAAAAGCAGTACTAAAACGAAAAAAGGCGCTATCAAGCGCCTTTTCACTTTTCAATATTATCCTTTTAACGGCTTACTTTAAAAACAAAACGCTCAAGTACTTTTAATGCGCAAACAATATAGATTATTGCGCTTGATATCAGCAAAATTCGCTGCGCTAAAATAGCATTGAAATTTGAATCAGCAGCCATTGCGCTGTTAATAATCACCAATAAAGCAATAAATCCAGAGCTATAATATTTCGACATGCTACTACCTGAAAAAATATGCCGCCCAAAAAATAGCGTCGTGGCAAATAACAGCGTCAAATAAAAATAAAACTGCGGAACAGCGACAATTAGCCAATAAAATAGCCAAGCAAAAACACCACCCAACAATGTTGATATTAATGAATTCCTACCCGCCTCTTTACCTTGGGTTAAATCCGGTTTTAGAATAAAAATGGCAGAGAAAATCATTACCAATAAATAGTCACTTAAGCTATAAGTGATGAATACAGCCGCTATAGGGAAAGTCACCAAAGTACTTTTTAATGCCAGTTGCGCTGCTACCTTTGAATAAATATTTTTATACTTAGGTTTAACAGGGAATTGCGTGAACTGCGGGTCTGGAAAAACAAAGTGCGCTAACCACAACATACCAATGGTGAGCCAGCTAGAATAGACAAACCCCGCAGAAAAACTCATCGCTAAACCTTCATGAGTATTGGCAATCATTGGTAGTACTAAGATGGCAATCATGGTCATCAAGGTAAACCAAAAAGAGCCGCCGCGGTTTAAATAATAATATAAATGAAACAGCACTAAGGCGAGCACGAGTAAATAAGCAATAGGGTATTGCAAAAAGAAAAGGGAAAAAGACAGCCCTATAACAAAGGCCATCAAGGTACTCATCATATTGTTTAAGCTTGCTTTTACCGAAGGCTTTGGTAATGGCATAGCCAAAATCATCGCGGTAAATACCGGCATTAAAAACGCTAATGGCCAATTAATGCCATAAGCTAACGCGCAAGCCAAGGTGACACCAAAAGCAAAGCGTAGCACTCGCATTGTTTTAAGATCGTCAAACAAAGATGGGACGGTATTCACAGACGCGTCTTCAGCACTAATAGACATAAGAAAGTATGCTTAATACTCTAATCCATGCCCAGCCAAGACTATTGACCAACCAGTTATCACCGGTATAAATCTGCACGTCAGCTTGTCCACCTAAACGTCGCTTGCCGTTAGTTTTGTCATCAGTAAAAGCAATAATTACCGGAAAACGTTGCGCATCCCTAAGCCAGCCGGTTTTTGACTCAACGGTCGCTAAGCTACCCACAGCCCCTTTCGAGGAGGTATCCACCGCAAAACCAATACTGGTTATTTTTCCCTGGTAGATGGTTCCAGGGTCTACATCCAGAGCAATCTCTACCACATTACCTACTGATAAATTCGCTAGATTATTTTCACGTAAATTAACCTGTACCCAAGCATTACTTCCTTCAACAAAAGTCATCGCCGCAGCACCTTTATTCGCAAAAAAGCCAGCATCAATTTGCAAGTTAGTGATGCCCCCAATAGATGGTGCAAGCACGACGGTTCTACTTAAATCTAACTGCGCCTTTTTTAATTGTGCCATTGCCGAACGGATGCGTGGGTTATCATTCCCTTCTGCGCCTAGTGCTTGTTTTGCTTTATCTAAGTTCGCTTTAGCGCTGACAACTTGCGCCTGACTTGCCTTAATTGCCGCACGCGCTTTATCACCATCGGAATGTGAAAGCACATTTTTTGCTTCCATTTCAAATACACGAGCACTCTGCGCTTTAACATGCTCAACATTGGTTTCTGCAACCACCAATTGAGCTTGTGCGGTGACAACAGTTGCCATGCCAGCACCAATTTCTTGTCCAGCAAGCTCTAATGCCGCTTCTGCATTTTCTACTGCTAACTCATAGTCACTCGGGTCAATGCGAAATAACACTTCTCCTGCATTAACAACTTGGTCTTGCTCAACCAACACTTCAGTGACTCGCCCTGAAACTTGAGGCACAATGGGAATAACATAAGCTTGAACTCTTGCCTGATCTGACCAGGGAGCATGTCTATCAGCAATAATGTACCAAACAAAAATTAAAGCGGTGATGGCTAAAATATATTTAGTTATTTTACGCACTGGATCTTGAGTGGTCTCAGGAGTTTTTTCGCTAATGCTTGCTGGTTGCTCTGCTGCAACTTCTTCTGTTTTTTCTTGTTTTGAGACTGACTCTGACATGCTATTTTCTTCTTCCGTAATGGGATTAAATGATTAATTAATTGTTTTGATGAGTTTAAAAAAACGGCTTTACTCTTCAAAGCTATCCATATATTTATCTTTTATTTCAAGTACTCTTGGTAGGCACTCAATAAACGCCGGCACTAAAACGGGATCAAAGTGCTTTCCTGCTTCTTCTTCTAATAAGGCAACAGCTTTTTCTAACGGCCAAGCGGCTTTATAAGGACGAACTGAAGTTAAGGCATCGAAAACATCAGCAATAGCAACAATTCGAGCACTTAGTGGAATATCTTCACCTGAAACACCATTAGGGTAACCACTACCATCGTATTTTTCATGGTGATAAAGCGCTATTTCACGTGCCATGGTGAGTAAATCAGAATCATGTTCGCCAAGTATTTCCACACCACATTCAACATGTGTTTGCATTATTCTCCATTCTTCTTGGTCTAACTTACCTGGTTTTAATAACACTCTATCAGGAATAGCTATTTTTCCAATATCATGCATAGGTGCGGCATTATAAACTAGCTCTACCCAGTCTGCATTGGCTTGAATTTGCTCTGCAAGAAACCTTGAGTACCAACTCATTCTAATAACATGTAAACCGGTTTCATTATCTTTATATTCGGCAGCACAACCTAAACGTTGAATGATTTCTAAACGGGTATCTTCGAGCTCTTGAGTTCTTTGTTTTACTAACACTTCAAGTTCGCGCTGCTGGTTGTATAGCGCTAATTGCGTGCTAACTCTCGCTAAAACAATAGGAACACTAATAGGCTTGGTGATGTAATCTACTGCACCTAATTCAAAGCCCGTTTGTTCGTCTTTAGTTTCTGATTTTGCCGTGACAAAAACGACAGGAATATTGGCAGTACTTGGATCAGACTTTAACCGGCGGCAAACTTCATAGCCGTCCATGCCCGGCATCATAATATCTAATAAAATAATATCAGGCTTATTTTTTGCGCCAGCAACTTTAAGGGCTAACTCGCCATTAATCGCCGCTTTAACTTTGTAGAAAGGACGTAAGACGCCACTTAGTACATCTAAATTGTCAGAATTATCATCAACTATTAGCACTGTAGCTTTTAGCTCATTTGAAACATTACTTGCTTGTGACATACTACTCTCCATTTATCTTTCCGTAACTTTATGCACTTACACTGAGAGGATTGGTAACTAATCAATGGTTATTTTTTTAATAAAATCACTCAAAGTGACTTCTGCTTCACTAAATTCGTAACTTTCGATTTGCTGGTAGACTTTTTCAAAAATCTTCGCCTCTTTAGTACCTTCAAGCTGCTTAATGATTTCCTCAGCAAGCTCTAACGCTTCGGTCTCAAAGTCTTCAACTAGCTCAAGTAACTGCTCTAACTGTTCTTTAGCTTGCTCAGTAAAAACAAATTCTTTGACCTTATGGCTCGATTTAGCCTTGTTTGGTTTGTTCAAATAACTGGATAATTCAGTCAATACCTTGGTAAGTTCTAGTTCAGTATTCACTAATGCCTGTTCAATGCTTACCTGATCAGCACTTTTGGAACAGTGCTGCTCTAATATTTCCGCGCTTTGTTGCAACAATTTAGCGCCAATATTTCCGGCGCTGCCTTTTAAAGTGTGAGCAAAGCGAGTTGTTTCTTCTTCATCTTGCTTAGCTAGTGATACATTAAAGCGCTCAACAAAGTCATCTTGCCCTGTTACAAAGCGATTTAGTAGTTTGACATACAATGTCTTATTACCATTGGCAACCGACAGGCCCGCCTCGACATCGATAGTAGTAAAATCATCGATGACAATGTCCATGGCTGGTTTTGCAGCCACTGAAGCTTTAAGCTCTATTGAGTTTTCTGGTTTTGACGCGGTAATAAAAGAAGCAATCGTCGCAAACATATCATTGACGTTAATAGGTTTAGTGATATGCGCATTCATACCAGCGCTAATAACTTTTTCCTTATCACTGACCATCGCATTCGCCGTCATAGCAATAATAGGTAATTTTTTATTATGCTTTCTTATAATCTCTGTCGCAGTAAAACCATCCATTACTGGCATTTGCAAGTCCATTAAAACACCATCGTACATATTATTATTTACCATCTCTACTGCAATTTCACCGTTTTCAGCCAGTTCAACATCAATGCCCGATTCTTTTAAAAGCTCTATTGCTAACTCTTGATTTAACTCATTATCTTCAACTAATAATATTTTTGCCCCACGCAAACGTTGCTGATTTTTAAGTAATTCAACATCTCGCTTCATGCCTCTCGTCACGCTAAATGCTTCTTCACCACTTAAATGCATTAACTCATCAAAAACACTCGATGAGGTAACCGGCTTAACTAATACGCTACTAATGCTATTTTTTAACTGTTCAAGTGTTTCCATATCACTAGCATTGGAAGTCACCAAGATGAACTGGTTATCGAGGTAGTTATTCTGTGACTTGATGATTTGGTAAGTTTCCAAACCATCTAACTCAGGCATTTTCCAATCAAGCATTACAAAGTCAAAGGCGACAGTTGCTTGATTCGCCAATTCAATGGCTTGCTTTCCACTTAAGGTGGTAACTACATGACAACCAAATGAGCTTAATATAGAAGACAATACATCTAGGGCGAGTTCATTATCATCAACAATTAAAATACGTTTACCTTCAAGAAAGCTTTTTCGCTGTATAATAATATCTTCATTATTATTAGCTGATACTTTTAAATGTGCTGAGAATGAGAAGCAGCTACCCTGCCCCTCCTTACTTTCAAGCCAGATGTCTCCATTCATTAATTCCACTAGTTTTTTGGAAATGGTTAAACCTAAGCCTGTTCCACCGTACTTTCGAGTAATTGAGCTATCAGCTTGGCTAAACGATTTAAATAGTTTCTTTTGCTGCTCTTCACTCATGCCAATACCAGAGTCTTTTACTGAAAACTCTAAAACAATATCATCTGAATTTTTAGCCGCTGTTTTATCTATTCTAACGCGAATAACAATTTGCCCTGTTTCAGTAAACTTAACCGCATTACCGGCTAAATTAACCAGGATTTGATTTAACCTTAACGGATCTCCATTGAGTGTAAGAGGGATATCTGGAGAAATATCAAATAATAACTCTAGCCCTTTCTCCCCGGCTTTTAAGCTAATAATATTAGCCAAATCAGCAAAAGAATCATGTAAATTAAAATCTATTGCTTCTATATCTAGCTTGCCCGCTTCAATTTTTGAAAAATCTAAGATGTCATTAATAATACCGAGTAAAGATTCGGCAGCTTTATAGACTTTCGTAACATAATTATGTGGTTTTCGCTCAAGGTCACAAGCTAATGCAAGATGTGACATCCCCATGATGGCATTCATCGGGGTGCGAATTTCATGGCTCATATTCGCTAAGAAATCTGATTTGGATTTTGAAGCATCATCGGCTAACTCTTTCGCTTCAATAAGCGCGTGTTCAGCTTGTTTTTCAATGGTTATATCTCGCACCATGACTACAGCATATAAACCATCATAAAATCTTACTGGCGTGTATACCGCCTGGATATCAATAAGCTCGCCTGATTTATGCTTAACTCTAAAGTCTCGCTCCATGGTTTGAGTGTCTATAACTATTTCTTCATTAAAAAATTTAGCCAATAATGCTTTATGGCTAGCAACTTGCTCATCAGGAATAAAGACATCAACAGGCTGACCAATAATGTCTTCACGCTGCCAACCAAGTAAATCCACGCCAGTTTGGTTGATTTGCTCTACCTTGTCATCTTGACTCATAATCACCATACAAACAGGCAAGTTTTCTAGAATCTTTTCTACACGTTCTGTCTCTTTAATACGCTCAGTTATATCTTGAAAGGCAATTACTGCTGCTAGTGCAGATTCATCATTATCTACCGGTGAAATACTGTACTCTGTTGAGAATTGCTTACCATTTTTGATAATTAGCGTTTCATTACTCACCCTAACGACATTTTTATTCTGTATTGCTTCATATATCAAAGTATCTTCAAAACACTTTACCTCAGAATTAGTTGCTGAGAACATCGATATTAGATCAGTGCTGACAATTTCCCTTTCACTAAACCCTAGCATTTTACAAGCTGAGTCATTAGCAAAAGCAAAATTACCTTGCTTATCCACCCCTAAAATACCATCGGCAACAGAGCTATTAATCAACTTATTGATCTGTTCAGAGTCTGACAACTGTTTCGTTCGGCTTTCAACTTGTCTGGCTAAATCCTCTTGGGAACGCTGATTGATTTCATTTGCTCTCCTTGCGATGGTAATAATAAAAATTGACAGTGCTAATACTAAAGCTGTTGAGATAACTAAACCAATATAAAGCAAACTTCTGACATCATCATACTCTGCCAACATTTCACTAAGTTCAATCTCACTAACGACGGTAAAGTTATACTCTTTAAAACTAACCCACTGACCAACAACGGTTTTACCTTTATAGTTATGATATCCATTTAAATTCTGACCATTATGGTAGAATTTTGCTGCTTGGATAATAGGATTGCTATCGGGATGTGGTAAACGAACGTTAAGCACACTACTCTCACCAATTGGCACCTTACCCTGACGTTGCAATTCTAAATTAAATCGACTGTTTGATAGCATATAACCATTAGAATCGATTGTGTAACTTTCAAAGGTTTCTCCTAACCTGCCATCAAGAAATAGTTTTGAAAACTCGCTATTAGGATCAAACCTAAAGGCTAAAACTGCAATAACGTCATTATCATCGCTTCGAACAGGTGTTGCGATAAATATCTCAGCATCCTTATCAGATTCACCATTGTTTTCATCAATTTCCACGTTTGCCCAAACAGGCGGAATAAACATAGACCGCCCTTTAACAACTTGATTAAACAATATTGGTCGTTGGCTCTTAATAGTGGAGGTTTTACCTTCTGCGCTCTGCACAAGATTGAGAAGGTAGTTACCTTGAATATCACTTATGGTATAAGCTCTTCCGTTTTGGGTAGTATAGGGTCGCTTTGAAAAGTACTCACTCAAAGCCAGTTTCGCTTCTATAACCTGCTGCTTATTACTACTTTTATCGGCAGAAACAAGGTTCTCAACTAGTGATTTGAAGACTTTAGATTTTGCTATATTATTAGCAAGTAACTCGCGCTCTTTATACCAACCTTCAATCGTTTTTTTGGTAACATCACGAGTAATATTAAAAGTCTCTTTCTGATCCGTAATTATTTGTGCTTTGTAATTATGTAAAAATAACTGAATAGCAGTAAACGCGAGAAGTAAGATAAAGGCTAAAACACTAAAGTAACTTATTCTGAAGCCTATAGTGTCAAGTTTAATTGCGATGGTGCTAGCAAATCGTTTAGCTAAATACAAAACAAACAGAATTGAGATTAAAGCGAAAAATATAACCCTAGAGATACTCACCCTTTCCTTGCTCTCAAGCTGTTCATCATACTTTTGTGCTACGGTAGAATTTGCCCATTGACTTTGCATGGAAAGCATAAATTCATCGCCTACTTGATCTATACCCCAATTTAACATTTCAACTAGTTCAGGTTTATCTTTATTAACACAAAAGCCAATAGGTAATCCCTCAAACGAACTGATCACTACAGGCACGGTATCGTTAAAAATACCTTTATTCTTCATGTATTTATAGAGATACAAGTAACTAATAAAACCGTCTACCTTCCCTGATTCAATTGCTTTATACCCTTCAAGATTATCTTTTACTTCAATTTTTTCAACCGAAAGTTGTTCTGCAAAAGCCTCATCTGCATAGCCTTTAATATAAGCAATTTTAAGTGATGGGTTAATATCGTGTTCACTTTTGATAAAGCTATTTTTATTAACAATGATAATAGGCACCATTACCATAAATGGTTTAGTAAATAGCACTTCCCCTTGTCTTTTATCGATATTGCCACAAACTGAGATTGCATCAGCACTACCGGCTAATAAATTGCTATATTCATTTCTAAAATCAGAGATTGAGCTTTCTTGTAAATCAATGGGTAGAATATCTGACAGCTTTTGACGGATGAGTTTACCTGCACCGGCAGTATCTCCTTGCTCATTCACAAAATCAAAAGGAGGGAATGTTGCGTCAACGCCTATTTTAACTACAGGGTTGTGGTGTGCCCATTCAACTAAATGGGGTGGAAGTGTTTCAGCAAAAGTCTTACAGTTAAAAATAAAGGATATAAGTATTAAGTAGGCTGCAGAAATAATTTTTTTCATAAGAAATAAGCACTTATTTTAGGGATAACCTTTTTATTTTTAATATAGTCTAGTCTATTATGTGGTAAGTAAGAAGCAACAATAATATTAAATGATGACAAGCAATTTCAGTAATATTAATGCCTTAGTTATAGATACTAACTCCAGTATGAGGCAAATTATGGTTTCTATGCTCCGTGCAATGGGCATGCAAACCGTTATTGTTGCCAATAGTGAAAGTCAATGTATTAACTTAATCGCGCCAGAAAAAATCAATCTAGTCATTTGTGGTTGGTCGGCGCCAAAACTAAACGCTTTATCACTACTAAAGAAATTGCGAAGTGATGAAAAAACCATACAAATACCCTTTGTTATTGTTTCTACTATTATTGAGCAATCACTCATCAAAGAAGCCGTTCTCAATGGTGTTTCTGAATATGTAGTTCCACCATTTAACAAACAAATATTTGAGCAGCGTATCGCCAAAGCGGTAAAAATACCCATTCAAAACTCAGCCAAAAACATTACTCAAAAAATTAATGCCAAAAGGTTTGTAAAAAAAGAAGCTAGTAGCGAACTAAGTGTGCTTATCGTCGATGATATCGTCGATAACATTGAAATTGTTAAAGAAGTAATAAAAAGTGACTACAGGGTAAAAGCGGCGACTAATGCTAACTCTGCATTAAAAATATGTTTATCTGACTCTCCGCCAGATATTATTTTACTTGATATTATGATGCCAGAAATTGACGGTCTAACTTTATGTAAGAAGCTTAAAGAAAACCCACTAACCCAAAACATCGTGGTGATTTTTTTAACGGCATTAGCTGAAAATAACGATGTCGTTAAAGGCCTGTCTTTAGGCGCTGTTGATTATATAACTAAGCCCATTGTGCCTGAAATTGTACTGGCTAGATTAAAAGTACACAGCACCATAGTCTTTAACCAGCGAGTTATCCAAAGCCAGATAGATCACTTACTGCAATACAATGAACTTAACGCTAAAGCGCAGCACCTTATCCAAACTGATATACATAATGTTATGGATAGCTCAAAAGAGAGTATTGCGAGCCTTGAGCTAAAATTAGGCTCAAGCAGACAGTTTCAATCAACGGTGTCTGAATTGAAATACAGTCTTGGTGTCAGTGAGCTACTGTTCAATAAAGCCAATACCTTTGAACAGCTTGAACAAAAATCTTACCGGGGAAAGCAACAAAGAAATGAACTGAGCAAAACCGTTACCAGTGTCACTGATATTTTTGATATCGCTGCTGCCAATAAAAATATCGAGTGTTTCCATGAGCTCCCTTACAATATGGCCGTTACCTGTGATGAAAACTTGCTAAAAGTTATACTCACTTGCCTTTATCGTAACGCAATAGAAGCAGCTCCCAGAGGCTCTAAAGTATCAGTCACGGCTAAAAGCTACCCGACATTTATACTGTTACAAATACATAACATTAACCCGATAGCGGAAGAGTTCCTTAACAGCTTCGAGCAACTATTCATTTCATCAAAAGGTAACAACGGCAATGGCATTGGTGTCTACCTCGCATTTAAAGCGAGCAAAGCACTTACCAGTGAGCTTTATTATCACAGTAGCCTAAAGCACGGCACTAGTTTTTATTTAAAAATTCCACGTAAAGCAGTCACTTAACATTTCAAAACTTATTCAACACTTGAATAAGTCATTAGAACAGCGATAATAATGCTTTAAATTTTCACATCTTCTAAATCCTCACGGAGAAAAAATGCTCTTTGCCAAGCTTTATAAGAAACTTAGCCCTTTTCAACGCGTTATCACCGCATTATGTTTAGGAATATTAACGGGGATTTTTGTCGGTGAACCCGCGGGTAATTTAGAAGTGTTAGGTGATATTTACATCCGCTTATTACAGATGACCGTTTTACCCTATGTGCTTGTGTCAATTATTGGAGGCCTCGGCCGGTTAGACAGTACCATGGCGGGCAGTATTGGTTTACGGGCAGTAAAAGTTATTCTTATTATGTGGCTAGCCGTGATGCTTACGTTATTGCTGCTACCTATAGCTTACCCAAATTGGCAAACCGCCGGATTTTTCAGTACTAGCATGGTGGCAGAGCCTGCAGTGTTCAATTTTGTAGACCTGTATATCCCGAGCAATATATTTGCTTCGTTGTCTGAAACGGTTGTACCTGCGGTGGTGTTGTTCTCATTATTAATGGGAGTCGCGTTAATAAAAGTAAAAAATAAAGAAACCTTTTTAACACTGACCACCAATATTGGCGACAGTTTAATGAAAGTAGCCTCGTATGTCGCTAAATTAGCGCCGCTAGGTATCTTTGCTATATCCGCTTCTGCGGCGGGTACTTTAGCGGTTGAAGAATTAGGCCGCCTCCAAGTCTTTTTATGGGTATACATTATTGCTGCAGGTCTATTGGCTTTTGTGCTGCTGCCACTACTGATTCATTGGGCAACACCGCTTACCTATCGGGAAGTAATGTCTACCGCGGGTGAAGCGGTTGTAACAGCGATTGCAACAGGTACGGTATTAGTAGTGTTACCTATGATAATAGAGCGCAGTAAAGCATTGCTTGCTAAACACAATATGAACTGTGAGGAAACTTATTCGACCGTTGATGTACTTGTGCCTACTGCATACAGTTTCCCTAGCGCCGGCTCATTACTGGGTTTAGGCTTTATCCTCTTCTCTGCTTGGTATGTTGGCTCGCCATTAGGTTTTAATGATTATATTTCATTTGTGGTGATGGGGGCATTAACCGCTTTTGGTAAAATGGCCATCGCGGTGCCTTTCTTACTAGACTTTTATGACTTACCTGCCGATCAGTTCCAGTTATATTTATTAGGTAGTGTTGTCACAGGTCGTTTTGCTACGGGTTTGGCGGCTTTAAACGGCTTTGTAGTAACTTTATTGGTTGCCTCGGCTGTGTTAAAGCAGTTGAAATGGCATGGTTTAATGCAAGCGATTGCGGTACATCTAGCGATAACTTTTGGTGTAATGATTGCGACAGGCTTTGCGCTTAAATCATTAATTCCCTACAAATATGAAGGTGTACAAACCTTTGAAGCGATGAAGCCAATGAATGCCAGTGTAAGCATTGCACAATACCAAGCGTTAGATCCCTTAGGTTACTTTGAACAACAGCAACCTCGCCTTGAGGTTATTCTTGCTCGTAAAAGTATGCGCGTTGGTTACTATGATGCCAGCCTACCTTATGCTTTTAAAAATAAAGATGGTCAATTAGTGGGCTTTGATGTAGAGCTACTCAACCAACTCGCTAAAGATCTTAATATCAGTTTGTCATTCATTAAAATTAATAATAAAGCTGATGAAGCAGAGTTACTGGCAGATGGAAGTATCGATATCACTATCGGTGGACATGCGATAACTCCTGTGCGCGCTTTAGATGTCGCGTTTTCTGATTCTTACACTTTCCATACTGCTGGCTTAATTGTCAGTGATGCCAAACGTGATGAATTTTCAGAGCTTTACACCATACAAGCTATGAAAAAATTAAACTTAGGTGTCGGTAATTCTAACTATTATCAAGGTTTAGTTAAGGCAGAATTCCCTAATGCTGAGCTAACGCAAGTAACGAATATCAGGCAATTCCTTAAAGGAAATTATGAAGGAGTTGATGCCGTTATTTATTCAACTGAAGCAGGCTCGGCATGGGCGATGTTGTATCCAAACTTCTCAGCGATTGTGCCAAAAGGCTTGAAGCTAAGAGCGCCTGTAGCTTTTGTTTTACCTAAAGGTCAGTTAGATTATGTGCAGTACATTAATACTTGGCTTGAGCTAAAAAAAGAGAACGGCTTTCAAGAGAGTGTTTATGACTATTGGATTTTAGGTGAAAACCCTAAAGCGATAAAGCCACGTTGGTCTGTAATGAAAGATGTTCTAGGCTGGCTTTAAAGCATGTAATCTCCCCATTTTAGCAAGGCGCATTAATGATAAAGTGCCTTGCAACCCTAAGGAAACAAGTTGCGCCAAAAACTAGCTAGGTTATTTACATTATTAGGGTTAGCGTTTGCATTAATAAGTTTTTCGGCCATCAGCTGTGAAATGGTGATGGGTTACAGAACAAGTGCTAGGCTGCCCTTTATTGAAGAGCAACCAAGTAAACAAGGTTTGTACTTTTCCCTCTACCAAAAGGCCTTAGAAAACATAGGCTGTACATTAACAGTTCGCAGAGCACCAAAAAAACGTATCTTGAAATTGATAGCTGCTGGAGAAGTCGACTTTTACCCAGGCTTGGGTTTTTCCTAAGAGCGAGAACAGTATTTACATTACATTGAAAGTGGCATCATGAGTAATGTTGTTGCCATTTCTCAAAAAGACACCCCAGATATCAACTCACTTAGTGACATGACAGGGAAAATACTGCTTACGGCGATTGGCAGCAATAACCTCAATATCCAAGGTTATAACATTTACCTTCGCCAAGCCCATGATTTATCAGTAGCAACAGCTATCGAGTTGCTCGTCGACAAACGAGTCGATTTTTATTTTTACAACGAAGCAAACATTCGCTATCACCTCAAAAAACATCCAAATAAAAACATTAAAATCCACCCTTGCTGTTTTACACCAAGACCTTTGTATTTGGGCTTCTCTAAGAAATCAATACATGTTCAAGCAGTTTCCAATCCAAACTACTCTGAAACGCTACTTGCCTCAGCAAGCAATTCTCGACAACGGTTAGCTAGCACCAGTAAAGCTTTTGCTTTTCAACAAGCATTGAAAGATCTTAAAGACAGGGGTTTCATCAACAAGTTAGAACAAACTTATTTCAACTAAGATGACTTTAGTTTTGCCTCACAGCAACTAAAAATCATGCTTGTGCTAAGGCCGTTATCCCATATAGTGGCTCAGTTAAGTGACCTTGCTCGTCAAGCAGCTGATATTTTACATTACGTAACGCTTCGGGTTGATAGCCTATTTGTTGATTGAATCTATCTGCAACACTGATATCAATAATAGGTAAATAATCAGTCGCTTGTTCGTTGACATTAACTCTAACTTTACGCTCAGCATGGGTCAGGGTTCGGCCATAGCTATAAAAATTTTCATGCAACTCACCTTTAACATCAGCGGTTATTGTCAGATCTTGCCAAGCGATGGCTTCCGTTGAATTGGGGATTTTTAACCCGGAAAAATCGACTTGCTCTACAGATAAAACCGTTAACTTATCTTTAATACGATTAATCATAAACTGCAAACAAATATCCGACAGTCCGTCAGCATAAAAACCGCCCCCGATATCACTATGACTACCGGCAAACCAAACCTCAGTTACCCTGCTGTCATGGTTAAACAAGGTAGGCTGAAACCATAAACGTTGCTCATCAAGGGCTAATAAATGTAATGCTTGTTCAATATGAGGGGCTAGCACATCATCTTCAAAAACTATGCCGCTAGCAGGAAAGGTGTTTGGGTTTAAGTCTAACGAACCACGGGTGGCAGCAACGGTATCAAACACCCCTAAGAACTTTACCGTCATGGTTAGGTGAGCAGCGAACATCCGCGCAATGGCTGCGCCGCGACTAAAGCCGAAGATATAAACTTCATCTCCGTGACGGTAGTGTTTTGCTAAGTCGCTATGTGCTTCACTGAGGATATCATCCATTTCTCCGTACTTAGGAGCAAAAGCCGCGTTTATAGTGCGAAAAAGCCAATTACCTCGATTACCAATACCACTGTAATAAAAGCTATGCTGCTTAGGGACAAGTTTATTTTCGCCGTTGTGAGGCGTTAACTTACCACCAAATAAAGCATGGAGTTTAAGAATGTTACTGATACTAATATCATCTTGAAAGTCATTTACATCTTCAGGATCGTTACAAGTGCCATCAAAACAAAAAATAAGCTTTTTGAACATCGCAATCTTTGGTCTTTGTTTAGGGTAATTATTTAAGGTAACTGTTTAAGGTAATTGTTTGAAGCAATGGTAATTTACCCATCAACTTGGCTTAGTGAACGCTTCATTACATCATTGTTATATTGGTGAATAATTTTTTGGCTATTAAATAATTGAGGTAATTCAAATAAAAAAACAGAAACAATCATAGCGCCACCGACTAAAGGCAGTAGTTGGCTGAAATAAAATACACCACCAACGAGCATAAAGATAAGATTAAATAATCCCCGCTGAATTTTGCCTAAATAAAAGTGATGCAAGCCAGCAAGAAACGCCCAGTTTAACGCAGCATAGGTGTCGGGATCTTTAACCTGAGCAAGCTCTAATGCGTAGTATCGCTTTTTCTGCTCAGCAGTTAAATGGCCAATTCTCTCTCGTAAGCTTTCTTCTTCTTGTCTTAATGATTCATCTGTCATGTGGTATTCCTTCACTATTTTTCAGGTGCTTTTTCAGGGACTGGCTCACAAATAATATTAACGCAATCAGGATCATTACAACGCCGAATACGCTTAATCCCCATCATTGAGCCCTTTATTACACCGAAACGTTCAATCGCTTGATAAGTGTAATGAGAGCATGTTGGCGAAAAATTACAAGAGATAGCAAAGTGTGTAACTGAACCACCTGTTTTTTGATAGTAATTTATCGCCTTAAGCAGTAGCTTTTTAACCACGACTTCGCCCTAAAGTGACAATAACAGCTTCACGTGACCAAAATAACCAGAAACGTTTTTGCTCGATAACTTGAAAAACTAACTGCCAACCATCTGCTGCTTCTTGGTTTAGCGTAGCTTCCAACCTTTTAAGGGGTAAACCGCTTGAGCCAAGTAATAAGGTACCACAACCGCCTTCCGTAACATAAATCACTTTATATTCATCATGATCTTTCATAATCTTCCTTTAATTTATTTATATAATTCTCATAAAAACCAACAACTAAAGTATAAAAGTGTTCAACGAATAGCAAGCAGAAAATTAGTCATTAATGAAGAAGAGTACAATAAAAATGGCAAGCTTTAGTTAAATAGCATTATTGATAATTTATCGCTTTTTTATGGTTATCAACACTAGTCAACGCCCCTGTGCGACTGATAGAATCTAGCGCATTATATTTTTGATCATAAAAGAAGACATTGAGATGGGCAGAGCTTACCAAAACCGCAAATTATCTATGGCCAAAACCGCAGGGGCCAAAACAAAAGTTTACTCTAAGTACGGTAAAGCAATTTACGTTTGTGCTAAAAATGGTGGTATAGACCCAGATGGTAACTTGGCATTACGTGGTTTAATAGATCGTGCAAAGAAAGATCAAGTACCTACTCATGTTATTGATAACGCCATTAAAAAAGCTTCTGGTGCTGGCGGTGAAGATTTTGTAGAAGCACGTTATGAAGGTTATGGACCAGGTAACTGCATGGTTATTATCGATTGCTTAACAGATAACGGTAACCGTACTATTAAAGATGTTCGTCAATGTTTTACTAAAACAAACTCTAAAATTGGTACTTCTGGCTCTGTTTCACATATGTTTGACCACCAAGCTATCTTTGCTTTTAAAGGTGAAGACGATGAAACCGTATTAGAAACATTAATGATGGCTGACATTGACGTAACTGACGTTGAACTGGAAGATGGCATTATTACTGTGTATGCACCACATACTGAGTTCTTTAAAATCAAAACTGAATTTGCTAATTCAATGCCAGAGTTTGACCTAGAAGTAGAAGAGCTTTCTTGGGTACCACAAAACTACATCGATGTTGAAGGTGAAGAAGACCTAGCCAACTTCGAGAAATTCATTGCTATGCTAGATGATTGTGACGACGTACAGCACGTTTACCACAACGCTGAAATTAAAGACTAGCAATTAAGTCTGATAAATAAAAAAACCAGTACGATAGTACTGGTTTTTTTATGCTTAAAGTTCTTGTTAATAGTACGTTGTAATTTTAGTGCTGATATAAAGCCAGCAATCACTGGAACGTAACGGGTTGTATTTAAATACTTTACTGATGATAAAGCGGCAGTACCTTACCGCTTAAGCTGCCGCGCCACTTTTTACCATTTTCAATAAATAGTATCTCACCGTACTTTCCCTTTTTGATGCTTGAGTCTATTGCTATAACCCTACCTTATTTGGTTAAAGTCGAGTTTCTATTGATGGTACAAAGGCAGCACCTTACCGCTTAAGCTACCACGCCACTTCTTGCCATTTTCAACAAATAGTATCTCACCGTACTTTCCCTTTTTGATACTTGAGTCGATAGCAATAACACGGCCCTATTTGGTTAAAGCCGAGTTTCTATTGGTGGTATAAAGGCAGCACTTTACCGCTTAAGCTGCCACGCCACTTCTTGCCATTTTCAACAAACAATATCTCACCATACTTGCCTCGCTTTATGCTTGAGTCTATTGCTATAACCCTACCCTGATAACGGGTTTCTATTTGCTTTTGTGAAGTATGGCCAACAATTAAGTGCTTAACATCAAAATGCTTAAGCAGTAAGTCAATTTCAGTTGATGTTGCACCACCATCTTTACCGCGATCTGCAGCAAAATAACCACGATACCAAATAGGACCGTTAGTGGTATGTAAAAACTTTGCCAAGCCTTCACGTGGCTTATCAAGTTCAGCTTTAACCAAGCTATTTTTAAATACGGTATTAATTTCTAACAGACTATGCTTTTCTGTTGCTAAACTAGGGTGAAATCCGCCATGGGTAAAAAGCATGTCATTTACTTTAACCAGCACAGGTTTACTGCGTAACCAATCACCTAAAATTGTATCTTTGCCAAATAATTGCTCAAAAGGCTTATTCAGTTGTTTTGCTGTTTCAACATATTTTGCATGCAAATAGCGTAAATCGCCATTAAGTACCATCACTTCATGATTGGCTAAGGTTAAGTGTATTTCACCCCCGGCTTTTTTCGCCTGCTGCTCTAAATCATATAAGAACCATAAAATCTCAGTCACTTTATCACCACGATCAAAGATATCACCGGTGATAACAAAGTGCCCTTTACCTGTCTCTTATACACATCTGACGCTGCCGACG
>OLII01000205.1_pt1 | contig 23765 bp, 11 predicted proteins | sample 1609481 | NCBI WGS metagenome assembly OLII01 (sample SAMN05416859, study PRJEB24817) | seawater metagenome | isolation source: Sea water | place: Canada:Atlantic | collected 2013-11 | reverse complement strand
GCTCGGAGATGTGTATAAGAGACAGACTATTAATACACCATTTTCGTTTAATAGTTTTCTTTCAAAGACAATTTCAACAATCTTCAAGAATTTTTCTACGTCCATATCATAAGGTGGATCAGCAAAAATAATATCAGCCGTTAAAGGTGTTTTTTCTAAGAATTTAAACACATCACTTCTATAAGCGTTTATTGTAAAATCGAATTCAGTAGAGGTTTTATTGATAAATTTCACACAATTAAAGTTTCCGTCTATGGCATGAATATTTTCAACACCTCTTGAGGCAAATTCATAGGCTATATTACCTGTTCCAGAAAATAAATCAATTACAGACAAACCATCAAAATAATAATGATTGTTTAAAATGTTAAACAGTGATTCTTTGGCAATGTCTGTAGTTGGTCTTACAGGTAAGTTTTTAGGTGCGGTAATTCTGCGACCTTTGTGTTTTCCGGAGATAATTCTCATCCTAGTAAGATAAAATTTGAGTGCTTAGAAATTTCTTCTTGAGCGTTAAAAATTGCGTTTGTAGCGTTTAAGAATTGTATATTTCTAATATAAGTATATAAAATCTGATACTTCTCAGAACTCTCTTCTATGTCCCCTAATAGGATCACATTTGTTTCTTCAGTATTTAGTTCTAATTGTTCTAAAGTAAATAATATATAGTAGATAAAATCTTCTTTAGTTTGATAGTCGAAAATATTATAGAACAATAGTTTTGAGTCTTTAGTAACCACAATATCAAAAGTACTCTGACTAATATTTATATAAAATTTTAGTGAATCATCAGATTTAGTAATTAATTTTTCTAATAAAATACTCGAGTGATGTTTGAATTCAAACTCACCAAAATTTTGAAAAAGAAAATTGTTAATATTCACATAAGGAATATAGACATTTTTAGTATCCATAAACTCTAAATCATCAAAGACAATCAGGTCGGTAGCAATGGTTTTTACGGAGTATTTTAAATAGGATGCAATTGAATCTTCTTTAAAATATTGATTAGGAACTAAAGTGCTTAAATTATTCTGATGGATTACTGTAACAGATTCAAAATCATTTTGAAGTGATTTTTCTGTCTTAAAAATCTCTTGTAGCTTCTTTAAAATTAATTCGGGTGAATTGACAGATTTTTCAAATACATAGGAAGAAAACTCTGCAACTTCATCAGAAGCGTTTGAGGTACAAAAAGAAAATCCATCCAAACTGAATTGGATGGATAATTTTCTTTTAGAAGTATCTTCTATATGTTTAGTTATTTTCTTCTTCACGAGTTGCTTTATCATATAAAGTTGGCCAGTTACCACCTGTGGTTACTTCATCTAAAGAACCAACAGATACGTATTCACCTTTAATTTCGCTACTTTCTACAGCTTCTAATTCTTGCTTCACTAAAGATCGATCCATTCCTTTTAATATATCTTTCTTCTCTGTTCTAGCTTCAAAAACAGGAACTAATAAACCTGCTATTTTCTCTACAGACCCAATAGTAAGTTCAAACTTTTTCCCTTCTACACCAGGTACGTTAAACATATTTTTGTAATCTTTTCCTTCAAATCTCTTTAATACTGGTTCGTAACCAATCGTATCAACAATTCTTTTTTCAACAGGAACCATTACTGGTTGCCATTTACTTCCTTTGTTTACTTGTATAACCGTATCTCTAACTTCAGTAATTGCAAATTGTGCAGTATCAATAAACTGTACTAATCCTTCTTGATTATCTGTATAGGTTCCATTAACTTCATAATGAGCTAATTCAGCATCTCTAATGATTTTCAAGTGTTGAATTACCTTTTCATATTTTACTTTTTTGTTTTTGTTAAAATTGATAGGTTTCATTACTCCATCATAAATTTTAAATACTAAAAAGGCACCAAGTGCAACTAGCACTATAGAAACCATCCATCTGAATTTTAATGGTAAATATTTTACTATTAAAAAAGCTAAACCAAAAGCAACAACAACAGCTAAAAGAATATATATAATCATCTTGTATATTTATTTGTTTATTTTACACGTCTCGCAAATCTACAATTTTTTTTTAATGATAAAAACTTTTAGAGACAAATCAATGTATCTTTAACGCTTTAAAACTTTCATGCAAAAAAACGCTTCAGATTTTCATAAAGAGCTTCTTCAAAAGTTCCCATATCTACCAACTTTTAAACAGTCAGAATTATTCTTGTTGTTGGTAGATTTTATTTTTTCTGAAGATAAAAATTCCTTGTTTTTACTGAAGGGCTATGCCGGTACAGGTAAAACTACGACCATCAGTACTTTAGTCAATAATTTATGGAAAGCAGAAAAGAAAGCTGTGTTATTAGCACCTACGGGTAGAGCTGCGAAAGTTATCTCTGTGTATGCTAAAAAACCAGCTTTTACCATTCATAAGAAAATATATTTTCCAAAGAAGCAACAAAACGGTTCTGTAGATTTTATGTTGCAACCAAATAAACATACCAATACTATTTTTATTGTAGATGAAGCTTCTATGATTCCGGATAGACCACAAAATGCAAAACTTTTTGAAAACGGTTCTTTGCTCGATGATTTAATATCTTATGTTTATTCTGGTAAGAATTGCAAACTCATTTTAATTGGTGATACTGCCCAGTTACCACCTGTAAAATTAAGTATCAGTCCAGCTTTAGAAGAAGATCGTTTAGAGATTGATTATCATAAAAATGTCAAAAAAATTGAATTAGACGAAGTAACACGTCAACATGAAAATTCTGGAATCCTAGCCAATGCAACGGTTTTAAGAACCTTAATAGATAATGACAATAGTAACTTTCAATTCGATTTAAAATTTCCAGATATTATTCGTTTAGAAGATGGTTATGATATTGAAGACGCCATTGTAAGTTGTTATGATAACGATGGAGTAGAAGATACTGCTTTTATTGTGCGTTCTAATAAAAGAGCCAATCAATACAATCAGCAAATTCGTTTGAATATCCGTGGACAAGAGAATGAAATTTCTTCCGGAGATTTTGTGATGGTGGTTAAAAATAATTATTACTGGTTACATGAATCTTCCGAAGCGGGGTTTATCGCTAACGGTGATACTTGCGAAGTTTTACGAATTAATGCCATTAAAGAATTGTACGGTTTTCGTTTTGCAGAAGTAGAACTTAGAATGATTGATTATCCCAATCAGCAACCTTTTGAAACGGTGTTGATTTTAGATACCTTAACAAGCGAAACGCCGTCTTTGTCTTATGAAGAATCCAATAAATTATACGAAGCCGTTAGAGAAGACTATGCGCATGAAAAATCGAAATATAAACAATTACTCGCAGTAAAGAAGAATAAATTTTTTAATGCCTTACAAGTGAAATTTTCGTACGCGATTACCTGTCATAAATCTCAAGGAGGACAATGGAAAACTATTTTTATAGAACAACCATATTTACCAGAAGGGCCCTCCAAAGAATATTTGCGTTGGTTGTATACAGCCATTACTAGAGCGCAAGAAAAATTGTATTTAATTGGTTTTAAAGAGGAGTCTTTTGAGGAGGTTTAGTTAAATAAATAACTAAAAAAGATACGTCCATAATTATTTCCATTATCAAAACGTAGCTTAGACATTTTGTTACTATGAAAGTGATAAGCATAGCCAAAATTACATCTCTTGGCAGTAAATTTATAACCAAGCTCTATATCAAAACGAATTACATTTGGCTTGAAGGTAACCGGACTATCATTATTAAATATACTTCCTTGTAAAGTAGCATCATAAGCTACATAAGTTAAAGAGGTTTCATAATATAAAAAAGATTCAATTCCTCTTACATAAGAAGTAGCGTCGTTATTTAAATGGGTATTAAAAGCAATAGAATTTTGAATGGGTTGTAATTCTTTAAAACCAATTCTTCCCATAAGGCCAATACTTGCCTCACTAAAAATAGTTCCTAATCTAAGTTTACTGACAAAATTACTATCAAAATGTTTCGTTTTATTAGTGCCTAAGGCTTTGTAATATTCAGTATCAAAATTAATGGCAACCGTATTTCTAATTTGATATTTCCATCCATCTGGACTTCTAAAATTATAAATAGTATGAATGGCTTCTTGTAATTCTTTTCCGAAAGCACTTTCACCCACTACACCAATTTGCAGTTTCGTTTTTAGAATTTTTTCGTTTTTGTAGACTCTCAATACTCCAACGCTTCCATATAAATAAGCAGCAAAAGGTCTATCATGAAGTGCTACATTGATAACCGTAGATTTATAAGGTGTATAGATTTCATGCCCAATTTGTAATTCAATTATTTTCTTTTCTAAGTTTTTAAAATCTTTAGTTAGGTATCTGTAAGTTAAAAACATACCATTACTATAGTATCTGTCTTTTACTTTAGAAACATACAAATCATTATCAGTCAAAAAACTAAATTCTTTAGAAAATTTTTGTTGAGAGAAAACCGAGATACTTAGAAAAAGTAAAATTGAAAAAAAGAAAAATTTCATGAACACAAATATAATTGTTAATAAAGCAAGAAGTTTTAAAATGTCTTAAAAAAAAGTAATATTTTAGAGGACACTTATTTTTACAAATGGCAGATTCAAAACCTACATTAGAAGCAGCAGATTTTCTCAAATCTGAAACACCAGAAGAATTAATATCTATTTTGAAAGCGAAAGAAATTCCGCATCAAAAGGTTATTGATAATCTTAATTATGAAAAACAATTAAGATACTTACAGATAGAATTGGTAAAGCTACAGCAATGGGTTTTAAAAGAAAATAAAAGAGTTGCCGTTATTTTTGAAGGAAGAGATGCCGCAGGAAAAGGTGGAAATATTAGACGATTTATGGAGCACTTAAATCCTAGATCATCAAGATTAGTCGCTTTAAACAAGCCTACAAGGGTAGAAAAAGGGCAATGGTATTTTCAAAGATATATTAAAGAATTACCAAATCCTGGAGAAATCGTTTTCTTTGATAGAAGCTGGTATAATAGAGCTGTTGTAGAGCCTGTTATGGGTTTTTGTTCAGACCAAGAATACAACGAGTTTTTAGTACAAGTCCCAGAATTTGAACATATGTTGTATGAAGATGGTTTGATTATAATAAAATTCTGGTTATCAATCTCTAAAGAAGAACAATTAAAACGTTTTGATGATAGAAATGCCAATCCTTTAAAAAGATGGAAGTTTAGTCCAGTAGATAAGAAAGGACAACAGTTGTGGGATACTTATACGTATTACAAAGATGAAATGTTTAGCAAAACCCATACGACCTATTGCCCGTGGATGATCATCAAAACAAACAATAAAAAAACGGCAAGATTAGAAGCGATACGCTATGTACTTTCTAAGTTTGATTATGATGAAAAAAAGAAAGCTTCAACAGCCTTAACTCCTGATCCGAATGTTGTAATGCGTTACTATAGATCTAATTTTCAAATTGATTAATTATGGACAAAGAATTAACATCATTAGAAGTTAAAAAATTAAATTCAGGTAAAGCCTTACTAGCACTTTTATCCAACAAAGGCCCTATCAATATTGAAAGGGCGTTGCGTTATGTAGATTATGAGCGCAAGCTTAAAAAATTACAAATAGAAATTATTAAATTACAAACTTGGGCTATAGAAAATGATGAAAGAGTTATCGTTATTTTTCAAGGAAGAGATGCCGCAGGAAAAGGTGGTGCTATTAGAAGGATTACGGAGAGAATTAACCCAAGGCACATTAGGATTGTAGCCTTACCAAAACCTTCTGAAGATGAACAATCTCAATGGTATTTTCAACGGTATATAGAACAATTTCCGAAAGCTGGAGAAATGGTTTTTTTTGATAGAAGTTGGTATAATAGAGCAGTAGTAGAGCCTGTAAATGGATTCTGTACAGATGAAGAATATCAAATCTTTATGGGTCAGGTGAATGATTTTGAAAGAATGATTTTAGAATCGGGAATTCATTTGGTTAAAATTTATATGTCGATCTCTAAAAAAGAACAAGCCAAACGATTTGATGAAATTAAGAGTGATCCATTAAAACAATGGAAAATGTCTCCTGTAGATGAGAGAGCACAAGAACTTTGGGACGATTATACAAAATACAAACAAGCGATGTTTGATATTACAAATACAGAAAAATCTCCTTGGAAAGTGATCAAAGCCAACAGAAAGACAGAAGCCAGAGTCAATGCTATAAATCATATTCTTAAAAGCATTCCTTACGATAAAGACATTAAAATCTAATTATAGAGTTTCTTTTACTTTCTTAAACAGAAAATACATTTCTGCAGCAATTTCTCTACTTGTTTTTAAATAAGTTTCTTCTTGTTTAGGAGAACCATCTGAATGTTTTGGATCTGTGTAGGGCAAATGAAATCTATGAATAGCTTCTGGAATAAAAGGGCAATTTTCATCTGCATTATTACAGGTTGTAATCACTATAAACGGATTCTTATTAACAGCATCATCATAAGTTTTTGAAAAACCTAATAACGATTTTTGCGCTCCCTCAAAAGAAATCTCATATTTTGGATTTGTGTGAGAAAATTCTTCAATAGCAAAAGTAAATCCTACTTCTTTTAAAGTTTCAACCGTATTTCTGTGAAAAGCTGTGACTTCTGTTCCGCCTGATAAAGCATTAATATTTAAGTTGAAATAATTTGCAGCAAAAAATGTCCAAACTTGGCCAAGTTGACTTCTTCTAGAATTATGCGTACAAATAAAATTAACAGCTATTTCATTGTTATTAGAACTATAATTAGCTGCTATAGTAGTAGCAATTTTAGATAAAAGTTCTTTTCTACTACTAGAAATTTCAACATTTTTATGTGAATTTTCAAAGAAAAACCTGGTGTTACTGATATCAGTCTTAATCATCTTCTTACTTTTGCAGCAAAGATAAGACTTCAGATAAAAGTGAAGCATTAAGTAAAGGTTAATAATGTATTTTGAAATTGGAAAGCAAGTAGCGGTTTTAGATGATACTTTAAAAGGTATTATTGTGAGTATTGAAAATCAAATTATTGATATTCAGGATTCTGACGGAATGATTTATCAATACAGTCAAAATGAATTAGTCATTATTGATGAAGATCAATATCAATTATCTAAATATTCAGATATCAATAATTCTCTACTTAATGATAAGATTCAAGATCAGATAAAGAAGTCGAGTAGTTTTAAGAAAGATAAAAATGAAGTGATTCTAGAAGTCGATTTGCATATCAATCAACTAACAAAAAGTACAAAAGGAATGGATAATTTTGACATGCTTTCTCTTCAACTAGATACAGCAAAAATAAAAATTGAATATGCCATTTCTAAACGAATTTCAAAAATTGTATTTATCCATGGAGTAGGAGAAGGAGTTTTAAAAAGCGAACTTCATTACTTATTTGGCAGGTATCCAGTGAGGTTTTATGATGCTTCTTATAAAAAGTATGGATTAGGTGCTACAGAAGTTTATATTTATCAAAACCCAAAGTCATAATTAATAAATACTTTAGCAAGATGAATAAAGTATATTTAGATAATGCAGCTACCACACCAATTGCTCCAGAAGTTATTGATGTAATGCAGCTATCTATGCAAGAGAATTTTGGAAATCCTTCTTCTACGCATCAATTTGGGAGAAAGGCCAAGAATATTGTAGAAAACGCACGAAAAACTATTGCAAAAACCTTTAATATTTCTGCTGCTGAAATTATTTTCACATCAGGAGGAACAGAAGCCGATAATTTAATTTTATACAACGCCATCACCAATCTAGGAGTGAAAAGAATTATTACTTCTAAAATTGAACACCATGCTGTTCTTCATACAGTAGAGTTTTTGCAAAAGAAATATGCTATTGAAGTTGAATATGTGCAAGTAAACTCAAATGGAGACATAAGTATTGATCATTTAGAAGAGTTATTGAAAAATTCTAAAGAGAAGACGCTTGTAAGCCTTATGTATATTAATAATGAAATAGGAAATATTTTACCACTTGAAAAGGTTTGTGAATTATGTGCTACTTATGATGCGTTATTTCATTCAGATACTGTTCAGGCTATTGGTCATTATTCAATTGATTTACAAAAAATACCTGTAGATTTTATCGTAGCAAGCGCACATAAGTTTCACGGCCCAAAAGGAGTAGGTTTCGCCTATTTTAAAAAAGGATTTGGAATTCAACCCATGCTTCATGGTGGCGATCAAGAAAAAGGAGCAAGGTCTAGTACAGAGAATGTGCATAGTATTTTAGGAATGGAAAAAGCGTTAGAAATTGCTTCTAGCACATTAGAGTATGATAAAGAATATATGAATTCTTTAAAGCTCTTTTTTATTGATGAATTGATTAAATTGAATTCAGAAGTCAAATTTAATGGACAATCATCAATCATAGAAAATAGCAGTTGTACTATATTGAATGTTATGCTACCGGTAACAAATGAAATGTTATTGTTTAGTTTAGATTTAAACGGTATTGCTGTTTCTGGCGGAAGTGCATGTCAAAGTGGAAGCAATACAGGCTCACATGTATTATCAGAAATTTTGAAGGAAGAAGATGAAAATTTAACTTCGGTTAGATTCTCTTTCAGTAGAAATACTACCAAAGAAGAATTAAACTATACTTTACAAAAAATAAAAGAGCTACTGTAATGTGGCTCTTTTATTTTCTATTTGATTTAGGAATCTAATTAATCAATGATTACTTTCTTAGTTATTTCTCCTTTATCAGTAGTGATTTTCACAATATAGATTGCAGTAGGAGCTAAGACTTGTAATCTTTGCTCTATACTGTTGTCTAGATTAGCCCAAGTTTTAATTGGTTGCCCAAGAATATTAAAGAGTTCAACTTTTTTGATGGCAGTATTGTTATTATTTCTAATAATAATTTCATCCGTAGTATTATTCATATACACATTAAAGTCTTGGAATAAAGGATTATCATCATTACTTAAAGAGGTTCCGCCAAATAATAGTACAAATCTATCAATGTATTCACCAATAGGTAAATCTAACTGAACAGGATTTTCTAGATTAAATATTCTACCCGTTACAAGATCACCCAAATAAATTTCATAACCGTCCATTTTTTCAGTTTCATCAATCATGATGCTTATTGGCGAGTTTACATCTATATTAATCCCTAGTGGAATTTGTAGGTCAGTACTTAACCCACCAACACCTGCAATAATAAGATTAGCTTCAATTTCTTCGAAATCCCAATAAATATCTGTTGGTTGTCTGTCAAATAAGCTACTATCAAAACTATTATCATAATCAAAAGAATTTCCTTCTTTAAAATTAATTCCTAATTGCCTATGAATTTCAGCATTGCTATTATTCGTATAATCCATACCAATTTTAAAGTTAGGCAAGTCTTCGGTTACATCTTGTTCACCTCTGAAGAAAATATTATCAGTACTACCAGCTCTTTGTGAGTTTTCAAATGTTATCGTTCCTCCCGTTGAAGTTCCTAAGAAAAATCCTTGTCCGACAGCAATAAATTGAGGTGGGGCATTATAGGTTCCCTCACCTAAACCAGCTGTTCCATCAACAACAGAATTTGCAGCAACACCCATTGCAAGATTTCTAACAGAATAACCACCAATATATCCAAATCGACCATGACCTTCTACTTGAGAGGTAGTAGTGGATTCTCCTTGATGTTCCCAGAAATATAATGTACCTTCAATTACATCATCATTGTCATCAATAAATTGTTGAGTATCTATAGCACTTGGGTATGGATTACCTAAAAGAGAATTTGTACCTGGGCCAATTACTTTAGTATAAGTACCATCATTAGGAGAACCAACAAAAGTGAAGTTTTGAGGAGAACGTCCAGTACTCTTCATAATAAATCCTTCAGCTATATTGATATTTCCAGTACTTAATCTTTGAGACCAATTATCTCTTGTAGTACCATTAAAGTAGGAATATATCCACCAAGTAGCTATCGTAATAGGATTGGTCGTTTTTCCATTTAGCGATGCTACAGTGAAGTTATAGTCTTGCCAGTTAATAGCTTGTGCTACTGAATTTTCTGAAGTAGGCGTCGTACCATCAAACATTACTGTAGATGTTGAATAGTTCGTATTACCTAGAGCTGCTGTAACAGGTGAAGACCAGTAATGATATCTATACACACTTGGTACTGTTGCGGCCTGATCTCTATAAATTACTCCATTTCCTTGTACGTTAGATAAACCAGTATGCGATTGTACTAATTGTGCATCATTTATCAATCTAATTTCTCCGTCTAAAATAAAGTCTTCATTAAATTCGATAAATAAGTCACTTCCAACAACCAATTTAGAGTTTTCTTTAACCCATAAACATGCTACATTAGCGCTCTCTGTCATTATAGCATTTGTTAAAGATGCTTCTGCATCGATAACTAATACTTTACCGCCATCAATACCATTAATTAAATCAGTAGAGGGAGCGCCATTAGTACCAGCACCACCCGTCCAAGTTGCTGTATCTCCGTTCCAGAAAATACCTAAAACTTCTGAGTAAGTAAAGTATTTCGTTCCGTTAAAGTTATAATCAGCGACATAGTGTGCCACTCCGTTAATACTTCTTGTAGTTACTGGAATGTGTTTTACATTGGTCGTAAAACCAGAATCATCAGCAATTTTTAAAACGATTACTTCTGATGTTGGAGTTGTAAGAGCTGCATCAATAGTTGATTGAACAGCCGCAATTTCTACAGCACCAATAGTTCCAGTTTCTACAATCTTCCAGACTCTATCTAATTGTAATTCACTTTCACAAAGAAGTGTAACAGAAGAAGTATTGGTATTGTTAGCAACAGAGCCATTGTGACCCCACATTAAAAAAGAGCCGTCACCACTAATTGTATTGCTATTGCTCCCATTATTAGCTGCTATAGAACCTAAACCAATAGTAACCAAAGAACTCGTATTAATAGATTTTGATTGTTTTTGATTTAAGAATTTTCCATCATCTCTACCAATCCCTGCTACATCATTATGATAGGTAGAATTGGCAGTTTCATCCCAAACAATAATATCTGGAGTTCCTCCAATCACATAATCACCTTCATCAATGGTAGCATCATTATCTGTTTGATCTAAGGTAATACCATATTTGATTGCTAAATACGACTGTATTTGTTGTTGTTCTATACTAGTAGGAACGGTATTAAATACCATTATTTCTGCAATTTGTCCATTAAAGAAATTAGCTCCATTTTCGTCAGAACCAATAAAAGAAGAGCTGTTATTAGAAGTAAAAGTTACTCCATTACCTGTATTATTAGTTGCTATTTGCAATCCATCTCTATAGATGGCTTTGTTGGTGCCTGATGGAGTAGCAGTTGATGAACTAGAACCACCATTCCATAAATTGAATACATTGGCTGTTCCGCCCCAAGCAGAGGTTAACGTAGTTCCTGTACCATTATTCAATGATAATAAGCTTCCAGTTGTTGGAGCTTGGAATTCTACTGTTCCGCCAGTAACGGCATTCCCAAAGATAAATGAAGCATTGGTTGCAGAGTTAGATTCACTTACTGCATAAATCCAAACATCATTATTAATCACTCCATTTCCAAATATACCTCCACCAGCAATTTCTAAATCATGGTTAGAAGCTTCTGTAAATTGTAAGGTAGGATTAAAGTTTAATCCATCAAAAGCGATACCATCTCCTAGTTTTGCTGGACCTGTTCCAGTGTTGGTTGCGTTGAATAATGAACCAGATTGATCTGCCCAATTACTAACTTCTCCAACACCGGTTACACCAATATCTGCTCGTAGCCATAAAATGTTACCTAGCACACTTGGCGGAGCTCTATCATCATCAATATCACGGTAATCTACATCATTGTATTCTGCAGCATCGGGTTGTGTTCCATCGGCAGTATTTACATCAGAATCTAAATCTGGTAAATCTGTTGCGGGATCATTGATGTCATCATTTACATCTTGGTCATTTAAAACACCTTCAAAGGCATCATCATAACCATCGCCATCGGTATCTGTTCCTAGTAAAGCATTTGCATTTCCGTTTTCCAAGATATCAAATGTTCCATCACCGTCAGAATCTGTATCTACATAATCTGGATTAACATCTGTATTGTTTCCTGTGATATTGTCTGTATTGACAGCAATTAAACCAATAGAAGCTGCTGTAGAAATATCATTTGTATTGGCATCATAGTTATCATCTAGTCCATCACCATCATTATCTGTAATTCCTATACCTATTCCTGATGGAGCAATATATCCAATGGTTAATTGTGCTTCTATATTGTCTGGAATACCATCATCATCAGAATCAATATCTAAACTGTTTGGAATTCCGTCACCATCTGCATCTGCAAGAGCATCTTCATTGATGTCTAAAATTCCATCGTTATCATCATCGATATCATCTTCATTACCAACTCCATCACCATCCGTATCAATAAAAATTGAATCATCTCTGTAATCCACATCACCTGTACTTCCTCCATCTCCATCGGCATCAAGTAGGTCGTTGACAGGATCATCTATTTCATCATTTACATCATAGCTTTCACCAGATGTTGCATCTGAACCTTCCCAGGTGTCTAAAAGTCCATCACCATCAGCATCTCCGAATCCACCATTTGGCGTAATGCCACTTTCATTTTCATCTAAAATTGTATCTCCATCTGCATCTGTATCTCTATAATCATCGTCTTCGGTTCCGTCGGTATCTACTGGATCTAGACCTGTTGCAGTGAACGTATCGTTGTTTTCGTATGCTTCATCTACACCATTTAAACCAACATTGCCTGTTGGTGCTGTGTAACCAGTTGTAGTTTGTGCTTCTACATTGTCTGGAATTCCATCATTATCAGAATCGATGTCTAAATAATCGGGTGTTATTACAGTCTCTGTTGCAACATCTGTATTTACTGGAGTTGCAGTTCCGTTAGAGCCAGAAGCGCCACTGCTCGGTGTTGCATCAAAATTATCATCAAGACCATCGTTATCTGCATCTAATCCTGATATGGTAATGGGGTTTGTTGTAGATTGTGATTCAATAATGTCTAAAATTCCATCACCGTCTGAGTCTTGGTCTAAAGAATTTTGGATTCCATCACCATCAAAATCACAAACTGTAGTTGCTTCAAAAGCAATTCTTGTTGCAGACCAGGCTTCTAGACTGGTATATCTTGCTGCATCTAATAAACCTTCATAGAATCCTGATATACCCGCTGATGATGTTCCTCCAATAAGCCCACCTAAACCACCGTCGTCTCCATGACTTGGGATGGTTATAAATGCTGCTGTAGTTGTTGCAGAAGGAACACCATCTAAGTAAACGGTTAAATCACCAGCAGCAAAGGTATATGCCACATGATGCCACTCGCTATCTAATGATAATGTAGTTTGGTGTGTTACATTGGTTTGAGTTCCGGCACCACCACTTCTTGCAGAAACTGTTAGTGTATTGTTATTTAACCATAAGGTAACTCCGTTGGTTCCTCCACCTTCCTCGTAAATAATACGATCTCCAGTTAAGGAAGAAGGTAGAATCCATGCAGAAAAGCTAATGTTTGAGTAGGTAGCTTCCATAAAACCTCCATCTTGACTATATCTAATAAGGTCAGTAGTTCCGTTAAAGTTTGCTGAATGTGTTCCTTGTATAGCAGTAGTAGAAAATGCAGGAGCAGTTCCTACTCCAATTCTTTCGTTATTTCCATTTCCAGAAACATCATTGGTGTTATTGTCTAAAGACCAATAGGCTTGTGGAGTAGCATCAAATTGAACAGTTGGGTTATCACATGTGTTTTCTAAAGTATCTAAAATTCCATCGTTATCATCATCAATATCAATGCTATCAACGATTCCATCACCATCAGTATCTTGTCCAACTAGTGTATCTCTATAATCTACATCTCCACCAGTACTTACATCAGTATCAACATCAATTAGTCCAGCTACTTCAGGGTCATTAATATTGTCGTTTACATCAAATAATCCGCCAGTTGTATCTACGTTATCATATCCATCATCTAAACCATCTCCATCGGCATCGACACCCACAAAAGCAGGAGTTCCGGTTCTACCTTCAGCGTCGTCATTGGTTCCATCACCATCTGAGTCAACATCTCTGTAATCTGGTTGTGCATCACCATCAGTATTGATAAGTGTTGTTGCTAATCCAGTAGATGCATAACTATCTGTAAAATCATAAGCATTGTCTAAACCGTTGGCTCCAGGAACTCCATTTGGAGCCATATATCCTATGGTACTTTGTGCTTCTATATTGTCTGGAATTCCATCGTTATCTGAATCAATATCTAAATAATCAGGAATGGTATCTGAATTCGTTAGTGCACCATCTGTATTGATCCATTCCGACGGATTGATTCCGTCTGAATTAGCAGCACCTCCCAAATCATCATCATAAGCATCATCCAATCCATCCCCATCAGAATCTACACCAGATTTTGGTGTATATCCAGCAGTAGATTGTGCTTCATAATTGTCTGGAATTCCGTCATTATCAGAATCGATGTCTAGATCGTCTGTAATTCCGTCGCCGTCTGTATCTACTGGGCTACAAATATTAAAAGAGGCATATTCTAAATAATCTATATTGATTCTGCTTGAAACTCTTTCAGTCATTCCGATTCGAATATGAGTTGCATCTGTAGCTAAAGTATAATTGACAATAAATTGCGTGTTACCAAATCCTGTAAAATTCTGATTTGGAGTTGGGTTTTGTGTTGAATTATAAGATACATCCCAATTATTCGAAGTATTGTTACCTGCTGCATCTGATTGTTGAAATAAAAGTCTTTTTGCTGTATTATTAGAAGCAGTAGTAGTAATTGTAATTACTGTACCAGCAGGTACAATAGCATTAGCAGCTCTTAATTGTAACACTAACACATCTGCGGTATTATTAAAACGTGCTCCTTGTTGTCCTCCAGTAACACCATCTAAAATTTCTGTTTCTCGTGAGACACCAACATCTAGTGTTATTGCATTTGGTCCTCCAGCAGGAAAAACAGCAATACTACATTCATTTACATCTAAAATTCCATCATCGTCATCGTCAATATCGACTAAATCTGGAATTCCATCGCCATCAGAATCTAAACCAGTGACTGCATCACGATAATCAACATTTCCACCTGAATTGACATCAGAATCTACATCGGGTAAATCAGTAGAAGGTGTATCGATGTTGTCATTAACATCATAATTGACATTGTCTGCGTCGAAGTTGTTGTCTAATCCATCACCATCATTATCTGAGCCACTAAGTACATTTCCTTCTCCGTTTTCATTGATATCTGTGGTTCCATCTGCATCAGAATCTGTATCTCTATAATCTGGTGTTCCGTCTAAATCTGTGTCTCTTATGGTAATTCCGGTTGGGGTATAAGTATCTACATTTTCATAAGCAGTATATACACCATTTTTTCCAACATTTCCTGTTGGTGCGATATAGCCTAAAGTTGTTTGTGCTTCTACGTTGTCTGGGATTCCGTCATTGTCTGAATCAATATCTAAATAATCTGCACCAAAGGTTCCATCAGTATTTTGAGGATTATTTAATGGAGTTCCGCTATCTACTGCAGTTTCATAGTTATCATAATAACCATTAGCACCAACACTTCCAGAGGGAGCTGTATAACCAGCTGAGGTTTGGAATTCTACATTGTCTAAAATTCCGTCGTTGTCTGAGTCTAAATCTAAGTGGTTTGGGATTCCGTCTCCATCAAAATCATAAGCATCGGGTAAACCGTCTGAGTTTGCGTCTGAATAATTGGTAAAACCTTGATTACCGTCACCAGCAGTGTTATCAAAAACATCTAAGTAATTAGGAATTCCATCTCCATCTTCATCTGCATTTGGAGCAAATCCTCCACTTTCTGTAATATCTAATATTCCATCATTATCATCATCAATATCATCATCGTCAGCAATTCCATCGCCATCTGTATCTAAAATTTCAAGTGCATTTACAGAATCTACTGCAAAATGAATAACTTCTAATAAGTTGTAATTATTAACGTTACCATCATACCCACTATCTGCGCCAGGAAAAATAGTTATTGCTTCTGTTGTGTTTTGTGCAACAAAAATTAAAGATACAGTTAACCATTGGTTTTGTGCTTCTACAGGAACATTTATTGTTCTTCTATCATTTGAACCGATTTGTATGTCAAACTCTTCTATGTATACACCAGCATAAGGTTGATTTCCCCCAGTAGGTTGATTAGGTATAGCGTCTGTAATATCTTGTAAAACAAAATCTGCATCACCATTAGCTAATGTTCTAGCAGTCATAATATGAAAAACTAATTTGTAAGTTGTATTAACCACTAAACCTTCCATGTTTGCTGTTACATTTTCTTCAAAATTACCAGAAGGACCTACATCACGAAGTGTTATCCATCGGTTATTAGTTTGGTTAGTTGGAGGAAGAGGAAGAGCTGCCGCGTTTACACCATCTATAGTCCATTGTGCTCCTGCACCGATAGTTCCAAAACCACCAGCACGAATTCTATCAGAAATATCTGGTGTACCATCTAAATTAGCATTTGCTTCTTGCCATCCTGTAGGATTACAGTCTCCACAAATATTATTAGAAGTTCCAGTACCTGAAATGGTTTGTGCTTGAGTGTTTTGTGTTATAAATAAACAAAAAAGAAGTGTAATTGTAAATGTCGAAATTTTCAAAAAGTTTTTAACTTTTTGAAAATAAGATGATAAGTTCATCATTAGTTTAGGGATATTCATCATTGTTATTATTAGGGGGACTAGCTCGCAAAGATATAAATAAACAGTTTAATTTAATTTATCTTTTATAAATAACTTTTCTACAATGTTTTGTTAAAAACTTCTCTTTTAATCTTTTAAAGAGAAGTTTCTTATGATTACCAAATAAAAAAAGCTACTATTAAATTAAAAATAGTAGCTTTTTTTTACTTCAGGTTTTTTATCTAAAGAGTAATATTTTTTTACTTATTTCTTTTGAGTCAGTAGAGATTTTTACAATATAAACACCTTCTTTTAAAGAGTTTACAGATAGTCTACTGCTTAAGTTATCTTCTAGGTTAGACCAATGTTTTACTTCTTGCCCTAAAATATTAAATAACTCAATTTTTTTAATAGTTAGGTTGTTTTTATTGACAATCACTATTTCTTTTGCGTTGTTATCTGCATAGATATTAAAGCCGTCTTGTATAATGTTATCTCCTGTACTAAGCGATGATTCTCCAAAAACGATGACAAATCTATCAATATAGTTTCCAGCGATTAGATTAAGAGTAGCCTTATTATCATCATTAATTTGATAAATTATATTTGTGACATTATCTTTCAGAAAAACATCTCTATTAATGTTTTGCCATTCATCTATAGCAATTTCGAATTCTCCATCAAATTCAATTTGAATTGCAATAGGAACTTCTAAATCATTGGTTAATTCTTCTACACCTGCAATAACATACTTAGCTTCAGATCCTGGAAATTGCCAATAGATATCTGTTCCGCTGAGATCAAATAAATAAGAATCATAACCTTTATCGAAATCAAATGAGTTATTTTGTTTAAACGATATTCCTATCTGACGATGAAGTTCTATATTATCTGCATTCATATAATCCATCCCTAACTTTATGATAGGTAAGAGGTTTTGTGTATTACTTTCGTTAGTTGAGTTTCTAAAGAAAGTAGAGTTATCGCCTTCTAATTTATGTTCTCTTTGGCTATTATTAAATATGATATTTCCACCATCATTGTCTCCAGTGACAAAGAAACCTTGCCCTATAGGGATATAATTTTCTGGCGCTTTATAAACTCCATCACCTATAGAAGGTGTCCCATCATTTGAATTATCATTGGATGCCACTTCGTTTGCAGAGACTCCCATGGCAATATTTCTAGTGGCATAACCACCAACATAACCATTATAGTTATGACCAGCTGTTCCGGTAGCATTTTCTTCATCTACATGTTCCCAAAAATATAAGGTACCATAAATTGTATTGATATTATCTTCAATGAATTTTTTTGAACTAATAGCAGAAGCATATGGGTTTCCTACTAAATAGGCTTCACTACCTCCAATGGCGGTAGTTAATGTTCCGTCTTTAGGTGTTCCTACAAAAGTATAATTTTGAGGTCTTCCAGGGCCTTTAAATATAAAACCATCTGTTTGTGGAATAACTCCTGTACTCAATTTTTGTGTCCAACCAGATCTTCCTCCGCCTGTACTTGCATAGGTGTAGATCCAGTAATGTGCAATATTAATTGGTGTTCCAATACTACCATTGTATCCGCTAATAAAATTAATATCAACAGCATTTGAACTAGATGATGTAGGAATTGTACCATCTTTTAGTACATCAGCAACTCTATAGGTAGTAGCTCCTATGGTGTTTACAGGTGAACTTAGATAATTGTATCTGTAAATGTTAGGAACCTCAGAATTCTGATCTACGTATAGTTTTCCTAAACCGTTTATTTGCTCAGTTGTTTTATGAGTTTGGACTAAATGTGAGCCACCAGCTAATCTGATTTCATCATTAGCTGTGGTTAATGTAATATCATTGGTAACTACCAGAAGATTGTCGGTAACGGTAAGCTTACTTCCATTATTAACCGCCAGTTTTCTGGCGCTTAGTCTAGCAGTTGATTGTGTGAAATTTTGATTTACAATAACTTCTCTTGATCTGTCTGGATATCCATTATCCCAGTCAGATGCTGTAGTAGTTGTCGGTCCAACTCTGTGAAGCCCTAATCCATTATTAGCATTCGCATTTGGAGAATGAACTTCTGAAAGTAGAGGATCGTGAGGATGTCTTTGGGGACCACCTTGATCTAAATCTCTGTAAGGATCTAATGTGTCGTCTACAAAAGCAACCCAATCAGCAGCATGATAAACTTTACTTACTGTGGTTGCATTATCTATTCTAACATAACTAGTATTGTCTGCAAAACGAGAAGCGATATCGTATCTGTTATCCCATGTAGTATTATTAGTAGTTTTAGCTAAAACGATAATATCATTATCACCTGCATAATCTGTAATACCGCTTATTGTAGTTTCTAAAGGGTTAGAGATGATAGAGATTCCAGTTAATGAACCAGTTTTTAACAAAGCCGATTGGCCTGGAGCTAAAGCACCTGGTATTGTATAAGTAGAAGAAACATCTTTTCCAGATTGGCTACCTGTGGTATTGCTATATAGAGATACTCTAATTTTACTTGCGGGTATTGTATATTCACTATCAGTAGTAATATTGGTAACTTCAATAACTCTTCCTAGTGAAGAATGGTAAATTTGAGTAATCATTGCGTCTCCAACGGTACAATAGTCAGACTGAGAGCCTACAAGTCTACTAGTTCCTGCGCCTTGTCCTGTTGCAACTACAAGAGGTATCCCATAAGTATTATCCTCTACCAAACTTACGCCCCCTAACAATCTATTGTTTGCGTTTAAGTCATATTTGGTGAAAGTACCATTTGTTCCTTCTATGGCATCAGGACAGCCATCACCATCGCTATCTAAATCATACTGATCTATAATACCATCTAAATCGATGTCAAAACGATCATCTACACCATCACCATTAATATCATTAGCGCCATAATAATCAGGATCTAAATAATTAAATATCCCATCTACATCTGAATCTAAAAGTGGATTTATACCACCGTTTTCTATAATATCTGGAATACCATCATTATCATCATCCAAATCTTGTGTATCTAAAATAGTATCTCCATCAGTATCAATACCACCAACGGCATCTCTCCAATCTACATCACCTCCTAAGTTTACATCACCATCATCATCTGGGAAGTTGTCTGCTTGAGTGTCATCAAAGAATCCGTTTACATCTGTGTAAGTTCCGTTAGAGTAGGCATTGTCTAGACCGTTTGCTCCAATAACTCCGGATAAAAATATACCACCTTCAAGGGTGTCGTTTCCTGTTTTGTTGTCTGAGTTTAAATCTAAGTAATCTGGATTGTCTGTTAAATCTGTATTTACCGGATCTATGAATGTTCCTCCATTGGATGCGTCATATACATCATTAACACCGTTATTATTTGTATCTGCAAAAGTTCCAGCTGGGATATATCCTAAAGTTGTTTGAGCTTCTATATTATCTGGTATTCCATCTCCATCAGAATCTAAATCAAATTGATTAATAATACCATCTAAGTCTGGATCAAATCGATCATCAACACCATCTGTATTTGTATCTACAAATCCTACTGTGTCTGAATCTAAATAATCAAAAGTACCGTCATTATCTGTATCTAGAAAAGGATCATCATTATCTCCAATTTCTACAGTGTCTAAAATTCCATCGTTGTCATCATCTAAATCTACATCGTCTAAAATTCCATCGCCATCGGTATCTGCACCAACTTGATCATCTCTCCAATCCACATCACCACCACCATTTACGTCGCCATCTGCATCTGGGAAATTATCTTGTTGTGTATTGTCATATATTCCATTGACATCAGTATAAGCATCTCCATTGTCAAGAGAAGAATGTAAACCATTATTACCTGGCACAACATTATCTATTCTACCATTAATGTCAGCAATAAGACCAGAACCAGATTCTACAATATCAAAATCGCCTTCGTTATCGGAATCTAAATCTAAATAATCGGGTTCTGAATCATTGTCTGTATTTACAGGAGTTAATCCATTTCCGTAAGCAATGTCAATACCAACGGAACTAAATGCTCCACTTGGAGCAATGTAGCCTTGTGTGGTTTGTGCTTCTATATTATCTGGAATCCCATCATTATCAGAATCTAAATCCCAATAATCTGGCACTCCATCTCCATCAGTATCTGTAGCGCCAGTCGGTACGCAAGTGGCTTCGGTAAAAACGATTTCTTCTATCCATGGATCCCAAACAATTTGTGATCCAGCTATCCAAAAAAGACGATAATATAAATATTGAGTAGTATTTGAGCTCAAATCAAAAATTTCTTCAACATTAGTCAGTTCTACCCCTGTGAGTGCACGTTGTGCTTGAGTTGTTGCGCCGGTGATATCTGTCCAATTTGTATCATCATTAGATCCTTGCCATTTATATTGGACACCAGCATCTATAAATGAATTCTGATTTCCGTCAAATTGGAGTAAAATCTTTATTTCTGATAATTGGATGATTTGATCAAACTGTATCTTAAATATTTCAGGCTTCTGATTATCATATGCTTGATTGTTATCGAAATAATAGTTTTGTTGTACCAAAGTACCATCATGCAATGTTGCTATATTACCTACAAAGCCTAAATCGGTAGTTACAGCAAAAATATCCCCACCTGTAACGCAAGCTGTACCTTCCCCCTCGACTGTATCTAGAATACCATCGTTGTCATCATCTAAATCTATGCTGTCTGCTATTAAATCTCCATCTCTATCATCGATACAAGTAGGTATTAATTCAACAGCTTCAATATATTCTACATCTCCTTTACCATTTCTACCAGTACCTAGTTGTGTAAAGCGAATAAATCGCCAATTACTTGTTGCTGTATAGGTATTTGATCCAAAACTTGTTGTGGTTACAGTTCCTAAATCTTGAACAATAGTAGTTCCATCAGCTGCAAGTAATTCAATTTGAATTTCACTATCATTTTTCATGTCATTATAAAAAACTGTAAAATCTGAATTTGCTGGTGCGTCAGAACTTAAGCCTAAAGTTAAATCTTCTCCTTCATCTATTTCTGCATGAGTTCCAGGTGTTGAACCTGTGGCATTATTAAGGTCTTTTGCACTACCAGAAGCTGAAACAGCATTTACAATACTTGATGTTTGACCTACCGATTGAAACTGCCCAGTACAATTAAGTCCTGCAGGATCTGCTTGTACGGTTATTGTAATGGTTGCAATATTACTTACTAATGCAGTTTCATCAGAAACACGATACGTTAATTGAGTTGTAACTTGACCGGTAAAACCAGTTTCTGGAATAAAAGTAATGCTTCCATTTCCGTTATCTATAAAAGTTCCTTCACCAGCAACTATCAATTGATTGTTTGTAAAACCTGGTGTTAAGATTTCAAAAGTTGCAGGATCTATGTCGTCGTTGGGATCGGTGTCGTTAGTTAACGCATTAAAAGTAATGCTATTAGAAGAAAAAACAGTTTTAGAGTCATCTACTGCCGTAGGAGCAGAATCTGGTGCTACGATTGTAATATTCCATTTTAATAATGATTTTCTATTACATCTATCTGTTGCTATTGCAGAAATAACACAAATGGTTTCTTCGTTTACAATTGGTGCTGTATAATTTGGTTGTCCTGTTAATTCGTCTACAAATAAACCACCACAAGTATCTACCCATTGATAATCTATGTTGGTGTCATCAAAAGCAACACCTTCAACATTAAAATCTAAAGCTTCACCACCTTCTAAAACAACGGGAATATCAATAGAATTATCTAAAAATCTTGGTGCTTTATTTTGAGGCGCATCAAAAGAGAAATTTAAAAAAGCTCTGATGGCTGCAATATTTTCCTCAGCTGTTCCATTGTCTAATCTATGTCCACCTTCATACATTACCTGTCCTGCATCTGGGTCACCAAATGCATACCCATAAGCAATCATTGCAGCTCTTCCTTTGTCTGTAAAGTCTGTTATATCATTTTGATTAGGATCCCAAGCAGCAATTTTTGTGGTTGGTCTCCAACCACCTCCTGTATTAGGAATAAAAATTTGTTCTGATCCACCTTCATGAGCGCCATAGGTAGTTCCCATAAATTGCATAAAAGGGTCTCTCGGAAATGCTGTTTGGTATTGTGCGGTAGTACCAGATGCATCATCATGATCTCCAAAGTTTATTAATCCAAAACCATCTTGTTCAGGATTATTAACTGTTGGAGGAGGTACTGGGTCTAATGATAAAAAGTTAGTTCTTATAGATGAATTATTTGGATCAGATAAGGCTTCTAAAACAGATACTGCATGACAACCCGACCAAACCCAACCTTGATTACCTCCATTGGCTTCTGAGTTTGTAAAGTTTAGTAAGGGAGCACCATGATCTGTCCATGTTGGATCTGCGTGAGGAAGAATAAATAAATCATCACATTCATCCAATTCTGTAGGTAGAGCAACAGTGTAGGAAGTTTGTGGTATTCCAGCAGCTACTAGATATGGAATTGCGATCGCTTCATTGTCTGTATCGATAACCCAATTAGCAAAAAACTGTAAGTCTTTTAATAAAGGGACCAATAAAGTGGTTTGAGTTGTATAGGTAACAACACCTTGTGCTTCCCAGACAGCTACTTCTGCTAATACACCTGCTGTAATATATTCTTTTCTAATGATAAATGTACCCCCTTTAAAGTCTCTACCATCAACAGTGAAATCTACTCCATCTTTAACTTTGTTTGGATTTACAGACCATACAATTGGTGTGAAATAATCATTGATTAAAGAAAAAACTAGTCCATAAGGCTTTAGAGCATTTCCTTCTGTTTGCGGAACAACCCCCATGTCTATAACAATAGAACCAGCTTGAATAATTTCTGTTTGAGAGTTACTATTTATAGATTGTAAGAAAAATAATATTGAAAGAATAATTATTTTTTTTGTCGATAATAAATGAACTCTAAGAGAGTGTTTTTGTATTGTTTTTCCCATCATAATTTTTTATTAAAAAAAATATACTTTTTAGCGGGGGAACTAAATCTTTTAAAATTAGTTTTTTACTAGCCGTTGCTAGTTATAGTGGGGGAGTCTTACAACTGTCTCTTATACACATCTGACGCTGCCGACGATCTACTCTCTGTAGATCTCG
>OLII01000204.1_pt1 | contig 23774 bp, 23 predicted proteins | sample 1609481 | NCBI WGS metagenome assembly OLII01 (sample SAMN05416859, study PRJEB24817) | seawater metagenome | isolation source: Sea water | place: Canada:Atlantic | collected 2013-11 | reverse complement strand
TTGTACCAGAAGTTTGCTGCTGCACAAGCGCGTTAAAAGCTCTATTTTTTGATTAGTGCCACTTAGCTTTAGATTTCACGGCAAGCTAAGAATATAAAATTAGACCATAGCTTTACCTCACCATACTAAATTACAGTGATTTTCAGTGTAGTGAACATTTTACAAGCACAATTATTGCTGCATCTAACCAACAATCTAAAGACACTTTTAATTAAATAATGAGTTTTAAAAAATAACCTTAGCTAGCATTGAGATTGTTTGTCTATATTCAATCAACAAAAAATATAGCGGAATCCACATTGTAAAATAAAAAATAAAATTCTCGATTTCTAACTAGCTTCTATAACCCACTGTTATTCATAGACTCCTCCTTACATTAAGGATGAATCCATCTGTTACTTTTAAACCATCATTCAACAATATATCCTAATAAAAACAATAGGAAAGCTAAGTTAGGCAATTAAATAATTTAAATAGTTAATGTTGATAAAAAATTAATAGAAAACGGTATTTCCATAACAGTAAGTGGCTATTTTAAAATTTGAGAACTTACTTTAACTTTGTCATAAATCAAATTGATATCTAGTATCAAGTAAATTCATCCATTTCAACGTTATTGCTTGTGTCATTTAGTTAAAAATTTGTTAGAATCCCCGCCGAAAAAACAACGGCTCACTAATCACACAATTTACGTCCATTTAGAGAATAACATGAAACCACTTTTATACATTTTACTGGCGTTAACAGCGGTGCTTTTTCCAAGCATGGCTTTTGCTTCAGGGGCAGCTGCACAAAATATTGATTTAACCAATCATTGGATTGGCTACACCGCTATTGCTATTTTTGTTCTGGCATACTCGCTAGTAATTCTAGAAGAGCAGTTACACTTAAGAAAATCAAAGCCTGTTCTACTTGCTGCTGGTCTTATTTGGATATTAATTGCTGCCTATTATGGCTCTAACGGTATGCCTCACGCAGCCGAAGTTGCTATTCGTCATAATTTCCTAGAGTACGCTGAGTTATTTTTCTTCCTATTAGTGGCAATGACTTACATTAACGCCTTGTTAGAGCGAAATGTATTTGATGCGCTTCGTGATGTATTAATACAAAGAGGTTACAGTTACAAAGCACTATTTTGGATCACCGGTATCCTTGCTTTCTTTATCTCACCCATTGCTGATAACTTAACAACTGCATTGATTATGTGTGCGGTAGTATTAGCGGTAGGTAAAGATGAGCCTAAATTTGTTGCTATGAGCTGTGTAAACATTGTTGTTGGCGCAAATGCTGGCGGCGCATTTAGCCCATTTGGTGATATCACGACCCTAATGGTATGGCAAAAAGGCATTGTTCAGTTTACTGAATTCTTCGCGTTATTTGTACCATCCGTAGTTAACTTTGTAATTCCTGCATTTATCATGCAATTCTTCTTACCTAAAGGTAGCCCTACGTCAACATCGAGTGAAGTTACCGCCATTAAAACCGGTGGTTTGACTATCGTTGGTTTATTTATTCTAACAATTATTACTGCGGTTTCTTTCCACAACTTCTTACACCTACCACCAGTATTTGGCATGATGTTAGGTTTAGCTTATTTAAAATTCTTCGGTTTTTACATTAAAAAATCAGGTCAAGGTAAACTGAACACCTCAGACGTTCCTGCTGGTAGAACAAGGACCGATGACTTTGATATCTTCGACAAAATTGCAAAAGCAGAGTGGGATACATTATTCTTCTTCTACGGCGTTATTTTAGCGGTAGGTGGTTTAGGCTTCCTCGGCTACTTAGGTATGGTTTCTGAGTTTATGTATGGTGAGCTGGGCGCAACGAATGCAAACATCTTAGTTGGTATTTTGTCAGCTATCGTTGATAACATCCCGGTCATGTTCGCGGTATTAACCATGAACCCTGATATGTCTCACGCACAATGGTTACTTGTCACTTTAACCGCAGGTGTTGGTGGTAGCTTACTATCAGTTGGCTCTGCCGCGGGTGTAGCCTTAATGGGACAAGCTCGAGGTTATTACACTTTCTTTGGTCATTTAAAGTGGACGCCTGTCATTGCATTAGGTTATGCCGCAAGTATTTACGTGCACTTATTAATCAATACCTAGTTACATTAAAAGCGTAAAATGGCAAAAAGAATAAACTATTAGCATTTTCTACATGCTAAGCTAAAAAGCCTCTATTTTGATAGAGGTTTTTTTTGATAATTTTAAGGATATTTTGTGAACTACTTAAGCGAAATCACCACGAACTATAAAGCTTGGTTACTTCTTGCTCTTTCTGCTTTAGGCCTTGAGCTATCAGCCCTATATTTTCAATATGTTTTAGATTTAGCACCTTGCATCATGTGTATTTATCAACGTGTTGCTATTTTTGCGATCGTGTTTGCCGGTATTGTTGGCGCTGCAGGTTGCAACTACATGGTTACTCGGTTAATTGCTTATACACTATGGGCTATAGGCGCTATTTGGGGATTAATCATTGCCATAGAGCATGTTGATATACAAACAAGTAACTCATTGTTTTATAGCTGTGAATTCATCCCTAACTTCCCTGCATGGGCGCCTTTACATGAATGGCTACCATTTTTATTTGAGGCGACTGGTGATTGTGGTGAAATTAGCTGGCAATTCCTTGGCTTTAGTATGCCGCAATGGATGATTGTTGTTTATGCAACTTATACTCTCGCCTTCGCAATAATCTTACTCAACCGCTTAATTTGTGCAAAAAAACTATAACAATCCGTCTACATTAAGAGAGAATATGCTAAAATTCTTATATTCTCTCTTGTAGCTTGGGGCTGATTTTTTGACGTACATCTACTTATCACTAGCGTGCATTCTACTGAGCTCACTAGGCGCTTTAGCGAAACCGCTAAACTCTCCTGCTACTAACACTTCAGAAAATCATTTAATTAAGCTTGGTATGTCAAACGCCCTTAGTGGGCCAGCTTCAAGCCTTGGTACAGGCTTAAAGGCTGGTGCGGTTGCTTATTTTAAGCGATTAAACTCTCAAGGTGGTATCAATGGCAACAAAGTAAAACTGATAAGTTTAGATGATAAGTATGAGCCAGCAAATGCAGTCATTAATACCAAAGAATTACTCAATCAAGATGTATTAGCTTTATTTGGCTATGTTGGAACACCTACCTCTCACGCGATCATGCCAATAATTAATCAAACTAAAACCCCTTACCTGATGCCATTTACGGGGGCTGACTTTTTACGTACACCCAACAATCCAAACATTTTCAATCTGCGTGCCAGTTACTTTCAAGAAATTGAAGCACAAGCTGATTATTTAATCAAAGAGCAGAAGTTTACAAAAATTGCCTTAATCATCCAAGCAGATGAGTTTGGCTTAGCTGCTCAACGGGCGGTTAACACCATTTTTAAAGATAAGGGGGTGAAGGTTGCCTTCACCGCTCGATATAAAAGAAATACCAACGATATTAAAGCTGCCGCTGAAAAGTTATCGACAAGCTCTGTAGAGGCAGTAATTTTTGTCGGGACACACCAACCTTTTCTTAGTTTAATTAATTTAGTTCAAGAAAAAAAATTAGATATGGTCTTTTCGAGCTTATCTTTCATTGGCAGTCATTCGATACTGAGTAAACTATCAACACACAGCAAAGTGGTGTTAACAGAAGTGGTTCCGGAGCCATTAAGCTGTACGTGGAAGTTATGTACACAGTTTATTTCAGACATGCAGACAGCAGGTTACAGCCACTTTAACCGAATACAATTAGAAGGTTATTTAAATGCGTTTGTTTTTAGCCAAGCAGCCAAAAGGTGTACGGGTAAATTAACACGACAATGCTTAACCAAAGAGCTGCAACATTATAAACATCAAGACAAAACACTTAATATCAGCTTTAGCCCTGAAAACCATCAAGGGCTTCAAAGCACTTACTTGTCATTTAGTGATGCGCTGAAGTAAGTAACCTCAGCTCTGGATAAGCAACGTTACTCAATAAGTTAATTTAGCGCCTATCTGCGTTAGTTCTGTTACCAATAGCTAGCTATTGGGTACACAGAGCCGCCTTGATATACACTAAACTATCAAAATTGAGTGATATAAATAGAACTACATTTTTGATTTGTATTGCAACCTTTGGATATTAATAGTTACTTTGAAATTATTTAACATTCATTAACCAGAGTTGAGGTTAAGAACTAACCTTATCTTATGTCTGTGAGTTTAGCTTTTACTTCTACTGACAGACCAGGTTTCAAATACCGCAGCACTAACAACTAGTAAGCCACCGATGATAGTCATTAAGTTTGGCCGTTCTTGTAACAATAAAAAGGCTAACACACTGCCATAAAGTGGTTGTAAACAAGAAATCAAACCTGCTGTTGTTGCCGTTAAATGCCGTAAACTGGCAGCAAAAAGTGCATGAGGAGTCGCAGTAAAAATCACGCCTACTAGCACCAATAGTAACCAGTCATGCTTGGTCACGCTCATCGGTGGTACTTCTACAAATAAACTCAGCACGACACAAGCAACCAAGGTTTGGTAAAGCATGGTATGAGGACCAGAGTAATGAGAGAAGTAGTTTTTATGCAAAATATTTCTTAACGCAAAAAAGACTGCAGAAACAATGCCTGTAGCAATACCCAGTGTAACTTGATTGCCAAAACTTACTTCAGGTATCAGTAACACAATGCCGATAATAACAACCAAAGCGGTAATAATATCTTTTGCTTTGGGGCGAGTTTTATTAAACAACGGCTCAATAAATACCGTAATCACCGGATAGGTAAAAAAGGCAATAATCCCGACGGTAACCCCCGCCATTTGCATGCCTGCAAAATAAGTAACCCAATGAATACCCACTACACAGCCCAATAACACCGCTATGCCATAGTCTTTTTTATTTGCTAGGGTTAACTGTTTTTTCTGTAACGTTAACAAAATAAACAGTGTTATTGCCGCTACGCCTGTTCTATAAACAGTTATATCTAATGCAGGAAGTCCGATTAATTTCGAAAATAGCGCAGTCCCGCCGAAGAGTAAAACAGCGATATGCAAGTAAAGCAGGCTTTGTTGTTCAACTTTTATTGACGCAGACATTTAGAGTGTTCCAGCAAGGAGAAAGATCAGAGCAAGTAAAGAGGTATGAATTTAATCGATATCGTTAAGTGGCCAGGTAACGATATGATCTTCAAAGTCTTCAATGCTGACATCGTTATCTTTAACTATCTTGCCTCTTACTGACATCCCAGCTTTATGCATAGCCGACTTCTTGCCTTTATGTAGTAATGGGTGCCATGATGGCATTCCCCTGCCTTCCTGCAACCTACGATAGGTACAACTAGGCGGCATAAAGAATACAGCATCTATATTATCTTGCGTTAAGCGAACACAGTCTGGCACTAGGGTGGTTCGTTGTTCATACTTAGAGCATTGACAGGATTTTTCATTCAGCAGGTGACAAGCAATATTTGAATAATAAATATGCTCGCCTTCCTTTATATGATCGGTCGGTAAAAGCTCAGAGTCTTCATCGGTATGTTCATCATCAATAAACTTATTTAAGCAGCATTTTGCGCAACCATCACAAAGTGATTCCCACTCTGGGCGTGTCATCTCTGCAAGGCTCTTGGTTTGCCAAAATGGTGTACTTTCAGTTTTATCTTTTTTCATTACAACTACTTTTAATAGGTTTACTAATAATTTGTTAACTAATAACAGCTTTACTCATAACAGCATTACTTGATTTACTTTATTGGTGGGAACTTAATGCGATCAGATAAGTGCCCAACAGAGCTAACAAAATAATAGGATAAATTCCAATGCATCAGGCTTTTATAGTTATCATAAGCAAGATAAACACGGCCGTTTTCATCATCAGGAAAAACAAGCGCAGCTTTAATATCTACCACAGGTAAATTAGTGCCATCAGCGCGCCTTACCCCCAAATTTTGCCACTGGGCTAAGGTTTTTTCTGTTTCAGACCAGGCTTTCAGCCAGTTTTTTCTACTGCCAGTATTTTTGGGAATGGCTAAGCTGTAATCAAAATCTTTGGGCAGCTTAACCTGACGTCCCCATGTTAACTCATCACTCCAGCCTTCTTTTTTAAGGTAATTGGCCATAGATGAGAAAATGTCTGCTTGGTTTTGCCAAATATCCTTTTTACCATCACCGTCGCCATCAACCGCGTAGCTTAAAAATGACGTTGGCATAAATTGATTTTGCCCCATAGCGCCAGCCCAAGAGCCTTTCATGTTTTCCACACGAATGTGACCTTCATCCAATATCGTCAAGGCAGCCATTAACTGCTTTTTAAAGAAAGTTTCACGTCTACCTTCATAAGCAAGGGTTGATAACGCCGAAATAACATTATAACCGCCGGTAAAACTACCAAAATTAGTTTCGAGGCCCCAAAGCGCAACAATAAAACGTGGTTGAACTTGATACTTATCGCCAATTTCTTTCAGTAATACTTGGTGCTCTTTATAGAGTGCTCTTGCTTTATCAACTTTCCATTTTGGCACGCGCTTAGGTAAGTAGGTGTCAAGGGTTTCTACATTTTCTGGCTGGCTTCTATCAGCTTTTACCGCTCTTTTATGAAAGGTAACATTAGCAAAACTATTATCGATTAACTGCTGATTAAAGCCTTGAGCAAGCGCATCAGCTTTGAGCTTAACGACATATTCTGCAAATCCTGCTTCTGAAAGTTCTGCTTGATTTGCTACAGAGTGCTTTACTGCGCCCAATGCTAGCACGCTAGTTAGAACGACTTTGATTAATGACAATCTCATTACTGCTCTCCTTGCGCTTTTATCGCTTTCATTGCAGCTTTATGTTCTTTTAACATGTCTTCTTGCGGAGGTGGAAGTTGTAAATAGAAACCTTCATTGGTTAAACTTTTTCTTACTTTATCAATATCCGCCATGCCTAATTTTTCTTTGGTTGCTAAGTTAATCAACGTAACTAACGTAGGTGTCCCAAATGTCTTCATTAACGCTTCAGGTACCGCTGAAAAATCATCACGTTTTGGAATAAATAAATAAGTTTCAGATTTTTTCGGACTTTTATAAATAGTGCATAGCATAGTGGAGACCTATAGGAGAATGAGAAAAGAATTAATATATCATGAGCCGAGAGCGAACCCTATAGCGACTCAATGAATTAATTGTTATCAAAAGTGAAATAGTAGAGGGCGACTTACTTAATGAGAAATATCATTAGTAGATTACTTATAGCCATTTTGGGCGAACTCAATTAATGGTTGTCCAAAAAGCGGAGCTCTCCAGTTAGCAAGTAAGTCAACGTTATCGATATTACTCCCTGCGCCGTTTAATTTATACTGCCAGGTTAAAAACTGATTAATTTGCTTTTTAGAGGCAACATTTTCAATGGCTAAACCATTTTTTTCACTGAGCTCAACTAAAAAAGCTTTCACTTTTTTGAAGGTCTGTTTATAGCCAGGGTATTCATCTAAACGGCTAACTTTTGCGGGGTATTCACTTTCAGGGGTTTTATTCGCTTGCGCTAACACAGATAACATTGCCTTGCCTTTATGGCGAACATCCAAAGCTTCTGCCCCTTCTAATGACAACATAGCACTGGTACTTGCAGGGTTACTTTGTGCCAATGCCATTAAGGTATTATCTTTAGCAACAAAACCAATAGGTAAATCACGCTTTTTAGCTTGTAAATAGCGCCAACTAGCTAAGTATTTTAGCGTATTTAACTGTTTCGAATTTAAGCGCCAGTTCATTTTTATATTCAAATACAATTCATTTTCATCAATAGCAGTGAACTTTTTCTCAATCATGTTCTGCGTTTCTTGTTCAGCGAATTGCTGAAAGCCTGATTGGCTAAGCTCCGCTGAAAGCTTGGGAAAAATGGAGAATAAATGGTCGACATCAGCACTCGCATAAGCAAGTTGCTTATCGGTTAATGGTCTCTTAGTCCAATCGGTACGGGATTCTGATTTATCTAGTTCAATGCCGGTAAAATGTTTAACCATCGCGGCATAGCCCATAGACAAACCATGGCCAAGGAAGGACATCATAATTTGGCTATCAATTAAATTAACCGGTTTACAATTTCCAGCGGTTAAGAAAACCTCTAAATCTTCTGAGCAAGCATGCAATACCTTGATAATGCTACCATCTGTTAGCAATTGCCAAAAAGGCGATAAGTCATCAATAACCAGCGGATCAATCAAAACAAGTTGTGTTCCATCACACACTTGAAGTAGTCCCAACTTTGCATAAAGGGTGCGGGTGCGAACAAACTCTGTATCTATCGCCAAATACTCTGCTTTACTAAATTGTTGGCATACTTGGTTTAATGTCTGCTGATCTTCAATCAATTGATAATGCATTATCTTATTCTACTAGAGTAATTATTTATGACGACGACGAGTGCTTTGCTGGTGACGTTGTTGATGTTTTTTAACTGAACGACGAATACGACGGCTTTTCGCATTGTCCATCGCCTTTTCATCTACTTTAACTTTACTCGCTGTTTCAGGTTTTAAATTCACCAACTGACGATAGTAGTTTACTTCTTTAAGCGCTAACTCACGCCAGCCACCTAAAGGTAATTGACGCTGCATTTCCATATCACCATAACGCACACGAATAAGTCGACTTACTTGTACTTCTTGGCTTTCCCATAAGCGACGAACTTCTCGATTACGCCCTTCAGAGAGCACTACATGGAACCAGTGGTTACGTCCCTCACCACCACGATAAGTGATTTTTTGGAATTTAGCTGGGCCGTCTTCTAATTGAACGCCTGCGCGTAATCGTTGTAACATGCCTTCATTAATTTCACCAAATACACGTACTGCATATTCGCGTTCTACCTTTTGCGATGGATGCATTAATCGGTTAGCAAGCTCACCATCGGTAGTAAATAACAACATACCTGAAGTATTAATATCTAAACGGCCAACAGCTACCCAACGTCCTGTTTCCAATGGTGGAAGACGATCAAATACTGTTGGACGTCCTTCAGGGTCTTTTCGAGTACACATTTCACCTTCAGGCTTGTTGTACACAAGTACACGACAAATGTCTTCGTCTTGAGCAGTTAACTTAACATGGTGACCATCGAGTCTTATTTGTTCCGTTCCGGTAATTCTGTCACCTAAAAAGGCAACTTTGCCATCGATACTGACACGCCCTTCAGTGATCATTTTTTCCATTTCACGGCGCGAGCCTTTACCAGCTCGTGCTAAGACTTTCTGTACTTTCTCTGAATCTTTATGCGTTGCTTTTTGAAAGTTAACTTTTTCAACTTTTTCTGGCTCTTTCTTGCCTTGGCCTTTTTTGCCTACTGGCTTTTTTGCACTACCTGGCTTGGCTAAGCCTTTTTTAGCAGTCCCTTTTTTTTGCGTACCACGGGTGCCGTATTTCTTATCAATTTCGGCGTCTTTACTGGTTTTCTTTTTGTTAACTGTCATAGTTTTTTACTCTGTTACGTCAGTAGTCGCTCCCTTGTAGCTAACTTCTGGCTCTTAATTCAGATTTTTCACCAATAGATAATCTAACAATAGATTCGGGTGAAAATTATTTGAATGGAGATGGGTCTCCCTCTCCAACTCGGATAATGTCGATACTGTCATTAGAAAAATCAATAACAGTTGTTGGGTGCTCACCAAGGTGGCCGCCATTGATAATAAGATCGACTTGATGCTCTAATAGATCTCTTATCTGTTCAGGATCATACTCTGCCATTTCTTGGCCCGGCATGATTAAACTAGTGGACATTATAGGCTCTGCAAGTTCAGTCAACAAGGCTTGAGCGATAGTATTATCAGGCACCCGAATACCAATGGTTTTCTTCTTGGGGTTTAATAACCTTTTCGGCACTTCTTTACTGCCTTTAAAAATAAAGGTGTAAGCCCCCGGGGTATTATTTTTTAATAATCGAAACGCGCTATTGTCAACACGGGTATATTCAGAAATTTGTGATAAATCTTGGCACACTAAAGTAAAGTTATGATCTTTATCTATATCTCGAATACGACAGATGCGTTCAAGGGCCTTTTTATCGCCCAAATGACAGCCTAATGCATAGCCTGAATCAGTTGGATAAACAATGACGCCACCTTGCTTAATGATTTCTGAAGCCTGTTTCATCAAGCGACCTTGCGGATTATCTGGGTGTACATAAAAAAACTGACTCATAAGGCTTTCCTTATATTAATAGTTTGATTCTGGTTTAAATTACTAACTGATTTTTTAAAATACACTGTCTATTGCCATTGAGCCCAAACAGGCCTTGCGCCAACAGGCATAGTTAAGTTACGACCTAGATCACTCCAGCGACTGGGGTAATGAAAATCAGAGCCCATAGAAGCAAATAAATTATACTCCTGACAGTAGCCAAGCATTTTAGCTCTTTGCTCATTATTCATTTGTGGAAGTACTACTTCTAATGCATCACCATCAGCCTCAGAAAAATTAACGATTAACCGTCTTAACCATTTAGCAGATAAATCATAACGAATAGGGTGTGCCATAACCGCACTACCACCTGCTTGATGAATGACCTCAACCGCTTCTTCGATTGAACACCAATTGGGTTTCACATATGCTCGCTGACCTTTCGAGCCTTTTTTACCAATATATTTATCAAACGCTTGCTGCATGGTCGAAACGTGCCCTTGCTGATGCAATATTTTGGCAAAGTGTGCTCGAGTAATTGAGCCTGTGCCCGCAAGCTGTTTAGCATCATCATAAATAGTAGTAAAACCGCATTTAGCTAATTTTTCACCCATGGTAATCGCACGTTGTTCTCTAGCACTTTGTTGCTCTGCAATTAAACTTTTCAATTGAGCATTTTCTTTATCAATATTCAAACCAACGATATGAATCTCAAAACCCTGCCAAGCAGTAGATATTTCAATGCCATCAATCAATGTTAGTGGAATATTTTTGTCTTCGATATGCTTTTGAGCTATATCAAGTGCCGCTGTTGTATCATGATCGGTTATAGCTAACACATTAATTTGATAGTTAGCCGCCCTGTCTATCAAGGCTTGCGGGGATAAACCACCGTCAGAGCAGTTTGTGTGACTATGTAAATCAATTCGTTTGTGAGCAAAACCTTCGGTTTCTACTATCTGATGTGGAAAATCAGTGGTTGACAGCAACGCCATAATAAGGTCTTCTATAGGGGTAAAACTCAGTAATATGATAAGTTTACTGATAACTTGAAAATAATGATACTTTTTCCTTAAAGTAAATAAGGTAATAAAGTAAAGGCAAGATAAAATGAATACAGCAATAAACAATTTATCATTGATTTGGTGGTGGCATAACTCTACATAACTGGGTTGTGGTAATTGCGTGTATCTAAAAAAGATGAAACAAAATTCAAAAAACCCGCTTCTATCAGCGGGTTTTTCACGTTAAAGCGTTTAGTATTTTTAAATAGGACATCTAAGATGAATAAAACAAAAACATGGTTTATTTGGTGGCTGTTGCCAATTTATGCAGGCTGACAACCCTCTTTTAAGTAAACTCAATATAAGTAATGATTATGACAACACAATTACCAAGTGAAACATGTGGTTCAGTAACCACGGTACTAGATAGTACTTGCTACCAAAGCGATCCGCTAAGTGCCTATCAATTATTATGTCACCAAAAACAACATAATATTTTGTTAGAATCCGCAGAAATTGATAAAAAGCATTTATTAAAAAGCTTAATATTAACCGATGCGGCATTAAAAGTTGTCTGCAATGGCAACACCGTTACCTTCACCGCTTTATCAATAAATGGTGAAAGTGCCTTAAATTATGCTGCCAAGCAGCTTAGTTCTCAGGCGCAACTAACTTTCGCCACCGATAATAAATCTTTTCAAGCAAGCTATAGTGAAATCCCGACGGAGCTAGATGAAAAATCTCGACTCACTACAATCAACCCTTTAGAAAGCTTGCGACTCTTTGGTCGCCTTACCACTGATGAAAGTCATCCTTTCGCAGTGTTTCTTGGCGGCGCCTTTGCTTTTGATTTAATGGCGATTGCTGAAGACTTACCTGAAGTTAAAGACGGTGATAATACCTGCCCTGACTTTGTTTATTACTTGGCTGAAACGCTGGTGATTATTGATCATGAAAAGCAAAGCACTGAGATTATAGGTAATGTTTTTAATCAAGCAACAAAAAGTGAGCTAGTTGAAAACCAGCAACTCATCTCACAACGAGTCGCTGAAATTAAGCAAACGTTAAGCCTGAGTATTAATACCGAGCATGTTGCTCAATTCTCCCCTACTCATTCAGATTTAACGGCAAATGCCGATTTCGAGAAATCATCAACAAGTGAATTAAGTGTTGATATTAGTGATGACGAATTTTGTCAAATAGTTGATGATTTAAAAGAAAACATTCGCGCTGGCGATATCTTTCAAGTCGTGCCTTCACGTACCTTCACTCTACCTTGTGTTGACTCTATTGCGGCTTACAAAGCATTAAAAATTAGTAACCCAAGCCCTTATATGTTTTATCTTAAAGATAGCGACTTTTGTATATTCGGTGCGTCGCCAGAGTCAGCAATAAAATATCAAGCAAACAACCGACATGTAGAGATTTACCCTATTGCAGGTACTCGCCCTCGGGGCTTTGATGCTCAAGGAAATATTTCATTAGACTTAGACAGTCGAATTGAGCTTGAACTAAGGCAAGATAAAAAAGAGTCTGCCGAGCACATCATGTTAGTTGATTTAGCACGCAATGACATTGCTCGCGTATCTCAACCTGGCACTCGCTATGTTGCTGATTTACTAAAAGTTGATCGCTATTCTCATGTAATGCACTTAGTGTCGCGTGTTTGCGGTACATTACAAACTGAACTTGATGCACTACACGCTTATCAAGCATGTATGAACATGGGTACGTTATCTGGCGCGCCAAAAGTCAAAGCAACCTCATTAATCAGAGAAGTTGAAGGTAAACGTAGAGGCAGTTATGGCGGTGCAGTAGGTTACCTCACTGGAACGGGTGAGATGGATACTTGTATTGTCATTCGCTCTGCCTTTGTTAAAAATAACATTGCCCAAGTTCAAGCTGGCGCAGGAGTTGTTTATGACTCAGATCCCATTAGCGAAGCCAATGAAACACGACAAAAAGCCCAAGCAGTCATTAGCGCAATAGCAACTGCCAACGCCTTAGTGAGGGAGCAAGCCAATGACTAAATTATTTATGCTCGATAACCTAGATTCTTTTACTTACAACTTAGTAGATGAATTTCAATGTTTAGGTTTTGAGCCCAGTGTTTATCGAAATACCTTATCTGCTGATTTTATTTTCGAAAAAATGCAAGAACATACTCGCCTTACCAACGAGCCTGTACTTTTAGTGTTGTCTCCTGGCCCTGGAGAGCCATCGAATGCAGGTTGCTTGATGGCCTTAATCGCAAAATGTGCTGGTCGTATCCCTATGTTAGGTATTTGTTTAGGTCACCAAGCACTGATTGAACATTATGGTGGCCGGGTCGATAGAGCTGCTGAAATAGTTCACGGCAAAGCATCCAGTATTACGCACAGCGGAAGTGGCGCTTTTGCCAATATTCAAAACCCATTACCTGTTGCCAGGTACCACTCTTTAGTTGGGGTAGATATTCCTACTCAGTTACAAGTCATTGCTGACTTTGACGGTATGTGTATGGCTATAACTCAGGAAGAAGATGCGGTTTTAGGCTATCAATTTCATCCAGAATCAATTTTAACCACCTTTGGCGCGACCTTGTTAGCGCAAAGTATTCAATATTTACTTGATTTAGCGCCTGCGTTAAACAATGAAGTAACAGGAGCATAATATGAACAGTTCTCTTAATGAGCCTACTGCTGAAATAAATAACATTTTGCCCACCTTAGTTGATGGTATTGACTTGAATCAAACTCAAAGTCATGATTTTTTTCAACAAGTATTACAAGGCAATATCACGCCTGCGCTTATGGCAAGTGTACTGACTGCGCTGAAAGTTAAAGGTGAAACGCCAGAAGAAATTGCCGGCGCAGCACTTGCGATTCGAGCGGCAGCAACCTCATTCCCCAGAGAAAATCATAACACTGATGTGGCGGATTGCGTTGGAACCGGTGGAGATGGCGCTAATACCATCAACATATCGACTACCGCAGCAATATTAGCAGCGGCTTGTGGTTTAAAGGTCGCAAAACACGGGAATCGCAGTGTATCTAGCATGTCTGGCTCAGCTGATTTACTTGAAGCTTTTGGCGTAAATTTATCAATGTCCCCTGAAGTAGCGAGTCAATGTCTTGAAAAAGCTAATTTATGTTTTTTATACGCTCCCGCTTACCACTCAGGGTTTAAACACGCAGCTCCTGTTAGAAAGGCAATGGGAATTAGAACCTTATTTAATATTTTAGGGCCGCTGGTTAACCCCGCTAAACCAAACATTATGTTACTCGGGGTTTATATCCCTGAGTTATTAATGCCAATCGCTCAAGCATTGCAACTTACCGGTGTTACTCGTGCTTTTGTTGTTCATGGCAGTGGCCTTGATGAGATTGCATTGCACGGCACCACACAAGTTGTCGAGATTAAAGCGGGTGAATTAGTTGAAAGAAGTATTTCACCTAGTGACTTTGGCCTAGACAGCTACTCGCTTGAAGATATAAAAGGCGGCTCGCCACAAGAAAATGCTGAGATTATTAAAGCAATTTTATCGGGTCAGGGGCAAAGTGCTCATAATGCTGCGGTCATTATTAATTGTGCAGCGTTGTTATATCTTCACGACAAAGCAGCAACCTTAGAAGAAGCAGCAACACTTGCGACTAAAACACTTGCTTCAGGAAAAGCATTAGCAACATTGCAGCAACTAGTCACCCTTTCAAACGCTGAAAATAACAACGATGGAGCTAGCAACTAGATGGCTAATATTTTAGAAAAGATTGTCAGTGATAAACGTATTGAGATTGACGCGCTAAAGCTAGCTAAGCCGTTAGCAAGCTTTATCGAGCAATTAGTACCGACAACAAAAGATATGTATGCGGCACTAACGAGAACTGAAGATAAGCCCTATGCAGGTTTTATTCTTGAGTGTAAAAAAGCTTCCCCTTCTAAAGGGTTAATTCGACCAGATTTTGATGTTAAAGCTATTTGTAAAACTTATGATAAATATGCCGCTGCTATTTCAGTGTTAACCGATGAGAAATATTTTCAAGGTACTTTTGATTACCTAAAAACAGTGACAGAAACAGTCAAATGTCCGGTATTGAACAAAGACTTTTTTATTGATAGCTATCAAGTGTATTTAGCAAGATATTATGGCGCCGATGCCATACTACTCATGCTCAGTGTTTTATCAGATGAGGAGTACTTAGAATTAGCAAATGTCGCCAAACAATATAATTTAGCGGTATTAACGGAAATATCTAACGAAGAAGAACGTGATAGAGCAATCAAACTCGATGCTAAAATGATCGGCATTAACAACCGCGATTTACGTGACTTAAGTACAGATATTGCTAAAACCTTTGATTTTGCACCAACGCTACCAGACGATAGAATTATCATCTCAGAGTCAGGGATTTATACCAATGCTCAAGTACGAGAGTTAGCCCCTGCCGTTGATGGCTTTTTAGTGGGTAGCTCTTTAATGGCACCAGATAATAATCCTTATCAGGATATAGATTTAGCGTGTCGTAAGCTTATTTTTGGCAACAACAAGGTTTGCGGATTAACCGAAGCAATATATGCCAATGCTGCTGCTAATGCCGGCGCCCGCTTTGGCGGCCTTATTTTTGCTGAAAAGTCACCTCGCAGTGTTAATAAAGAACAAGCTTTATCGATTATCCAAGCAGAGCAGAAATTAGAGTATGTCGGCGTTTTTGTTAACCAAAATCGTAATGATATTATTGATCTGGTTAAAACTTTAAAGCTAACCGCTGTACAACTTCACGGTAGTGAAGATGAGCAATATATTAATGCGTTAACGGCAGAGCTTGCACAAAATGACTGTAGCTTTTGTCAGGTGTGGCAGGCAAGCCCGGTACTTGAGCAAGTTCCCCTACTAAGTAACTGCGTGAAACAACACGTACTTGATGGTCAAAGTCCAGGTAGTGGTAAAGCATTTGACTGGCAAGTGCTCGACGCTAGTGAACAAGACTTATCAACGAGCTTTTTAGCTGGTGGCTTAAATAACGATAATATCAATGAAGCCCTTGCTCGATTAACTCATTTAGATTTATTTGGCTTAGATCTCAACTCAGGTGTTGAAACAAGTCCTGGTATAAAATCCAGTGGAAAACTTGCCCAAGTATTTTCACAAATTAGGAATTACTAACATGAACAATGAAAACAATGTAACTGAGAATTCAACGGTTAAAGCAACCTTACCTGCCTACTTCGGTGAATTTGGCGGCATGTATGTCGGCGAATTACTCGTACCAGCGCTAGAACAGCTTGAACAGGCCTTTATTGAGTCACAAAGTGACGAGGCATTTCTAACTGAATTCAATAATTTATTGACTAAGTATGCTGGACGTCCGACACCATTAACCTGTTGTCGTAATATTGTAAAAAACCCACTAGCAAAAATTTATTTAAAGCGTGAAGACTTACTTCATGGTGGCGCACATAAAACTAACCAAGTGCTTGGTCAGGCGTTATTAGCTAAACGAATGGGAAAAACAGAGATTATTGCTGAGACCGGCGCTGGTCAACATGGTGTAGCAACAGCTATTGCTTGCTCACTATTAGGCTTAAAATGTAAAGTTTATATGGGCGCGGTAGATTGTCAGCGTCAACAACCGAATGTCTTTAGAATGAAACTGATGGGTGCAGAAGTTATTCCAGTTACTGCTGGCTCTGGTACGTTAAAAGATGCAGTAAATGAAGCACTTAGAGATTGGTCAGCAAACTATGAAAAAGCACATTACTTATTAGGTACTGCTGCTGGCCCTCACCCATTCCCAACCATTGTCCGAGAGTTTCAAAAGATGATTGGCGAAGAAGCTAAAATACAATTTCTTGAAGAAGAAGGTCGCTTACCTGATTATGTAATTGCCGCAGTTGGTGGTGGCTCAAATGCCATTGGTATGTTTCACGACTTTATCAAAGAAGATGGCGTAAAGCTTATTGGTGTTGAAGCTGGTGGTAAAGGTATTGAAACCAATGAGCATGGTGCGACACTCGTTGCAGGTACAAAAGGTATGTTACACGGAAACTATACTTATATCATGCAAGATAAGTACGGACAGATAGAAGAGTCCTATTCAATTTCTGCAGGTCTTGATTATCCAGCTGTGGGGCCGCAGCACGCTTTTCTAAAAGAGACAGGTCGAGCGCAATATGTGCCGATTAATGATGACGAAGCGCTGTCGGCCTTTCAAACATTAGCGAAAAGCGAAGGGATCATCCCTGCGTTAGAGTCGGCACACGCATTAGCACAAGCATTAAAAATGGCAGAAGCAGCGACCGAAGAAACAATTTATTTAGTTAACTTATCTGGCCGCGGCGATAAAGATTTAGCCCATGTACATGCTATTTTATCCCCTGAAGATGCGCCATCGACATCGAAAGTAAAATATAGAGGAGAAGCGTAATGACTGATTCAAACAACTTAGAATTAGGTGCTCGCTACCAGGCCTCTTTTGACGCACTAAAAGACAAAAATGAACAAGCATTTATTCCTTTTGTTATGATTGGCGACCCAAATGCAGAGCAATCTCTAGCGGTAATTAAAAGCCTAATTGATGCAGGAGCTGATGCATTAGAGCTAGGTATTCCTTTTTCTGACCCTAGTGCTGATGGTGTTACCATACAAAAAGCCGCTCTTCGTGCTATAGATGCCGATATTAATACCGACACTTGCATTGATATTTTAAAACAAGTGAGAGCATATGCGCCAAATATTCCTATTGGCTTATTACTATATGGAAACTTAGTTTTTGCTCGTGGCATTGATAATTTTTATCGAGATATGAATAATGCTGGTGTTGACTCGGTTCTGATCGCTGATGTACCAATTCGCGAAAGTAAGCCATTTAGAGAAGCAGCATTAAGGCATAACATTGCTCCTATTTTCATAGCACCACCAAACGCTTGTGATGAAACATTAAAAGCGGTCTCTTCATATGCACGAGGTTACACTTATGTATTAAGCCGTGCCGGTGTTACCGGAGTCGATAGTGCTGACAGCCCTAAGAGCTCGGTGGTTAGCTCTGCGGATAAGTTAATCGAAAATTTGACACAATTCCACGCTGCCCCGCCAGTTTTAGGTTTTGGTATTTCAACGCCTCAACAAGTTAAAGATGCCCTTAAAGCAGGGGCACTTGGCGCAATTAGTGGCTCTGCCGTGGTGAAGATAATTGAAGACAACTTAGCTGATAATAACAATATGCTTTCCGAGTTAAGCCGCTTTGTTACAGAGATGAAAGCTGCAACTAAGTAAAGCTCTCAATAATTATAACGCTTGAACTAAGGTTTTTAGTATACAAAAAAGGAGCAATTATATTGCTCCTTTTCTTTTTCAGCATGGGACAATACTTATAATCTCAGCATGCGAATAGATAAGAATATGATAATTAAGGTGAGCGCGACAAACAATAATGCAAGGAAATGATAAAAACCTCTTCGTACTTTGCTTTTTATTCTTGAGAAAATTGCTTGCTTGTCACTGCTGATAGCTGGGACATTGTCAAAAATGGCAATTAAAAGATTAAAAAGTAATAACCAAATACATGTGAGAAAACTAAAAAAAGCATAGGAATTACTTTTATCTGTTTGTAAAGAACTAGGCTGGTTTAATTGAAAGATAATAATCGCGGCAAGAATTGCTATGAGGACATAGCTTAATTTTTGCAAAGGCTTTAGCTTCACGGCTAATTTTGATAAAACGTCTAACATACAATCCCTTATTGATTAAACCACTACAATCTTGGTAAAAGTTATGTAGCTTATAGAGCGGAGCTGTTTACGTCAAAGGCAATAGTTTCCTGATAATGACGTAATAAATAATTTTAACATTTTTCACTGGGCATAAAAAATGCGACTCAATGAGTCGCATTTCGATATCTAGCTTATATGGTGCGTCCTGCACACATATTTAATGATCTCACTTCTTCCTTGAAAAACTATCCCTAATGTATCCTTTATGAGTCCACTCATATCCTTTTGGGGTTACAATAAATGCTCCCCTTCAATCATCCATAATTGTGTCTTCCTGACAATAACCTCCTTAATTTGTCAACATCCTTTGTTGCTTCTCCCTGAGCTAACCATCCATAATTAGCTTACTCCCTGTAGTAGCAATCCATAACTACTGTCTTCCTGACCTTGGTTATCCTCACCAAGTCACATCCTTGTTCATATCATCCATAGTGGCGTCCTACCACTAGACTTCGTCCGTAAAGCCTCCCTGTCAAACCCTACTTTAAAATAATAAATTACCTTAAAATCAAAGCATCCTGCTTCAGGTTTTCCTTTAGTTAGCATCCTTACCCAATTCTTCCATGAATAGCATCCTGCGTCCTATTTTCAACTCATTCCTTAAGTTATTATTACTGTCCTCAGTAAATCCTAAAGTTGCTTATATCCATTAAAGCAACTTGTATCATCCTTAATCACGTTACAAGTAACGCTGAAGCCCCCTGCTCCTTGTCTTCCTGACATGATTAATAATACACCTTTATCTAGAATATCTAAGGGTGTTAACAAGACAATTAAAAGTGTTACGAGAATGTAATTTTACCGAAACAAATAAAAAACATTAAAATCAACAGCTTGAATAAATCGAGTTCACTTTGATTGCGGTAATTGCCAATATATCTCACATTGATGTAAGACATGTCTTACATTTAAAATAGCACTTTGCCTTTGATAAATTTAAATGATTACAAGGGATTGTATGGTTAACTAGCAAAATATTATTAAGTTAAGTGATATACCAGTTAATTAAGGGAAATAAGGCTGTATTTAAAAAAGCAGGATTCAGGGTAAATCCAGCAGAAGCAAGTTTACTAACTAAAGTGTTGTCCAAAGGATTGGGGTAAGGTTTGTTAGCTTAAGTGTTAAATAAACTTGAGCTTGTTAGCGAATTAACAAGCCCAAGAGAAATCCTACTGCATTAACCTTCTTTCGAATCTCGGTAGTGAACCATTACAGCTCCACAAACATTACCGACTTTAACTTCTTCAACTGTTTGATAATCAACATTATTGAAAAACTCTTTAAACTTACCTGATGTAGCGTATACGGCAACACCTTCACTATTTGGATGTTCATCTAGCACAGTATTCACTGCTGCCATTAAGTAATGACCAAAGCCATGTTGTTGGTGTAAAGGATGAACAGCGATAAAGGATAAGAAATGAAACACTTTCAATGGTACTGCAGCTAAAACCGTTTGTTCTTTTTGCATCATCTGTTTGGTACTGAAATAACCTGCATTTAATAGCATTTTCAAACGCCAATGCCAAAAACGTTCACTCGTTAATGTTTCATCAGGGCTATTAATACATGCAACACCAACCATGGTTTCGCCTAGATATAGGCCAATCATTGGCTGTTTAGCTTGCCAAAAAGCATTGAGCTCTTCTCTAATAGCGCCACGCAAACGCTGCTCGTAATCTTCCTTACTACTATTAAATATATCTAAAAAAACAGGATCGTCATGATATGCCTGATATAAAAGTGAGGCGGCTAACTTTAGTTCATGGGCAGCTAAATAAGTTGCTCTAATGTTGACCTCTGGCTCTATACTTTCTTCAACACTATTTTCTACAGATACTGTTTCAGTCATTATTCCCTTCCTACTCTAACGGTGGATTAATTTTGTACACTAACACCCCACCATAACAATATATTTTCAAAGAGGTCAAATAGATTTCACTTTATAACCGAAGAGCAACAGACGACATTCATCGGTAAACTGATGATTTACTTTACAAAAGGCAAAAAAAATACCCCGCTAGGCGAGGTATTTTAAAATAAAGGTATAGAATCTAGTTTACTTTTGTTTTAGCCGTTTTAGAAAATTCACCACCATTACCAGTTTCAATCAACTTGCCATTGATGAAATGTAAATAGGTGCACTCATCTTTGGTGGTTAAACCATCTTTATGTTTACGTTGGGTTCGGTAATAGAGTACACGTACTGTATCATCACCTTCCTTGTAAGTTTCTGAAAAGTCAGCAACGCCTAATTTTTCTTGTAAGTCCATAAAAGAAGATCCAAGTTGTACTTTTGAAATTCTCTTACGGTTTTTATAAGTACGGTCTTCACTATCACCGACAAAGCCATGATCAATGCCGTCATCATTTATTTTTATAACACAACCCGATAATGACATGGCAAGTGGCGCGGCAATGAGTAAAGCAATTAAAGATTTTTTCATGTTGGTATTTCCTAGAGGTATAATGTAATCGTTATAATATTTCTTCAATATGTAATACAAAAAACAAGCCAAAACATAATTCTTTGATATTATTACTATTTATAAAGGGGTTTACAAAACTGGCAGACATTTTTAGTTATATTGGCTAAAATATCGTTAAATTAATTAATTCCTTGGGTACTTTAAAAAATGACTATTACCGATGAAATTCTAAGCTGTGCTAATCAAATCGCCAATGGGGGGAAGAAACCTTCGGTGGCATTAGTAAAGGCTAAGCTTAGTCAACCAGTACCATTGCCAACTATTATAGCGACATTAAAGAATTGGCAACATGAGCCTGAGTTCACCACTAGTGAATTAAAAGAGGAATTAGGTAATAAAGATCAAGATACATCACAAAGTAATACAGAGCTTGTGAAGTCATTACTTAATAATGATGCCGTGAAAAGCATGATTGAACAATCTTTAGCTAAGGAGTTAAAACAACTGAAAGTAGAGCTAGCGGAAATGAAGTTGCAGATAGAAGACTTAACCAAGCAACTCCATAGTAAAAATAGCTAAAAAATATTAATCAATTGATGGTATTGCTGGTGTTAACTGCTCAATGAATTGAGCGAGAGTATCGCTAAGTTTTTTGTGTGGTTTACAACCGACTTGTTCCACCCAAACTTCACCACTATTATTATCAATCGAGATAATCATATCTTCTTCATCAGTTACCGCAAAAAACACAGTCTCGGTTTGTTTTAATTTTTGCTTCATTAATATATGACCAATAATGTTTTCTTGCAGTCGGCCAAAGTCATCTTTATTCCATGCAAAAAGTAATGTTAACTTACCTTCTACACATTGAGCTTCAATATCAGAGCTAAAAATAGTAGTAAAGTATGTTTTAATATCTTGATGTAAAGTCAAATTCAGTGCAGATTCCACATTACTAAATGAAAGCTCTTCTTCATCGTTAGTGCGAGCGCTTTTAACCGTTACCGCTTGCCAAAGATGATGAGTTTCATCATGAGTTGCGACTTCGCACGGTGATAGCCATTGTTTATCATGCTCAACTAAAGGTAAATGCCCTAACTTTTCAACATGAAGCTGACAATAGTTATGACTAAAGTTAATTATCAACTCAGCTAAAGTTTTATTTGAAGATGTCATATATAGAAAAGATCCTTTAAAATAATGAAATACTCGATCACTACAGAAAATATTTATGGCCAATTATCAAGATGCAACAGAACTAAGCAAATTAACACTGGGGAAAACTACGCAATATTGCAGCGAATATAACGCAGATTTGCTTCAAGGAGTACCAAGAAGTTTAAATAGGGATGATTTAGCACTTAATCAAGTCGAATTACCTTTTGTTGGCGAAGATGTTTGGTATGGCTATGAGCTATCTTGGTTAAATGAAAAAGGCAAACCTGTAGTGGCCGTCGCTGAATTTAGGTTTCCTTGTACCAGTAAAAATATTGTCGAGTCTAAGTCATTTAAACTTTATCTAAATAGCTTTAACCAAACACGTTTTACCAACCTTAAACAGGTTGAACAGATTTTAATAGAAGACCTGTCAAAAATTACAGACTCTGCAGCCAAAGTGAAATTATTCGGTGTTGATCACTGTCCAGCCCTAGACATTAATAAAAGCTCAGGTTCATACTTTTGCATTGATGGTGAAGATATTACTGTTGATAACTATGAATATGATGCAAAGATACTAGAACAGTCACAAAGTGAAGAAAACAGTGACATTGATGAATATCTTGTAAGCCACTTGCTCAAGTCTAATTGTTTAATTACCAACCAACCTGACTGGGCAAGCATCTATATCCACTACCGCGGTAAAGCAATTAATCATGCTGCATTATTAAGTTACTTAGTCTCTTTTCGTCAGCATAACGAATTTCATGAGCAGTGTGTTGAACGTATTTTTTGTGACTTAAAAGCATTCTGTCAACTTGAAGAACTGACAGTATTTGCTCGATACACTAGACGAGGAGGGTTAGATATTAACCCATTTAGAAGTAGCCATATCGAACATGCACCCAATGGCAGAACATTACGTCAGTAAACTTACAAGCTAATAAAAACAACCATCAAGGCTATTTTCCTTGATGGTTTTTCACTCTATTCAATTCCCTATTATCAATTCCCTAGGCATTGGAATATCTAAACCTGCTCTCGCCTTAATAAAGCCTTTACATAGATGTTGCTCAAACGAAAAACACAACTTACATGCCATTTTTACAATCGATTTAAGTTTAACTTTCGCACTTTTCGTTGGCTCCAATATAAATTCTACTTTCGCTAAGTAAAACAAAGATTGTTCAACGCTGATATAAAATATTACTTTCGCTGTAGTGATACTTGTATTGCAAAAAACGGCAACAAGGTTATTATCTGTCTCTTATACACATCTGACGCTGCCGACGATC
>OLII01000202.1_pt1 | contig 23808 bp, 18 predicted proteins | sample 1609481 | NCBI WGS metagenome assembly OLII01 (sample SAMN05416859, study PRJEB24817) | seawater metagenome | isolation source: Sea water | place: Canada:Atlantic | collected 2013-11 | reverse complement strand
TGTGAAGCGAAAGCCAAGTTTTGTTAGTTATTGTTACGTGCCAAAAGAAAGCTTGTTTACCCCAAGGGAAAATAAGGGGCTGCTTATAAACAACCCCAAATAATAAAACTCTTGGCTAACTTAGCCATTTATATTGTTAGTTTAAGGGTGTAGTTGCCACTTTACCCCTGCATCTTTTGTTGGGTTACCTGTGGTACTTGCGCCATCGCCAAAAGCAAAATGAGGGAATGCGGTCATACGGCTTGTTCCTGTTTGGTGGCCTCTAGCTGCCATCATACCAGTTGCACCTTTATAGGCTGTTAAAGAGCCTCTAAAACCACGAGCTTTTAATTCTTTAGCAAGCTTTGAACCAAAGCTTTTTGCTAATGGCGTCATATTGTTAGCGCCAAAACAAGCAAGGATATGAAAATCAATTTTTCGCTGACCGCCATTGGCGATTTTCAGCTTAATTGCAGAAGCTAATTGTGATGCAGTCCAACTGACATTTCCTGTGCCTAGTACCCAAGTAACTTTCTCTGTTGAATATTTATGGCCATGTCCGCCAATAAATAATTGGTCACCCGTGCCTATATCACTCCATTGTCCTGCCGGTCTTGAGTTTCCGCCCCTAGTGCGAGTAGCCGCAGTACCATCTAAGAAAGGTAATATAGCGTCGCTACGAGACATTCTTGCAACAGTATCGCTATGCCAACCTTCATCTTTGAAAGGGAGCCAGTAATAATTTTTCATAGTAAACCTCAGGTTGTTGTTATGCGTTGTTTAAATATTTGTCTTAATTTTATTGTTGTTATTCAATACTTTCTTTTGATGTCACCGGTTGAAAAATATCGCCGTATAAACTGTGTAAAACCATATCTTTTGGCTTCTTAGTGACCTTTTTAACTTCTTGCCAAGGCACAATGTATAGAATTTGCGGTAGCTCTTTATTGCCTTTAATTACACTGGTACTCAGCTCAACTCTATCGGCAGGTTCGATAATTGTTTGTACCTCGTTTTCATCTGAAAGTGCAACGTACGGCTTAGCGTGAATTGAGCTTGTTGCAAGCAAGAGTAAAGTTATAGTTGTCGGTAAGTATTTAATCATGAGTTACTTGCTGCCATGGTTGCTTTTAAACCCTCTAGCCAATTTTCAGTGGCTTCATCTTTTTGCTCGCTATAGGCTAAATACCATTGATAGTGTTCAATGGCTTTAGCGATATCTTGAAAGTAAATATCAAACAGTAACGCTAAATTATAATGGGCTAATGCATAGTCTTCTTTGTAAGTGATGGCTTGTAAGTAGTATGACTTAGCTTGATTAATCTCACCTCGCTGCTGGGCTAGGTAACCTGACAAGTTTAATGCTTGCGGCATATTAGGGTTTTTAGTTAACGCGGTGTTGGCAAAAGCGCTTGCTTGTTTTAGCTCGCCTTGTTTTATTTTGATTAACGCTAAATTGGCCCACGAACCAGCAATATTAGGTTGTAATTCACTCATGCGAATAAATAACGTCTCTGCTTTATCAAGCTCATCATTATTTAGCGCTATGATGGCTTCTTTATAAAGCGTTAACTCTTGTGCCGAAGATTTACTTTCTTCTTTTGACGGCGCAGTTTTTGTCTTAACCCCTTGGTTACTACAGGCAGTAATGGTGGTAAGTAAAATGATCGCCACATAAATTTTAATGTAATACATTGATATATTTCTCTATTTTAGGCTGACGTTGATACCTACTTGGGAATAAGCCTTGCAATGCTTGCTGACTTTTAGCTATCCATTGGTCATAAATATCGTCTTTGGTGTACATCATGTTCACCTCAAAAAATTCAATGGCCTTTTCTTCAAACGGGAAAGCCTGATCTTCCATTAAAAACTGATACTGCTCTTGTTCATCTGCGTTGAGGTGCTTAGGCACTTCAGAGTTTAATAACGCCTGACTAAAATCATTGTAAATGGTTGCAATGGCGAAGGTGGCCTCGGTTGCCGTTTTGGCAATGCCATAAGAAGACGCGCGTGCATAGTAGTTAACACTGGCCTGCATGCTTTGCTTTTTCCGCTTTAAATTCTTCTTTAACGGGCTAACTAATTTTACGGCTGAAAAGCGTTTGTTTTCATGGCGAGCTAAGGCAATAGCGGCAGAAGAAGCGATGAAGTTAGTGCGATCATTTTTTACGGTGTTAGGGGTTTTCTTATCCACCGACAAAATTTTTCGTTGCCAGAAAAAGCTCTTATTTAATTCATTACTCTGGGTGTATAACTGGGTCAGTTTATACATAGACTCAAGGTTAGTAATGTAAGGTTGCGGATAGCTTTTTACATATTTCTTTAATGATCTAACCGCAGAGGGGATATCATTATTACTTTGATAAAGCTCCGCCGCTTTAAGTAATGAAGCCATTTTATATTCTTGGCTTTCTTCATAACTTGATAGCTTTTCTAGCTCTTTGGCGGCGGCAATATCTTGTTTGGAATTTAAATACGCAATAGAAAGCTTTTTAGTCACATCATTGGCTTGTTTGTGACTAGGGTAAAGTGTCCTAAAGCGCTTGATATAGTCAATGGCTTGTAACCATTGCTCACTTTGCATCGATAGGGCAATGGCGTCAAAAAGCCCTGAGGCCGCCGTGGCACTTTTCGGGGTTATTTGAGATATTCTGGCATAGTGATTTATCGCTTGCGCTAACAAATTCTCAGTCGCAGCGCTACTGCCTTGATAAAATATCGCTAATGCTAAGCCTTCAGTCGCTTCACGTTTCGCTTTGTTCGTTACCTGTCTCGTGTTTATTAACGCCTGATAAGTATTTTCAGCGGCCAGATATTGTTTGGTTTGAAAATAAGCATGACCTTTCAGTAAGGCAATTTCATTGCTTAATGTCTGACTTTGTTTAGTGCTTTGCCTAGTGCTTTGTTTGGCAACCATAAGCTCAGTTAAGGCAATAGTTTGCTCAAATTGCTTATATCGATAAGCAACATCACTGGCATGGGCAATGATTTTTATCGTTCGAATATCGGTTGGATATTGCTGAGCAAATAAGGTTGAATATTGTACGAAACGATCACGCCATAGTAACTGGTTTTCCTCTTCTTTTGCCTTAGCAAATAGCTTGTCTGTTAAGGTGATAACTTGATAGGCCGCTTCTTTATTGGTGATGGTTTGTTCGTCAAAGCCGGCGAGTTGATAATATTTAAAGGCAAGGTACTCATCATTATGTTGCGAGTACAATGATGCCAATAAAAAGTTAATATTATCTTGGCGTGAGTAAGCAACAAAATGCTTTAAATAGTTTTTATACCACAACTCAGCTCGGGCAAAGTCGGCTTGTTTACCACTTTTTTGATATTCGCTATGGTAGGTTGCGGTTTCAGTAAGTATATGGCTTTTAAGTGCCGAGCTTATGGTGTCAAAACGTTTTTTATGTGTTTTCTTTTTCTTCGCCCAGTAACTGCTGCTTGGCTGATAAGCTAGGTAAAATTCTTCAAATGCTTGCTTACGTTGTTCAATGAAACCTGCTTTTTTCCAAATATCAACCACCTTGAGCGAGGCTTGCGCGGAAAATTCTGAATTTGGATATTCAGTTATATAACCCGTTAAGGTAGAGGCTGCATCGTTGAAGCGCTCTTGTTTGAGCAAGGTGTTACTCAAACTAAGGTAGACATAATATAAGTTATTCACGTGCTCTGTTTGTTGAAAATACAAGGTTAGCGGCTCAGCGCCACCAAGGTAAGAAAAAGATAATCCCATGGCACGAAAGTATTCATCAAATAAACTTTTCTCGCTGGCAGTTAGCTGCTCGTATTGTTGGAAATCATTAAAATTAATCACCTGAACAAAGTCATCAGCCGCTTCAATATAAAACTCTTGTTTAAAGCGAGACCAACCGCGTTTGTAGAGTGATTTTTCATAAAAAACCGCATTGTTTTTGGCAATAATTATTTCAGTATATTTATCTTCAGCTAATGCATATTGCTTTGCGCTAAAGGCGTGTTCAGCCAGTCTAAATTGCGCTTCTAAATAATAGCGAGATTTAGGGTAGGCTTTAACGAGTCGGGCAAGCGCTTGATGAGTTGCATCATAGTTGCCTTGTTGGTCGTAGGCTTTGGCAAGCTGATAAAGCGTAACGTCATTGTGTTTGGCTTTTGGGTAGTCTTTAATTGACGTTTCGAGCAGCTCAATAGTGCGGCTTATTTTTGCCATTGCAAGCTTAGCTTGGGCATCTTCTTCGGCTGAGTTTTGTAATAGCTCTTCAGATAATTTAAATTCAATCGCAGCAAGGCGGTTTAGTGCATCAGCGCGGGATAAATCAGATTTCGATGCGTGCTTTAAGTAATTGATATAAGCATCACGAATATCACTTTCTGAGGTGGTGATTTTTTTACTTTGCTGCGCTGTGTTAGTCACAGCTTTGTTATCAATATCTTTCAAGGTTTTTCTATCACTTTGTGCGTCGTCTTGACAAGCACTGAGCAATAAAACCATGCTGCTCATGAAGCATACTGATAAGGTTTTTAGGTTAAAAAATTTACGCGGCATTATTGTTCAACCGTATTGTTGTCATACAGTCTTGCCAGACCATATCGAGATTGATTTAAATAGCTTGTCAGTTGCGCAACTCTGGCTTGCATAATGCTCTTAGCCATTTTTATAGTGAGTGCGTCATATTGCTCAGCTAGCTTGGTAAGACTCGATGCTAATTTGCTGTTGTTAGACTTTGCTTGCCAAGCAAGGAGTTGCAAGGTGTTTTGTCGTTGATTAAAGAAGTATTCAGGGTAGTTCTTTTGCAAGTCAATATGGCTATCAGCTAAGTTGATATGAATGCGAGGGCTAAATTGAACAGTGCTCTGCGTTAAGTTTATTGGCGCGTTAATTAACGTGGTTAAGCGCACGGTTTTGTCTTGATAATATTGCGCAGCTTGCGAATAACCTAATGATGCCGTAGCGCGCTGTTGTGTTTTTTCATAAAAAAACGGCATTAATAAAAACGCTTCATCAATCGGTAAATCGTCTTGCTTTTTCTCTTTTAAAAAACGACTAGCATTGATAGCGCCAAGGTAATCGTCTTGGTGGGCAGCAGTTAAAGCAATACCCAGTAATGCTTGATTACTGTAATGACTGTCTAGGGCAACTCGCTGAAAGGCTTTGCGAGCATTGCGGTAATACGCTTGATTTAACAATGAATAACCAAGAGTAATATATAAGCGATTTAGCGTTCTTTCTTGTTGTGCTATTTCTGGCTTAGCCACTAATTGTGAAATGATCTGGTGGCCATCAGTCCACCAACCTTGTCGGATATTGGCGATGGCTAAATTAAGTTGCGCCGTAGTGTAATTTGACGCTTGCTCAGGTATTTTCTCGTACACCTTAATGGCTAAATCATGTTTAGCTTGTTTTTGTAGGGCAACGCCTGTCATTAACAGCGCGTGGTGATATTGTGCTAACGGTAAATCAGTGCTGTTGCCTTCAAGGTACTCAAGTACGGTAAGCCACTGCTCACGCTGAAAATAAAAATCAGCCAGTAAATAATTGAGTTGTCCGGTAACGCTGTCATCACCTTGTTGGTTAATTTCATCGATTAACTTATTTGCCGCAATTAAATGGTTATTATCTAACAGCAACTTCACTAGTGTGATGGTTTCAGCACTATCGTAATAGCGGCTGAGCAAAAAGTGATTTCTGATGATCAGCGCCACAGCGCTAACTTGGTTTTGTGACGTAACGGCTTTGTTGACTGCGCTAGTTAATTTTTCAATGGTATTAAATCGCTTGGCTTGTATTGCAGGACTGTTGGCGAGTTGAGCATAAAAAGTATTGGCAAATGCCTGATGTGCTTTATCTGTAGCACTAAGCGACTTGTGATAATCATTTACTTGCGTAACGTCGACATTATTAATGGCATACGCGACATTCCCGAAGACGAGTAGGTTTAAGCTTAAGGTAATAATAAAGCGGTTTAGGCGAGTAAATATCATTAAAAGTACTTCTGTTGATGTAATTACTGACATCATACGGTTATTAATTGGCTGTTCATTAGTGTGTTGGTTTTGCTTTACCTGCACGAATGACTAGCGATAGTTATTAAAAAAGTAGTGCAAGCTAAGGCCGTTAGCTTGCACTACGCGTTTACCCGTGGGGCGATAAGGTTTATTTATTAACTTACTAGCTAATCTGGTAAGTAAATAATCCTTCTTCGGTCACGTTCACTTCAATGTGTGAAATTTCTTCGTCGTTAGAAAGTTTAGTTAAACACTCAATGGCCATTTCAGGTAATAAAGTACGCGTTAAGATGTTTTCAATATTACGCGCACCTGTGTCTACTTCTTGGCTACGAGCAAGAATGTGTAACATCACTTCTTCATCATAACTAAAGCTAGCGTTGTAATGCTCTTTCACGCGTTTAGCGATGCGATTCATATTAATCTTACAAATCTTCAATAGGTTCTCATCACCTAGCGGGTAATAAGGAATAACCGTTGTACGACCTAAGAATGCTGGTTTGAAGTAGTTTAGTAATTGCGGTCTGAAGTTATCTAATAATACTTCCGGATCTGGCAATTCTTCACTTTGTGCACAAATAGCGCGGATATGCTCTTCACCTGCATTTGACGTCATGATGATGATGGTATTTCTAAAGTCGATATCACGACCTTCACCATCTTTGATGGTACCTTTATCGAACAAATTGTAGAAAACGTCTTGCACGCCAGGGTGTGCTTTTTCCATTTCGTCCAACAAAATAATACTGTGTGGTTTACGACGAGCCGCTTCCGTTAGTACGCCACCTTCACCGTAACCGACATAACCTGGAGGAGAACCAAGTAGCATTGATACTTTATGTTCTTCTTTAAACTCAGACATGTTAATCACAGTGATATTTTGCTCACCACCGTAAAGTTCATCAGCGAGGGCAAGGGCGGTTTCGGTTTTACCAATACCACTTGAGCCAACCATGAAGAATACGCCAACAGGTTTGCGTGGGTCGGTTAAACCGGCGCGCGAGGTTCTAATACACTCGGCAATTGCTTCTAAGGCGTGATCTTGACCAATAACACGTTTTTCTAATGAGTCTTTTAAGCCCATGATGGCGTTGATTTCATTGGAAACCATTTTACCGACAGGAATACCGGTCCAGTTTGCGACAACCTCTGCAATGGCTTGGCTGCCAACATTTACTTGAATCATCGGCTCATCACCTTGCATGTCGGCAAGTGTTGCCATTAATTCATGCAATTCTTGCTTAGTTGCCGCAACTTCATCTGCAGATAAGGTTTTTACTGTCTGCTCTGCTTTAGCATCATTATCGGTACTAGCATCATTATTAGTATCAGAATTGGCATCAGCTTTAACTTCGCTGCCTTGTGATTTCTCGGCAGCATTTAAGCTTTGTTCAATTTGCTGTTGAAGGCCGTGAATTTTAGCAACGACTTCGAGCTCTGCTTTCCATTGGGCTTCTTGCGTAACAAGTAACTCACTCAGTGATGCTTGCTGTGCTTTTAACTCATCAATGGCTTCTTGATGATTGCCTAAGGTTGCTTGCTCACGTTCTAGTGATTTTGCTGTGGTTTGCGCTTGGGTAATATTACGACGAGTATTCTCAATCGCTTCAGGTGTCGCACTTTGACTAAGTGAAACACGAGCACAGGCGGTATCAAGTAAGCTTACCGATTTATCAGGTAGTTGACGTGATGTGATATAACGGCTTGATAATTTAACTGAATCAACAATAGCTTCGTCCATAATGCGAACGCCGTGATGGCTTTGCAGTACTTCGGCAATAGCGCGCATCATATTGATGGCTTTCTCTTCACTTGGCTCTTCAATTTTAACTACTTGGAAGCGGCGCGTTAATGCAGGATCACGTTCAAAGTATTTTTTGTATTCAGCCCAGGTGGTAGCAGCAATGGTACGTAATTCACCACGAGCAAGTGCAGGCTTTAACAAGTTAGCTGCATCGCCTTGGCCTTCTTTACCACCAGCACCGATTAAGGTATGCGCTTCATCGATAAACATAATAATAGGTTGTGGTGATGCTTTAACTTCAGCGATAACTGATTTTAAGCGGTTTTCAAATTCACCTTTAACACTGGCGCCGGCTTGTAATAAACCTAAGTCGAGTGAACGTACACAGACATCTTTTAATGCATCAGGAACATCACCAGAAGCAATGCGCAGGGCAAAGCCTTCAATTACTGCGGTTTTACCAACACCGGCTTCACCCGTTAAAATAGGGTTGTTTTGACGACGACGAATTAAAATATCAATGATTTGTCTGATTTCTTCATCGCGACCTAAAATGGCATCAATTTTACCCTGCTTGGCATCTTCGGTTAAGTTAACCGTGAATTTATCAAGTGAAGGGGTACTGCTTGGCATGCCCGGTGCTGCCGCGCTGTTATTTGAGGTATCACCCATCGCGCTTGAAAGCGACTCTGCGGTACTACCGACAATAGCGCGGGTTACTTCACGTAATGATTCAGGCTTAATTTTTTTCAATTCGCCTGATAAAGCACCCGTTGATTGGCGCATAGAATCATCAAGCATTAAGGCCGTTAAGATATGCGCAGAAGTGGCGACACCATGACCATATTCAACGGAAGCAAGCATCCAAGCATTTTTGCTGATATCCACAATGCTTGGAGATAATGCTGGCGCTCGAGTATTGCCACCTTTGATACGATCTAATTCGCGATTTAAGTCTTGATGAAGTTTACCTAAATCGATGTCGAACTTATCAAAGATAGCTAAAATATCACTATCGGGTACTTCTAATAGTTTTAATAACCAATGTTCAATTTCAACATTGTAATGAGTACGCGAAAGACAAAGTCCCGCAGCTCCTTCTAGCGCATTGCGAGAGGTTTCATTTAACCTACCGACTAATGATTTTAAATCAATTGTAACCATCTCTATTCCCTCTTTTTCAGGTTTGTTACTTCATTATTATTGAAAGTTAGTTGGCGCTAACAAACGCCTTGTACATTTTCACAGCAAGCAACGCCGCAAATTTTGGTAAATCGTTTTTCTTCATTGTAAAACTCACCAACGCCACCCGCGCGTAAGATCCAGTGAAGTTTTTCATCTGCTAAATAGGCAACGCCAGCAGCATAACAAGGCAGCTTTTGATAGTTGCTGTTTTGCTGTTGCTCGTGCGTTGGGCGCGCATGTTGAAAGAATTCATTAAGTTTTTCAGGGCTGACATAAAAACCCTTACAGGCTTCAGCCATTTCAGGTCTTTGGGCGATGTTTTGACCTTGTTCCAGTATGATAATTTCAGACAAGCTATCAGTGGGACGGCTACTACAGCTAACAATTGACCCGATTGTTAGCATCAGATAAGCAATTATCATTAATTTTTTGGGCGTGGCTGACTTCATAGCGCTGATAAAATAATTTCTCATGATGTTATCTCGCCGATACCGGAATATCGACTACGGCATCCGCTCTATCTGACGTTAGATGTTTACTTGATAACCAACTTGTCCAGCCTAAAATAGGTGGGTTTTTCCCACCAAAACTCGCTTTCGTTGGCAGTTCTTTTTTCAGCACACGTAAGATAAAGCTGTAATCATGTTCAAACCCTAAATACAGACGAACAAATTCATCTAGCGCTTTAAGATGCGGGGTTTGTGGTGAGAACTTTTGAAGTTGCGAGGCGCTAAGTGGCCCTAAAACAATATTTATTTTTCCTTGGGCGAAATAACCGCTTTTGCCTAACATCACGGTTCTGCCTAGTTGGTTGTTTTGTCCAGGTTGCCCATTACTGGCAAGCTTGGTTCTAACATCATCTATCAAAGGTTGCCATTGACCAACAAACTCTTTGATTTCTACGGGTAAACCAAAGTGACTTTCTAAAATTTGTTTCAAGCCTGAGGCGCTTTTCACCGAACTATTAAATAAGCCGGCATAACGCAATAGCGACTCGTCTTTAGTGTAAAGGCGTTGCGTTAAATGCTCTGTGCCTAAGCCCACTAAAGACAATAACATCTTGGTAAAGTTATCGGTTTTGGGTTTAGCTTTAGTGGTTGTGCTTTGTGCTAAGCGGTTGCGTTCATACTCAAGGGGCGCAAAATATTTGGTAGATGACTGAAAAAACAATGACGCCGTGCGGTGATTAAATAAATTAAAAAATTCCGCGACAGTTTTGTCTTTTAGTTTTAGTCGTTTTAATACGGTTTCAGTGTAGTGATAAGGCAATACGCCATTACTACCGGTTAACCCGATAAAGTTAAGCTCCATTTTCCACTGATTATTGGCTGTATTCTCTTGATATAGAGGCTCAACCGTAGATATTTCAGACGAGGGGAAAGATAACGATTGCCTAGTGGTAAATCGAATACATTCAGAATGTGGTGGCATAAAATTACCCACAGCCTGAACCGCAGACATTTCAACCATGTCGTTATAGTTATTACTGCGTTCAATTACCCTTACCGCTTGCTTAAAAGAAAACTGGTAAGGGTGCTGTGCTAATTTATCAATTACAGCAGTATTTTTTCGCCAGCTCGCGGTGGACATTTCTTTAAATAGCCTTCTTTATTTTTAGTTTTTATTAATAGTCGGGTAAATGAGTTAATAGAGCAGTACAAACCGAAAAAGTGCTCTAACATGGTTGAAAACAAATACACACTGCTACCACTTAATTGCGAGTCGTCAATATTGACGGTAATTTCAATACCACGACACATTGCCGTGTGGCCGTCGATAGTAAGCGGCGCACTAATGGGTTTAGCATGTACTTGGGTGATAGATTCAATTAAGGTGCGAGTAACCGCTGAGCCTTTAAAGTCATAAAGACGCAATATTTCTTTTAATGCCGCGCATGCATCTTGACCGCCGGTTAGCGATAAAAAGTTTAAATTAAGGTGCGAGATTAATCGCCATCTTGCATGGTCTCGAAGCGGCGGTCTGATAACCGCGGTTGGCTGCATTAAATAGCGAATAGCAGAACAAGGCGGCGCACTATCGGTACATTGTAGTTGTGACTCACCGACAGAATAAGGTAGCTTTTGTGGTAAATCTCGGTTGCTACACGTGGTTTCAATAGTGATTGTTCTATCTTCGGGGATGTTGGGGTTAAACGATAAATCCACCAAAGATAAAAACACATCAGTGCCTTCATCTCTATCAAAGTTATCTAACTTGGCGTTACGACGAGCAGCGAACCAAAAAGCATGTGACTGGCTTTCTTGTTGCTCGTGATTCATACCGTAAAAAGGCAGAAAATCTACATCATCACCGTAATATGAAGCCGCGGTGACTTTATCAATACTGTAAACTTCATAACCGGTGGAGCGACGCGAATCCGGCGTCACTTTATATTCGTGTTGTGTATGTTCAAGCTTGATAGGATCTGCACTGTGGCTAAATAAATTTACTACAGGCGTACAACCTAGGTTAAAGGTTGACTGTGAAATATTATGCTCAAGCTCAACATTGCTTTCATTCAAATAAATATAAAAATCTAGCGTGTCACTGTCGTGGTCAACTAACTTTTTGGCAATGTTTACCATATCTATGAACATAAACTTTTCTGGAAAAGCAAAATATTCAGTCAGTAAACGATAGCCAATAAATGATGAGTCAGGGTAGGGGAGCATGCCTTCATCTGTGGTAAAGCCAACCGGTTTAATGGCTGCTGCGCCAAGATCAATAGGATGAGTATCTTGCTCTGAAACGGCCATAAAGGTGCGATTACAATCGTTCAGCAACATTTGATAGAGCGGGTTAATGTGCTGGGGCTGACCTTTCAGGTAAAACCTTAATTTATCAATGTTTAAATCGGAAAAATTAATGTCTTTCGAGAAGGTTTTAAGTGATAGTTTAACAACACTCTCAGCGCCGCGAACGGATGCCGAGCCTGGGGTAAAAAATGGTTTACCCATCATACTCACCGCACTGACTTCAATCGGTAATAGCGGCACTTCATAACTGGTAGTGAATCGACAGTTTTCACCTTGAAACTGCGTGGTTTCTAACAAGGTGCCACTGGCAATATTGTAATTTGAGTCTAGCTGCTCTTTATCCGCTTCAAATTGCACAATCGACATTGACGGAATAGGTCGCTGATAATGCGGGTATAAGGTGCCAAGCAAAGCATCACTAATTTCAGGGAAGTCATCATCAAGCTTATGCTGAATACGGGCATTTAAAAACGCAAAACTTTCAATAAGTCTTGAAACATGCGGGTCTTCAATGCTGTCATTGTTCACCCCTAAACGTGAGGCAATTTTAGGGTGCTCTTTAGAAAACTCAGCCCCTAGCTGGCGAATATAAACTAACTCTTTTTCATAAAATGGTAATAGCTCATCAGACATGGTTAAAGTTCCTTTACGCTAACTGAGCGGGTTACTGAATCTAGCATGGAGTCATAAACAACAACTTCGGGTAATGGATCAGCATAAATCACAGTATCAATACGAAAACGTAGGGTTCTATCGACACTGTCAGCATTCTCGACAAAAGACACGCTGACAGATTTAAACCTTGGCTCATAGCTTTTTAATGTGCTTTCTAAATGGCTGATAAATTTTTTACGACGTTCAATATCCATGATGTTAACCGTTGCAAGATCAGGTAAGCCATAATTAAAAATCGACTTATCGACTTCGGTTAAATCGCTGCTTGGTTGAATCAAATGAAAGCGGGTATTTAATAAATACTCTAAGTCACGACGAATACTGGCTCTAAGCTGTTTAAGCACTTGGTGATGCTCGAGTTTTTTTTCAACTTGATTATGCGGCTCGTCATCAAACAATCGGTCTAAAATTGAAGGGCGTAACTTTTTGTCTTTATCAATTCGGCTCATTATTACTTCCTAAATGAGGCAAGTTCAGTCACTAGCTCAAGCTCAGAGACCATTTGGTCGAGTTGATAATGTGGCTGTACGTGGATAACACATAAAAAATGTCCGGGCTTATTCGGATGCTCTTTCACTCGAACATACCCCTCTTTTAACGGGTACTTTGCCTGCTCATCCCAATCAAGATCTTCGCTGCCTGTGGTGTATTTCATTAACCATTGTCTGATGTAGTCTTCACACTTATCAGCACTAAGGAATGAACCAACTTTATCGCGCACCATCAATTTGATGAAATGAGATATCCTCGCACCACATAAAACATGCTGTAACATTGAGGAAATTTTTGCGTTAGTGCTTACATCTAAGGTGTTGTACTTTTTAGGTTTATGAATCGACTGGTTGTTATAAAAGGTTGTGTAAGGTGATAAGTAACCTTGGCATAACGGAATAAAACCTAATTCGCTGATACTTTTTTCAATAGCATCGGTAATAATGACATCTGTGGTTGGTTTAAAGGCAATATCATTGCTATCAGTGGCATGGCTATCAATGGCAAGCTCTTTGAAAATACCCCCTGAAAGCTGGTTTCTTGGTGCGCCTCTAATATGGCCAAACCAACCAATATCAGCAAACTCTCTAATTAAAATACAGCCAAACGCATAACACGCATTGCCCCAAAGGTTATTGTTGCCATGGCGATCACTTTTCTCATAAAAGTTGATGCCTTTATAACTTGCCATGGCGCTTTGATAAGGCTTACGCATTAATATTTTGGGTAAGGCGAGGCCGATAAAGCGGGTGTCAGCTGATTTTCTTAAGGTATTCCATTTAATGTATTCGGTTTGACTAAACACTTTTTCATAATCGACTGGTAAACCTAGGCCTGCAAAATCATCCATGCCAAATAAGTCACTTGAGGCTGATGCGATAAACGGAGAGAAAGAAGCCGCTGCAATTTGTGCAATTCCCGCTAGGGTTGAAATATCATCAGTAGGGTGATCCTTTGATGTTTTATGGCTAATTTCATAATCGCCAATAATGGCGCCATAGGGCTCGCCACCGGGTGTGCCGTATTCTTCACTGTATATTTTTTGAAACAGTTGGCTTTGATCAAACTCCATGGCTTTGCTGATGTCTTTAACGACCTCAGTCCAACGCATGTCGAGCATTTTAATTTTTATGCTGCGATAACCTTCAGCCTGCTTAACTAACAGCCATAATCCACGCCATGATGCTTCAAGTTTTTGCAGTTTAGGCTGGTGAATAATGATATTTACTTGATCGTTAATTTGTTCATCAATATCAGCAACCAGTCTAAGCAAAGCGTTTTTAACGGATTTTGCGCAGGTAAATTTACTTTTATCAACAAAGCGCTCAATGCAATATTGTAAGGCTTTACTATCATCTTTTTCATCGAGTAACTGAGTCAGGTTAGTTATATAAGCAGGTTGCTCTAACACAGTGTCAATTAGTGAGCTTTCGGCGTTACTCGATAGTACGGGAGAATATGGCACGATAGCTTAGGCTTTGTTGGTAAGCATGCGGCTGACAGAAGATGCTGATGGGTAGAGAGAGATAATTAAGCGGGTTGTCTTGCTAACAACAGCTGAAAAAATTGCGCGTAAAGTGTTAGACATGAACATATGTCGTAAATTGCGGTAGGCAAAAAAAACACGCTGGATCATTTATTATTCCCTTAAAAGCAGAAATAGATAGCGATGCTTTTGCAAGCAAGGCTATCTATTTACTGTGTAACTAGCTAGATTTTGGAATCTTAGCTACTAGTCTAAGTGAGGCGCTTAACTCTTCCATTTGTAACCATGGACATAAGTGAGCGATAGCACTGTAAGAACCAGGTTGACCCGGAACTTCTTTCACTTCTACTTTTGCTTCTCTTAATGGGTATTGTGCTTTCATTTCTGCACTTGCATCAGAGCTATTATTTACGTAGCTGTTGATCCATTTGTTTAACCATTCTTCAGCTTCAGAAGCTTCAATGAATGAACCAATTTTATCGCGACCCATAACTTTTAAGAAATGCGCAATACGTGCAGTTGCCATAATGTATGGTAAACGAGCAGAAATTTCATAGTTTGCTGTCACATCTGGATCATCAAACTTCTTAGGTTTTTGCGTTGTTTGTGCACCAAAGAATACTGCGTAGTCAGTATTTTTGTAGTGACAAAGTGGTAAGAAACCTAACTTGCTTAACTCAGCTTCACGGCGATCGGTAATACCGATTTCTGTAGGACATTGTTGGTCAACATCACCATCATCACTAACAAAAGTATGACTTGGTAAACCTTCAACTTTACCACCACCTTCAGCACCACGAATACTTGTACACCAACCGTACTCAGCAAATGAGCGAGCTAATGTTGCACCCATAGCGTAGGCAGCGTTCATCCAACAGTAATGATCGTGATCATTTTGCAGTTGTCTACCGTCATCGGTAAGTTTACCTTCTTCAAAGTTGAACGCTTCAATTGGCTTAGTATCTGCGCCGTATGGTAAACGGGCTAATACACGTGGCATGGTTAACGTAACAAAACGAGAGTCGTCGCTGTCACGGAAGCTACGCCATTTGATGTACTCAGAAGAATCAAAGATTTTTTCTAAATCACGTGGTTTAGAAAGCTCGGCAAATGATTCGAAACCAAACATTTCTGGTGCAGTTGCTGCAATAAATGGACAGAAGCCTGCTGCAGCAATGTTTGAAATATTAGATAGTAAGTCAACATCGTTCGGGTGAGAAGAGAACTCGTAATCACCAATTAACGCTGCATAAGGTTCGCCACCGGCAGTACCAAACTCACTTTCATAAATCTTTTTAAAAGTTTGGCTTTGGTCAAACTCAACGGCTTTTTCAAGATCTTTGTAAATCTCTTTTTTGCTGATGTTAAGTACACGAATTTTTAACTGAGAGCTCGTTTCAGAATTCATCACTGTGTGATGAAGACCGCGCCAAGAACCTTCAAGCTTATTAAACTTTTGGTTTTGCATAATTGCTGAAAGTTGCTTTGATAACGCAGTATCAATCGCATCAATCGCAGAATTAATAGTCACCGTTAAACTTTTATCCCAAGAAACCGTACCTTTCATGGCTTCTTGCGTTAGCGTTTTTAATAAGGCTTCTGTTTCATCGCGTGATGTTTGCTTAGTCGCAGAAATAGCTTGCTCTAAAAAGCTTGCTTCCGCTGCTTCACCAGCTTCAGCTTGGTTCGATAAATTTTCTTCTAAAGACATTACTTATCTCCCTCATTATTGTCGCTTTCAACACCTAGCTCACCTGATAAAGATGAAAGTGCTTCAGTATTGTTAAGAATGTTTTCTAAGATGTCTTCTAACTCTTCAGAGCGATCTGCTTTACTTAGTAAGTCACGTAATCTATCGCGAGTTTCAAGTAATTTTTTCAGTGGCTCAACTTGATCAACAATCTTATGTGGTTCGAAATCTTCCATATGGTTAAAATCAAGATTTACTGACATTTCGCTACCGTCATCAGCTAAAGTATTTTCTACTTTAAGATCTAACTTTGGTGCTGTTTTAGCCATGATATCGTTGAAGTTGTCACGATCAATTTGTGAGAACTTACGATCTTTTAATGCTTTTTTATCTTTAGTGTTATCACCTGAGTAATCACCCATGACACCCATAACAAAAGGAATTTCCTTTTTAGCTACCGCGCCATTCGTTTCAACATCATAAGTAATGTGTACACGAGGTTTCCTTACTCTTTTTAGTTTGTTATGAATACTTTCTGCCATGGTTTTTCTCCGTGTGTATAAAATTAGGTTTGTTTTTAACTTGAGCTTGGCTTAACAAATGTTTCTCTAGCAGCTATTTTCCCTTACTTCTGCGTTAAATTTACTTGCAATAGGCCAGCTATTGACGCGAAATTTGCCTTGAATTAAGTAAAACTATCAAGCTAGAGATTTAATGAAATTATTTTTGTTAATATTTCAATTTGTTAAATATCTTTTAAACCAAGTCCAGGTTAGTTAATGACAAAGGCTGTGCTTTTAAGTACGTGCGTTAGTTAATACTCTTTAGCGCGTTATCCTTTACGAGTCTTCAACACTGACTCCGGTTAGGGAGCTATAAGTATCTCTTGAAGAAGAATCAGGGATAAGCTCTTTCATCAACTCTTCAAGCGGCATATTTCCCCACTTCACGGTTTTCGTTAACATGTACGAAATAGGTGAATGTGGCTCTGTTTTCTTAAAATATTCGGCGATGATGTTTAGTTGCTTAAATGCATCATCTCTAGAATTTAATGCCGCGTTAACGGTATTATTTTGCTTCGGCTCTGGGTTGGTGCTCTGTTCTTCCATAGATTCAGTCTCACCTTCTTCTTCGCTATCGCTTACTTCACTAACGATAGGTAACTTAGCTTTAGCTATATGATTAATAGCGCCTTTTGCATCTTCTATTAGCTCAATAATTTTACTGGTAGGCGGTGCTTCAAAGCTGCCACAATACTCGGTTAGTAGCTTGTCAATGGCATGGTATTCAGCTAAACAAATTTCTAAATCGTCATGTAACTCGGCGTAGTATTCGTTCGATGATTGCGCCACAGCTTTTTCGATGGTTTCAAGGGAGAAGCCATTTCGTTCAATTTGATCTTGCTGCTTGCGCTCATCAGATAAGCGACTAATATCAACAGCTTGTTGGTATTGCCATAAACTGAAGGGTTCGTATGAAGCGTCTTCAGTAATCATAGAATTACGAATAGGTGTTAACAAAACACCATCAGCACCTTCGCCATTTAAGCCGGCAATAGGCGCAACACGGGTTTCGATACCATCTTCATCTTCAACAGGGTATAAACCTTGCTCCCAGAAGTTTTCAACTAATTGTCTAATCAGGGTAAAGCCATCTTTAAGGCCTTGGAATCCTGACTTTCTCACTAATGCTTCGGTTAACCAACAAGCAATTTCAAGATCTTTGGCCTGCTTCTCAATGACTTTCGGTGCCAATGAAAAAATCTTTTGCCAGTGCTCATGTGCTTCGGTGTTATCACCGTCGAACATGTTATTGCGTTCAGCATCACGTGCTGCGCGTCGGGCATCTTTTATTTGTGAGTAGTCAGAAGCGTGAGAGGTATCATCGCGAAGATCATTACCAACGCTAAGGTCACCGTCGATAGGAGTAAGTAAAGCTGAAATATCAATTAGTGCGGGTGAGGGCATTGGGGCTGTGAACTCCGTATTCTTGTTATTTTTATTCCGTCAGGAAAAGAAGATTATTATGTAATGGTTATATTTGCAATAGCTTGGTTAAATATTTGTGAACAACCGGTGTTATTGAATAAATTGAAATAATAATCTAACAAAACAATATGACAGTTTTAGTAAAGTACAGGTGATTTTTAGCGGTTTTTTTACAAAAAACCTCGCTAATATAACCATAATGTAACAGTTATTTTTGAATGTTAATTTTGATAGCTTTTATTATTAATCATCTGTAACATGAGCCGTTAATTTATTCTTTTTGATGTTGCTTGATTGCTGTTTATTTGTTGTGAAAACTTATAATTGACAAGCTATAAGGTTTATTTTTCTTGGCTTTCGTCAAGGTTCAATGGCCACTTGCTATGTTTACATTTCATGATTAAGTAAGCTGAACTCAGTTTAAGAGTAATGTAAAAATAAAACAAAAAAGCTAAATAAAATAAGAACATGATGTTCTTTAGATTAATGATGAGGTTCCTTTATCAGGGAATGATCTTATGCCAATTGAAATAACCATTATTAACTCACCAAGTAATGCGAATGTTGCTCAAGCGAGTCATACATTTCCTGATGCTGGTGGCACGCTAGGACGCGGCAGCGATAACCTTTGGGTACTTGATGACCCAAATAAGTACATGTCTTCAGTTCACGCCAAAATTGCTTGCATAGCAGAGCAATACTTTCTAACCGACCTGAGTACCAATGGTACCTTTGTTAACGGCGCATCAGAGCCGGTAGGTAACGGTAACCAAGTTGCTTTAAGTGATGGCGATCGCTTTATGATCAGTGATTATGAGTTTGTCGCTAATATTGCTAGTGCGACAAATAGCCTAGATGCTTTCCAAGGTAATACCGATCCCTTTGCCGATCTAAATGATCCGCTTCCTGCTGCTGCACAAGATGATTTTGGTTCTCAGCCTTTTTCTAATAACGATCCTTTTGCCTCAGGTATTAATGAAACGAATTCAGCCAGTAATCCATTGTCGTCATTTGATGATGAGCAAATTGATCCTCTGGCACTATTAGATAATGCTCAACCAACCAATGATCCTTTTGCTCAACCAACCAACAGCCTTGATAGTTTCTCTTCGAACAATTCAGGGCAAGAAAGTGGCATAGCTGATAACTTTACTGCCGCGACCAGCACGACCATTGAAAGTAATAATGTTGCAAACGATTCGATAAGTTGGCCAAGCGCGAACCAAGAGGCAGGTTTTATTCCTGATGATTGGGATGATGATGATCTAATGTCAGATAGCAGCCCAAGTGTTGCTTCTCCTTTTGCGACGCCTATTCCTCAAACACAGCCTCAAGTTCAAGCTCCGCCTAAGGCGCAGCAACAAGCTGCAATTCAGCCTATGGCGAATAATGGCGCTGCACCAGTACCTTTTGAACAGCCGTCTAGACAAAGTACTGATGGTCAGTTTACACAGAGTACGCACTCACCAAGTGAAAAATCAGAGTCGCAATTTACTGATGCACAGTACCAAGCGCTTGAATTACAAAACCAGCAATTACAAAAAGAAGTCGCGCAATTAAAACAGCAGCTGTCACAAGCACAAACTAGCCAAGCAAGTGCTCATGTAAATACGAGTAACAGCACAGAAACACAAAGTGTTGTTAATGCCATGGGTCTAGCTAAGTGGAAACTTGAAGACGAAAAAGTTGCCCAAATCAATGAAACGGTAGGTCATTTGATGCGCGAAACCATGCAGGGCATGATGCGTGTATTGAAGTTTAGAAAAAAAATCAAAGAAGAATTTCGCATTAACGTCACGACTATTCAATCGATTGAAAATAACCCGTTAAAGTTCTCCGCCAATATTGATGATGCCATGGAGAACATGTTCATCAAGGAAAACAATGCTTATAAAGCGCCGGTCGATGCGGTTAAAGAAGGTTTCCAAGGTATCGCAGAACATCAAGTTGCCGTGATAGCCGGTATGCAAGCAGCTTTTAGGGGCATGATTGACCGATTCGAACCGAATAACTTAGAAAATCGCTTTGAAAAATATAAGAGCTCTAGCTTGTTAAGTCTGGGCCAGAAAGGCAAGCGTTGGAATGATTATAAACAGTATCACCAAGGCTTAGTCGAAAACCTTGATGATTCATTTCAACACCTCTTTGGCTATGACTTCGTGCAAGCGTATGAAGAGCAAATGCAACGTTTAATTAGCGCAAGACTTGCGCCAAATGCTAACAACGACGATGAACCTACTAATTAACGGAATAACAATGATTAAATCTACACTCAGCAAATTAGTTGCCCTAGCGGCAGTGATATTAACACTGGCATCTTGTACTTCAGTCAATACAAAAGTTGGTGGATTACTCGATTTAGATACTGATTTGCAGTTAAGTTTTGTCGTCGATAAGAGTCTAAATCCGGATGATAGTAAAGTATCTTCTCCAGTTATTGTCAGAATGTATGAATTGAAGTCTACCAAGGCGTTTGAAAATGCCAACTTTATTGACTTGTATGAAAGAGACAGTGAAGTGTTAGGTAAAACCATGATAACCGAACAAGCCCTTAAGCCTATTCAGCCAAATGAAGGACGCACTGCAAAGTTTGTCCTGAGTAAAGGCACCAAATATATCGGTTTATATGCTGAATTTTTACAATATGAAGATGCAAAATACAAAGTCATTATCCCAGTAGCCGAAACCAATGTAGTGAGTTCTACAGCTAAGGTTCAACTAACTGAAAATAAAATGATTGTTTTGAAATAGATTTACTGTTCAAAGATAGTTGGCTAGCTTGCCAAGGGTAAAATTAGACTTACTAAAGTCCATGGAATAATAAAAAATAAAGCGGGAACTTATGTCATTAGATAGTAAAGTAGTTTGGTCAGAAGGGATGTTTTTAAATCCTCACCATTTCCAGCAGCAAGAACGTTATCTTGAAAAATATATTCAAGGTAAATGTTCAGCGATGGGTGCATATGCATGGGGCGTTAACCAACTCGATTTGGATCAAGAATTACTCAAATTAGGCAAGCTTTCACTTATCAGAGCCTCTGGGATATTTCCTGACGGCACGCCATTTAGTTTCCCTGATCATAATGACCGTCCAGACGTACTGGAAGTGCCAGAAAACACCGCCAATCAAATTGTTTACCTTGCTATTCCGGTTAAGCGTCCCGGCGCGTTAGAGATATTAGCAAGTGATGAAACACAAGGTTTAGCGCGTTACTACTCATCAAACCAAGCCATAAGAGATGTCTCTTTTGAGGGCGGTGAATCGTTAGATATTGCGGTAGGCAAACCAAGATTACGCTTGTTACTTGGCTCTGATGACTTAAGTGGTTATGCAACCATTGGTTTATTCAAAATAGTTGAATCACGAGAAGATAAAAATATTTTACTTGATGAGCACTATATTCCTAGCTGCCTAGATTGCTCAGCAACGCCTAAACTTTCAGGTTTTCTTTCTGAATTGGTGGGTTTATTACATCACAGGGGAGAATCGATTGCTGGACGTTTAGCTGATACTCAGCGTGGTGGAACGGCTGAAGTGGCAGACTATATGATGTTGCAAATGATCAACCGTCTAGAGCCTCTTGCCGAACACTTGTCAAAACTACAAACCTTGCATCCGCTTGAGTTATATACCGAACTGGTACAAATGGTGGGTGAATTTTCTACTTTCGTTACCGAAAACAAAAGGCCACCAAATTTTGCCGCTTATTTGCACGGTAACTTGCAACAAACATTTACCCCAGTAATGACCTCACTGAGACAATGCTTAAGCATGGTTTATGAGCAAACTGCAGTTTCTATGCCTTTAGTTGAGAAGAAATTTGGCATACGTGTTGCGCAAATTACTGATAGAAGCTTACTAAATTCAGGGGCATTTGTTTTAGCTGTGCGCGCTCAAATTCCTGAAAATAACCTACGTAATCAATTTCCAGCAACGGTGAAAGTCGGTCCGGTTGAGCGAATTCGCCAACTAGTCAACGCCTCTATGCCGGGTATTCCGTTAAAAGCATTACCCGTTGCACCGCGTCAAATACCTTACCACGCAGGGTATTGTTACTTTGAACTCGAACGTAACAATGATTTTTGGAAAGAATTGAGTCATTCGGGTGGTTTCGCTTTTCATATTGGCGCTGATTACCCCGAATTAGAACTAGAGCTTTGGTCTATACGCCAATAATTCCACAACCTCAAAGGAATGAATATGTCAGTTGATAATCCAGATAAAACGGTATTTAGACAGCCGATAAATCGAGGTGATGGCACGGTAATTCGCCCAATGCCAGGAGGGCGCGCGCCAAGTAATCAGCAAGCGCCACCAGCTTATCAACCTCAGCAGCCACAGCAAGCTCAACCGATGAGTATGCCAAGAGAGGTTACCCCTGGTAACTTTTCAACCAGCACAGGTTTGAATCCGTTAGTCAATGCTGCGTCAACTCTACTGGCGGTTTTCTCTAAAACCCGCGAGTCACTTAGCCACCCAAATGTTGCTAGTTTGCATCAACAATTAGAGCGAGAAATCAAAAGCTTTGATAGTAAGGCGCGCAGCGCTGGTATTAAAGAAGACACGGTGATGATCGCCCGCTATTTACTCTGCACTATTTTAGATGAAGCGGTATTAAATACTCCTTGGGGCGCAGAAAGTGCCTGGAACCAAAGAACGTTATTAGGCACCTTTCATAAAGAAACTGCTGGTGGTGAGAAATTTTTTGCCATTTTAGATCGTCTGCGCAATACCCCTGCGGACAATATTGAAGTGCTTGAGCTTATCTATATTTGCTTGAGTTTAGGGTATGAAGGTAAGTATCGCGTAGTCGCACGTGGCCGTGACCAACTAGAGCAGTTACGTGATGATTTATTTTATATTATTCGCAGCTTTCGCGGCGAATATGAGCGTTCATTATCTCCTTGCTGGCAAGGTTTGGCGCACTCCAAAAACACCCTGTCAAAGTATGTGCCTATGTGGGTAGTTGCCAGTGTTTTTGTTGGCCTCATGGCGCTGACCTATTCAGGTTTTAGGTATTGGTTAGATCAATCATCTACCCCTGTAAGTCATCAGCTAACAGAGATTAAAACCAACAACAACCAAGCTGAGAAAGATGCGAAACCATCTAATTCTTCAGCCAATAAAACGCTTTAACGTTACCTGAGTACTCAATGAAAAATATTATCGCTTTTTTTAAAAATAGAATTGTCATCTCTGTTATTGGTTTGGTTATTTTAGCGCTACTTATTTGGTTTATTGGTCCTGCCTTTAAATTTGGTGAGCAAAATACTGCGCCGTTATTATCAGAAAGTGCCCGTTTGATGACCATTTTAGTGATTTCACTGTTATGGGGAATTAATAACTTACGCATTCAACACCAAGAGAAACAAAGTAACAATAACCTTGTTAATGACTTACAAAGCAGCCAAGAAGAGTCAGCAGGAGATCTTATTGGTGAGCAAACCAGTGACGAAATGACGCAAATGAGTGAGCGTTTTGGTCAAGCGCTAGCGACCTTGAAGAAGCTAAACTTCAATGGCTCTGGTGCAAAATCTGCGTTGTATGAACTACCTTGGTACATTGTTATTGGACCACCTGGCTCAGGTAAAACGACTGCACTGGTTAATTCAAGTTTAGACTTTCCGTTGGCGGAGCAATTTGGCAAAGGCGCTTTGCAAGGGGTTGGCGGTACACGAAATTGTGATTGGTGGTTTACCAATGACGCAGTATTGATTGATACAGCGGGCCGTTACACCACCCAAGACAGCCATAAAGTAGTTGATAGCTCTGCGTGGGAAGGTTTCTTAAGTTTATTGAAAAAACATCGACGCAGAAGACC
>OLII01000200.1_pt1 | contig 23938 bp, 21 predicted proteins | sample 1609481 | NCBI WGS metagenome assembly OLII01 (sample SAMN05416859, study PRJEB24817) | seawater metagenome | isolation source: Sea water | place: Canada:Atlantic | collected 2013-11 | reverse complement strand
ATCTAGTACGGTCTCGTGGGCTCGGAGATGTGTATAAGAGACAGTTTAAGAGCAGTGTGTAAAAACGTTGCTGTGTGGAAAGAAGACTATACCTATGATGCAAGTCATAATGATTTTAAGCATAAGCAATTAGCACCAATAGAAAAACAATTGGTAACTACTTGGTTTTATGAATAAGATTGCATCCTATGACTGGTAAAAAATTAAGGCACTAAAAGTAGTTCAAGGATTTTCTATTTTGGAGCGTGATGTCTGTGTTTAAATCGCTTGTGAGACCAGAGATAATATTCCGGCTGTTTGTAAATATGCGCTTCTGTAAGGCGCAAATATGCATTGGTAATGGCTTTGGGCTTTTGTGTTTTCGGGTTGTCGGTTATCAATTCAAATTCAGATTCGTAATGGCCTCGCTTGAGTTTTGTCGTATTCATCTGTACTACTGCGAAATCAAATTTTTTAGAAATCATTTCTGCACCTGTGAAAATAGGTACTTTGACATTTAGAAATTCGGTCCAGTATTGACTTTTATGAAGCTGGGGAGATTGATCACTGATTAATAAGTACAAGCCTTGATTCTGCTGTTTCACATGGGTCATGATATTTTTGATAATCTCAGAAGATTTTACACATTTCATTCCAAATTTACTTCTAGAGTTTTTGATAAGATTTTCAAAATTCTTATTTTGAATCTTTGTGTATGAACCATAAAAATTAATTGGAGTATGCAAAGAAAGTCCAATGATCCACTCCCAATTGGCATAATGAGAACTCACTAGAATGATGCTTTTTCCTTCTTTGTAAAGCGCATCAATAACCTCCATGTTTTTGTAGGTGTATCTTTTTTTTATGGTTTCTTCAGAAATCGTAAAACCTTTGATTCCCTCGATAAGTGCATCAACAAAATGTCGAAAAAACTTCTTTTGAAGTTGTACAAGGTCCTTTTCATTTTTATTGGGAAATACCAACTTTAAATTCGACAATACTACCTTTTTGCGGTATCCAATCACATAGAAAAACAGTAGATAAATCAAATCTGATATGATATACAATATTCGAAATGGTAATTTTGAGAATCCCCAAGCAAAGGGGTAGGCTAAATAATAAACGAGTCTATGCATCTGTGTTTGTCTGTTGCAAATATCGGATATAATTTTATGATAAAGAAGTCAATCTATTAGATAGTTTTGCGTTAAGTTTGTGTTTATATATATACATTATGAATCAAGTTGTATTAGGGGTTATTGTAGTCAATGTATTGGTTTCTATAAAAGGGTTTCATGACGATTCCTTTTTGAATCGGTATAAATTTCAAGTAGGGAGTATACAGAACGGTGAAAAGACAAGAATGGTTACCTCTGGTTTTTTGCATGTAGATTGGATGCATTTACTGTTCAATATGTATGCACTTTATCTATTTGGAGATATTGTTGCCAACTTTTTAGGTGATTTAAGTTTTCTTTTGATCTATACTGCTGGTTTATTGGGAGGAAATATGTATTCTTTGTTTTATCACAGAGCAACACCTTATTATAACGCTGTTGGTGCTTCAGGAGCAGTTTCTGCTATTTTGTATGGTGCTATTTTGTTGTATCCTGGCATGACGCTAATGCTCTTTCCTTTGCCCATACCAATTCCAGCATATGTTTTTGGAGTAGGCTACTTGTTTTATTCTATTTACGGGATGAAGCAGCAATTGGGTAATATAGGACATGCTGCACATTTAGGTGGTGCCATCGCCGGGTATGCTTGTACGCTTTTGCTTTTTCCAATCTTAATTTTTGAGCACTCATTCATGGTAGGACTCTTGGCTGTGCCGATTCTTTTATTGATCTTGTTTGGAGGCAAACTACAAAAATGAATGAAAGCAAAAAACCGAAACAAATGTTTCGGTTTTTGGAGCGAAAGACCGGGTTCGAACCGGCGACATTCAGCTTGGAAGGCTGACGCTCTACCAACTGAGCTACTTTCGCGTGGTAAAGAGCTGCAAAGATAGCAGCATTCTTGGATTCTACAAGGGTTTTTTATGAAAAAAAACTATTTTTTTTTGACCTTGTTGTAACTTTCACAAAATGAAATATATAGATAAGAAACTTTTTTTTTGTTGTGCGCTCATTAGACCTTTGTATGCGATATATAAGTTTTTCTTAAGAGATCTAAACATCTCGAACCTTATAAAATTTCATTGCTTTTAGAATTTCCCCATTGATTTCTTTTCGCTTTCTTTTTAATTTGCTTCTTTTCATTATTGAGTTTCATTTGAATTGTATTACATTGTAAAGTCATAAACAAAATGTAAAATTAATGATTGCTGTTCAAAAGATTTCTGCAAAGGAAACCCATCAAATTCGTTTAGATATTTTGCGTAATGGTGTGAACTTACCAATTGAATTTCCTGGTGATACAGATCCAAAAACTTTTCACCTTGGTGTTTTTGAGCAGGATGAGCTAAAAGGTATTGCTAGTTTTATGAAAACCGCCAATGTGCTATTTGATGAAGAACAATATCAGCTTAGAGGTATGGCAACAGTAAGAGAGGCAAGAGGCAAGGGGTATGGAAAACTGATGCTTTTAAAAGCTTTTGAACTCTTGCGAGAAAAGCAAGTTCGTGTTTTGTGGTGCAATGCAAGAGCTGAGGCTTTAGGGTTTTATTCGAAATTGGGTTTCCTTCAAGAGGGTAATATGTTCGAAATAAAAGAGATCGGTATGCATTGTACATTATTTAAAGTAATGACCTAGTGTTTTATTGTGTATTGTTTTACAAAAGGCGCTAAATAGAATACTGCAACGTGAAAATTTACCATCATGATTTTTTTAGGGCCGCACTTCGACATGCTGCACATATCTTACTACAGAAAGTCAAGTTCTGAAGATGGACGAGTGCTGTAGGGTGAAGTTTACAAAGTTTGTACATGAGTTGTGTTTTAGAATACAGATCTAATGTTGTATCCTTAAAAATAGTAATACGTGGTACATCTAGTCTGTGGGGTTGCAGAGATATAAGCAAGTAGTGTATACTGTTCATCGGTATTAAAGCGCATTTGAACGATGCATAAAGTTATTTTGTCTATATAAAAAATTAATTATTGATGAAATAATTAATTTAAGTCCTCTAATTTTAATGAACGAATAGAATATGAAAAATATATCACTGCTGTTAATTGATGATGATGAGATTGAGAGAATGAAATTTAAAAGAGTTTGTCAGAAGCATAATTATCCTCATACAATTATAGAAGCTCGCAACGGTGAAGTTGCGCTAGATATCTTAAAAAATCAAGAAACACTTCCCAATGTAATTTTGTTGGATTTAAATATGCCAAAAATGAATGGAACAGAATTTTTGACTGTACTGAAGCTAAATCCGGCTTTAAAATACATTCCTATTATCATCATGTCAAGCTCAGATAATGATAAAGATGTCAAGGAGTGTTATGAATTAGGAATAGCAGGATATGTAATTAAACCGCTACATTTCAAAGAATATTCCAAAAGAATTGTATCTTTATTGGAATATTGGCAGATGAATGAGTTTTTTTTAGAGCATTAATATGAAAGGAATTGTTTTTACTGAATTATTAGATTTGGTAGAGGATAAGTTTGGTTTGGAGGTAGTTGATCAACTGATACAGAACGCAACCTTAGAATCAAATGGCGCTTATACCGCAGTAGGTACGTATAAATTTGAGGAAATGTTTGCGCTTTTGTCAGGTTTGAGTTCCTTAACAGATGTCTCCATCAATGATTTACTCCATGTGTATGGTCTGCATTTTTTTTCAGTGCTGTTAAGACAGCATCCTGATATTTTCAAAATGTATAAAGATCCAATAGAACTACTGTCATCAATAGACAAGCACATTCATGTGCATGTTCGAAAAATATATCCGAATGCAGAATTGCCTCGTTTTGAAATTCTCTCACGATCTCTTGATCGGCTTGAAATGGTCTATTATTCTTCCCGATCAATGTATTCTTTTGCATTGGGTCTCATGGAAAGCACCTTTAAACACTACAGTGGTTCTGCAACAATAACCTACGATTTGTTGAAACCAGATGGTTCTGAGGTAAAGTTTTTGATTGCCAGAGATGAGTGAGGAAGAGATTTACATACTTCATAGAGCTTTACAAAGAGAAAAAGAGGCAAGAAAGCAAGCAGAAGAAATTTTAGAAAGAAAATCTTTAGAGTTATACGATACAAACGAGAGTTTGTCAAAGGTGATTAACCAACAAGAGATTCAACTCAAGGGCTTGTTCTTGTCAATTTTAGACTCGTATATTTTAATGGACTTATATGGAAATGTCTTAAAAATGAATGAGGCTGCCGTAAATTTCTTTGAATTTGATATTAAAAAAGAAAAATTCAATGTGGTAGATATTATCTATGAGGAAGACTATGAATATTCGATGAATTCGTTTCGAACATTAATGGAAGCCGGTAAATTTATTGATTTTAAGGTGCGAATTTATACAAAATCAAAGGAGTTAAAATGGGTTCAAATAAATTCGAGTATTGTTTATGATAACAAAGGAGTTCCTGTTTTTGCCCAGGGAATAGTTAGAGATATAACAGATCAAAAGTTAGCCCAGGAAGAATTTGAGCATCAAAAACAGCAGTTAGATGCTATCGTAGACAATTCACCTTTGGGTATTGTTTTGGTGGAAGACCAAAAAATTATAAAATCCAATGTTACTTTTCAAAATATGATTGACTATTCTCATGAAGAGCTTGGCAGTTTAGTGCTGTCATCGATTCAAGAGCTCATGTCAAGATATGAATTAGAGGATGAGACTCCTAGTTTGACTTCTGAACGGAAGAACAATTTCTCTATCATTAAGAATTACAAATCAAAATTGGGTTCTTTACTGATGATAAGGACCAATATTACGCTGGTAAAAGACGATAAGGGAAAAGTAAAATATCAGGTAGCGATGATAGAAGACTTGACAGAAGAGACAAAGAAAGATGCTCTTCTAGAAGCTCTGAATAGTTTAATGAAATCAATTTTAGGGAAAACAAATATGCATGAGATTGCATGGGAAATTACCAAGAATACCGTTGGCTTATTAGATTTTGAAGATTGCGTCATTTATCGATTAGACAAAGAACAAAGCACATTAAAACAAATTGCGGCTTATGGCAATCTTAAAGCTATAGATGATGTGGTGATTAACAAGGTGGAGATTCCTTTAGGGGATGGAATTGTAGGTACAGTAGCAAAGACTGGAAAGCCAGAAATTATTGATGATACCAGTCAAGATCCACGCTATATAGTTGACGATATGATACGTTATTCAGAGATTACAGTACCAATCATTGCTGAAGGTGAAATCATTGGCGTCATAGATTCTGAGCATTCAAGCAAAGGATTCTTTACCGATGATCATTTAAAAACATTACAAACGATTGCTCGCCTTGCTGCAACACAACTTAAAAACGCGTTAAGTCTTGAACTGAAGCAAAAGGCAGAAAGAGAAAAAGAACAATTACTCAGGCATTTGAAAAAGAGTAATGAAGAATTGAATGATTTTGCTCATGTAGTCTCTCATGATTTGAAGTCGCCTTTAAGAGGAATGAATGCTTTGATTTCATGGATGCAAGAAGATTATGCGACGTTCTTAAATGATGTAGAAGATACTCATTTTGAGATGCTCATCAAGAAAGTTGATAAAATGGATCATCTCATTAGTGGTATTTTGAAGTATGCTGGTGTAGATAAGGTTGCCAAACCAGTAAAGGATATCGACTTGAATAGCATCTTAGACACGATATTAGAAACTATTTTTGTTCCACCTCATATTGAAATAGTCATTAAGAGTAAACTTCCAACGGTAAAAGGAGATAAATTTCGGTTGCAACAATTGTTTCAAAATATCATCAGTAATGCGATAAAATATATCGATAAAAAAAAGGGATTGGTAGAAATAGATGTGGTCTCAGACGGACGTTATTGGAAATTTAGTATTCAAGACAATGGTATTGGTATTCATGAAAAATATTTTAATAAAATTTTTAAAGTGTTTCAGGTGCTTCAAGAAGGAGAAAACTCCACAGGAGTTGGTTTGTCTATTGTAAAAAAGATTGTTAATTTTTATAACGGACATATATGGATTGAATCTGAGGAACATAAAGGAACTACTTTTTTCTTCACCTTATGCAAATAAAAATGGAAAAACCAAATCTAGTTTATATCGAGGAATTATCGGGAGGTGATAAAATATTTGAAAAACAATTGCTTGTCATTCTAAAAAAAGAGTTCCCACTAGAGGTGTTGGCTTACCAAAAGTCGATAAAAAAACAAGATTTTTTAGAGACTGCGGAAAATGTGCATAAAATAAAACATAAAATTAGTATATTGGGCCTTGAAAAGGGATATACAATCGCATCAGATTTTGAGAAAGAATTGAAAAAAGAAAAGACGTCAAAACAAGTTTTTTTTGAGGAAATTCTCAGGAACATATCTCTATTTTTGAATACAATTTAAAGTTTCCAGATATGAAATGTTTGATTATAGATGATGACTCAACAGCAAGAGTAATTGTAAGGAAGTTATGTTCTACGGAAGAAAATATAGAAATTCTCGAAGAATTTTCCAATGCAATTGAAGCGATTAAGTTTTTAAATTCCGAAGAGGTAGATGTTATTTTTTTAGACATACATATGCCTTCATTTTCAGGGTTTGATTTTATTAAAACATTGAAAAAACCTCCTCATATTATTCTAACAACATCAGATAAAAACTTTGCAATTGACGCATTTGAATATGATTGTGTGGTAGATTATTTGGTGAAACCTATTGAAATCGATAGGTTTAAGAAAGCACTGCGAAAATTATCTGCATTACGAGAAAAGATAAGTGTCGCAGAAAATGAGCAATCTTCTGCTGCAGAAGCTTCTAAAAACGATCTTTACGTAAATATTGATAGAAGGCTTATCAAAATTAACATACCTGATATTTGTCTCATCGAGGCCAAAGGAGACTATATTAAAATAAAGACAGAGACAAGTAATCATTTGGTACATTCGACATTAAAAAAAATAGAGAGCAAATTGCCTCAAGATATGTTTTTAAAAGTGCATCGTTCTTATGTGATTAATGTCCAAAAGATTGTCGATATTGAGGATAATAGTGTGCTGATAAAGAAAGATGTAATCCCAGTGAGTAGATCGAATAGGGCTGAATTAATGAAGCGCTTAAATTTGTTATAACTGTTTTTAATCCGATCTTTAAAACTACTCATCTATAGTTATAGAGCGGTTACCGAAAACTTATAAAGCCAACAAATCTTTTCCATACTTTTACAATGTAGAAAATAATCTACGGTTGAAGCAAATTTGATTTCATAATTTTTTTACCATCAGATGATCACAGTGAAAAAAAAATCAGAGGACGCTTTCTAAAATTTAGAATACGCATTGTATGATATAGTTGGTTAGTTGGTTAGTTATTTTGGGAGGTGAAAAGAAATTTTCACCTCTCAATTTTTTTAAAGATAGGTTGTTTTGATAGCTGCCATTTTAACCTGAGCCCAATTTCTGTAAACTCAAATCCTGCAAGTGTTGCAGATGCAATATTACTATGAGTAACAAATGCGTTTGCATATATTTTTTGGGAGAATTTATACCCCAAAATCCCTTGAAACCTATAAATAGGTTGCCTTTTGTTATTTTCAATATATTGGAAGCCTATAGCGGCGGTTAGCCCATAAATTAGCTGCTTTGTTTTGTTGTGGTCTTGTTCCTTTAAGACATCAACAAATAGTTCCACAGCGTTGAATTGTTTTGGACTGAAATAGACAGCTGGTACTTGATCTTGGAACCTCATGAATTGATAGTTGAACCCAGCCTTTACAATAGGGTAATGAGCAAGCTTGTAATAGGCAGATGCAAAGAAAAGGTTTCGTGTATTACTGTCACTTTGTGTGGTAAAATAATATTGACTATACCACCCAATATTAAAATTTGTAATGAAGCTGTAGGTAGCAAAGTAATGGTTTTGTGCAAGCTCACGATTGATAATATCTACGTTAAAATCTGCAAGTTCACGAGAATAACCAATCTCTAAATTTTGTTGTTTGTATGGTTTGATCTTCAATGAAATATTTGCAAGTAGCTGCGTGTAATTCTGAGAGCTTGAAGCAGATATAGCTCCTAAAGAAATATGAAAGCGAGTAGCGGGAACGAATTGATAGGAAAGTCCACCCATGAAACTATGTGAAGATGCACTTGTTTTAAAAAAAGTATTTTCCGTAGTTCTATATGTATGATTAGCATGCCAGCTAAGTTTGGTTGATGCGGGAAACTCAAAGCTATTAGAGGTAGTAAGTGCCTCGTTATTACCACTGTCATAGCTGAAACTTGTTTTACTCTCTAAGTAATTACTAAATTCGTTGTCTAACTGATTTAAAAAAGAAACGATGTCCTTTTGATGTTTGTAAAAAGAGAATGCTCTCTGTCCCGCTTTATAGGCCTTTTTATAGTAGCCAGATGCCTTTAATGCATTTGCTCTTCCTAGATTTCCGTCAAAGGAAGTTGAATCAATGAGTAGCATTTGATCGTAACTTATCATACTTTCTTTGAAATTACTTTTGTACATATTCAATGTAGCCATAAGCGACCGTGTTGAATCTTTTGTAGCGTTTGATTTCGCAAGGTTCTCAATGTATTTTTTTGCTTCGCGGTATTTTCTATTCCATATCAGTGTCTGTGCATGGCGCTCTTTTGTTTTTTGAACAAGCATAGGTGTTGTGTCTGCATTGAGTAGACGTATTGCTTTAGAGCTCAAGGATAGTGCTTTCTTATCTTTGTTGTTCAAATGAGCAACTAACGCAAGCCCATTTAAAGAAACCAATGGGTTTTTAGTATCGTCTCCTATTCTTTGAAATGTAGCATTCGCTTTGGACAAATCATTAGATATGACATAGGCATTGGCAAGAACTTCTAATATTTCCAGATCATTTGGAAATGTAGAGAGGTTTTTATAGAGAAGATCAACTGCCGCACCAACATTATTGTTTTGTGCATGCTCATTTGCATATGCCAAAAGCATATATTTTTTAGAATTCAATGCAGTTGCATTTCCTGGAGCTATCAATAGCGCCTTGTTAACATAGCGCAATGCTTGCGCGTACATTTTTACATTTGATAGTGCATTTGAATAGCCCAAAAGTGCAGAAAAGCTATTCGAATTCTTCTCCACTAGGATTTGGTAGTAATCTTTAGCATTGTTAAAATCTCTATTCCAAGCTAAAGATTCTGCATAATTTAATTTTACTTCGAAATCTTCAGGGTATTCTTTTAAAAGAAGTTTGAAAATTTTAACTGCTTTTTTGGCGTCACCATTGAGTCCAATAGCTCGCCCATAACAAAGTCTTGCTGTTTTATTTGTGGGGTATGTTTCTAAAATTCCTTTAAAAAATACCGTTGCTTTTTGATACTTACCACTTTCCAAGTAGGTAAATCCTTGTTTCATATTTTGACCAATGCAATATGCTGTTAAAAAGGAGCATAAAATAAAAATTTTGAAACTTAATTTCATCACGTTGTTTTACTGCAAGTTAAAGAAACAAGTCCAAACTTTTATACTTGTTCGTCTACATTAAACGACTCGTCGTCGAAATATAAGCACATCAAAAGTCATCTTAATTGATATTTGTAACAGATCTAATATTCACCTTTAAAACTAAAAAAACATGGCTTTGAAAATAATAGAAAAAAAAGGAAATTTTTTGATAGAGGGTAGCATCACGGGCTACAATGTGCAAGCAATGAAAATTCATTTTGAGTACATTTTAAGAAAAAGAAATCAACTCACAATCAATATAAGTGATGTCTCTGAAATAAATTCAGATGGCCTCTCTGCAATGAGTAAGATGTACAATTATGCGCTTTTATCTAAAAAGCTCTTTACCATCATCGGAAAAGGGAGTAAGGAGATGTATGCATATTTTAAGCAGCAGAATATTGTTGAATGAAGATGTTTTCAGCCATCAAGAAGCAATAAAAATGCCAATTGAACTGGAAAGAAATAAAAGGAGCACCCCATTCACAAAACATTGTGCTGTAAGGATTGAAAGTTGTATGAAGTTCAATCTGCGCAATGGTATGAAAGCTTATAGATATAAAAGCCGCTGTACAGACAGTACAACTGAGATTATGAAAGGTATAATTGATGTACACCAAATTGATACAGAGAAAAGCATCTAATGAAAAAATGCTCGTTGAATTTTATCGATGCAAAGGATTGTTAAACAACGTATTAATGAATTGTAATAGCTCATATATTTTTGCAAATGATATCAAATAAACTTCGAAAAAAGAAGATATCACCTGAACACTTATTCATGATAAGCGTCATGATTGTGAATGTGGGAAATTACCTATATAATTTTTTGTTAGCTCGAATTTTGGGACCTGAATTATTTGCAGACGCAGCACTTTTAATAACGTTTTTGTTAATGTTATCTTTTCTCGCAATGGCATTTCAACTGACAACAGCAAAATTTGCAATTGGCTTTCGGGTCAAAACCTACAGACGCTTTGTATCTTCAATGTACAAAACAGCCCTAATACTAGGGATACCCTTAGGCATATTAATTGTGGTTTTCTCCTCACAATTTCAGCAGATATTCCAGACTACATCTTCTTCCATGTTTATGATTTTTGGTATCGGAGTTCCCGTTTATTTCATTCTGAGCATCAATAGAGGAAGCTTTCAAGGAAAAAGAGAATTCAAATCCCTATCAATAACTTATCAAACTGAGATGTTTAGTAAATTATTGGTGACCTTTGCCCTTCTTTTATGTTTTGGTATTGAAGAGATCACGGTCATCGCTATCGGGATTGTCGTCTCATTAATTTTCGGATTATTCCCGTTCAATCTGAAGTTATTTTCCTTACAAAAAAATACACGCATCAGAGAGGTATATAAAAATCAAATAAAAACGTTTTTTATACTCACTGCATTTTATGAGTTGACACAAATTATCATAAATAATAGCGATGTACTTTTGGTGAAGCATTATTTTGATTCCCATGATGCAGGGCTCTACGCTTCTTTGGCTTTAATTGGAAGAATGGTATACTTTATAACCTGGATGTATGTCATGTTGCTGCTGCCTAAAGTGATTCTTTTAAAAAAAGAAGGTAAAGAAACAAGCGGCATTTTGTTTAAATACATTGCATATGTTTTTGTGGTTTTAGTGGTTCTTGTTGCTGGTTGTGTTTTGTTTCCAAAGGTTTTCATTCATGTACTGTTCGGAGAACAATATCTTGACGTTGCTTCTTTATTGTGGAAATATGCGCTGGCTACCTCGATTTTTTCTATTGCTAATATTTTTTCCTACTACTATCTATCATTGGATAAATACATACCTGTAATTATTTCTAGTCTATTTGCATTGCTGCAAGTGGTCTTAATCGTTTGGTTCCACAATTCATTAGAGCAAGTAATTGATGTACAAGTTTTTTCAATGATTGTACTATTGCTGATACAACTCATGTTCTATGTAACAACCGCAGCAGCTAAAAAACGAAGAATTCGATAAGTAAACGGGAATGATATGGGGCTTACTCATCGACAGTTTATGGCTGTTGAACTAATTAAGACGGGAATATTGGAAGGATTTTTACATTTTCAAGCTCATGAACAAAGAATATTGAAAACCCTGCACAGAATGCAGGTGCTACTCATATGAATGATAGCTTTTAAAGTCCCTTTGTATTTTGAGTGTTTCTCACATAGTATAGTTGTTTTGTGAAAATAATCACATAAAAGATGATTTTAAAACCCGATTGTTATGACAAATAAATCAACCAGACTTGCAATTGTTACTGCGTATCCACCCAGTAAAGTAACCTTAAATGAATATGCTTATCATTTAGTGAAACACTTCAGACTGAAAGAAGAAATTACCGAACTTATTTTATTGACTGATGTTACCAAAGCACCAAAGCAAGTTCACTTTATGGAAGAGGGATGTATGATCACCATTAAAGAATGTTGGTCTTTTAATTCTTATAGAAACATTTTTACCATTTCAAAAGCAATTCATCAAACTCAGCCTAGTTGTATCTTGTTGAATCTGCAATTCATGAAGTTTGGCAGTAGTAAACTAGCTGCAGCTCTTGGCTTGTTATTGCCGCTGGTTTGTAAGATTAAACAGATTCCTACGATTGTTTTACTACATAATATTTTGGAAGAAGTAGACCTACAAAAGGCGGGTTTTGCACCCAATAGGCTGTTCCAAAAAATATATGAGTTGAGCGGACATATTCTTACACGAATCATTTTGAAGGCAGACATTGTTGCGGTAACAATGAAGAAATATGTCGGAATACTAGAGCGCAGATACAATGCCAATAATATCATTGCAATACCTCATGGAACTTTCGAGTCTAGTGCACTCCCTAGGTTTGATTTACCGAATGGACCTCTAAAGATAATGACCTTTGGCAAGTTTGGGACCTATAAGAAAGTAGCATTATTAATAGAGGCTGTTGTTCAAGTTAGAAAAGCAACACAACTAAAGTTAGAACTAGTCATAGCAGGTACAGATAATCCAAATGCAAAAGGATATTTAGCAGGGGTAAAGCACAAGTATGCTCATGTTCCAAATCTAGTATTTACAGGCTATGTCCCTGAGTCAGAGTTACCACAATTATTTGAGGAGAGTGCTGTTGTAGTTTTTCCATATACATCAACAACAGGAAGTTCTGGAGTATTACACCAAGCAGGGAGTTATGGAAAAGCGGTCATTATGCCAAATTTGGGTGATTTAGCCTTATTAGTTAAAGAGGAGGGGTATCAAGCTGCATTTTTTGATCCTTTGCATACGAAGAGTTTAGCAGGAGCAATCGAGTCTATTGTCACAAATGAAGCATATAGAATTGCTTTAGGAAAAGCAAACTATAAGGCAGCATCAGCTTACCCAATGTCACGAGTTACGGATATCTATATGAAAACTTTTGAAAGGATAGCACAAGACAAGTTAAATGATGCTGTTTCATATCAAGTAAATTAGTCAGAGGAAATGTACTTAAAAGAATTTTTCTTTCTGCCATCCGCGGCTATAAAGCCATAATATGCTTGCGTATTTCTCCTCCAAGGTAGCACCCCCACAACTTCTTTGGGTATTGAATTGAAGTCATAAAGTGTCCAGCTCATAAATGATGTCTTTTCTTTTCGCAGCAATTGCTGCATTGTTTTATAGTAATTTTCCTGAGCTATTTCTGATCCTGTAAATAGATTCCACACTCCTTTATAGGAGCTCAGTCCAAATTCTGTGAGTATGATTTGTTTGTTTGAAACCTGTTGCTGCAATGCCTCTAGGGTCATTTTAAAATCAGCAGGTTTTTCATAATAATGAAATGAAACCAAATCGACTTCATCGCTCAATATAACTGCACTTTTAGCATTTGACCATCCAATCGTTACAGGATGTTTATTGTCTATTGATTTTACTACAAAAAGCATTCTTTTTAGCCAGCTTGTCACCACCATTTTTCCTCTTGATTCAAAATCTAAATCAGGTTCATTTTTAATATCCCAAGCCAACAATGCTGGGTGGTCTTTCAATTGAGAGACTACGGTGGTTGCGTGCTTTTCAGCGAGCGTCCAATTTAAAACAGTATAGTCACCATAAAAATCGAAAAGGGTAATCATCACTTTTATTTGATGTTTCTGAGCAGTATCTAAAAGTTGTTTGAGTTTTTTTAGTTGTTGTGCATGCGCTTTCGAATTTTGAAAACTTCTGTAAGGAATAAAAATTCTGATACTGTTCAAGCCTGCCGATTTTATCGTTGCAAAATCAGTAGCAATGATCGAAGTGTTGTAATGCACACCAAATAGATTCCACGGTGTTTTTTGCGGGTAATAATTGATTCCTTTTAGATGAACTTTGCTATGAAATCTAGGTGTATGATGAAGCTCTACTGCTGCAGATTCCTCTCGTATCAAGTGTCGAATGCGCCAAAATCCATCTTCGAAAAGAAGGATGACTTTATAGGTCGCTCTCTCATAATTTTCTAATTGAAAGGCATTGTCTTTATAGATGCGTTTGTATTCCAATACATTTGTATCGGTTAATACAACAAGTGCACCATCTTCGCTAAAATATTCAATATTAATATGATGTTCGAGTGTGGTTTCCGCTACATGTATGTTTTCCAATTTATTTTGATTGATGGTGTTGATGATGTTTTTTTTAGCACTTTTGGTGTAGTAGTCATCGAGCCCCATTGCTTCATTGGTTTGATATGCAATGTGCCTAACATACCAAGCTTTTAGATAGTCCTTTTTAATATCAGATATGGTTTGGTCATTCATACTCCTTCCTTTCTTCCCTTCTATTTTCCAAGACAATTTTGGTATATATTGTTCTTTCTGTTGTAGTTCTATATGTAGCATTTTACTTCTATCAGCACCTGTATTCACATAATGTATTAAGGCGGCTATGCCATGTACTAAAAGAAAAGTGATGACGATATATGAGATTATTATTGAGATTCTTACCGTAGTTTTAGAATGTGTCATCGTCTTAATACTTGTATTTTTTTTTAATTCCAGCCACATGTACTTCAAAACTGTAGTTTTTGTTTTGATAACCTTCTTTAGCTAATTCGAAAGATACAAAACCATCTAAAGAAGTTTTTGAAAACACTTCGATTTCTTTTTGATCTTGGAGTACAGTTAATTGCACCGGCATACCATCGGGGATCATTTGGTCCATAAAACTAGTCAATGGTCCTACGGTGAGTAGTTGGTTGTTATTTGTAAATTTTACATCAAAATCAATTATTACTGGTTTGTATTTTATGGCTAGCGTATTGCTTTGAGCGATTCCGGGTATCACTGCTTGTACGTTCCAATAATCCTCTTGCTCGGGATGTATTATTTTAGCTGTTGCAACTCCATGTATGGTGTTTGCCGAGGTTTTTAATACATCTTGTTCTTTGGTGCGAATAAAAAAAGTGATATGGGTTCCATCGCTTACGCGATTTCCATGTAGGTCTTTTATCACTGATGTTATGAAAGATGTGATTTGATTTCCGTCTGCATAGTCGTGATTTCTTTCCGCAGTTATGTAGAAATTTGTCGGGGTGCCAGGCAAAATATCTACGGTATATTCTTTGGAGTTCGTATCAAAACTTTCAGAGGAGAGTAACATTCTTCCTGTTTTATCTGGTGAGAAAATCTTTTTGTAGGCAATATAGTTGTTCGTTTTTATTTTTGATTTTGTTTGATTCGTTAAAAATTGCTGTTTAAAGAGTACAGGCGTTCCTGAGTTTAAGGGATTGTCGAGATCATCTGTTGGAATGACAACCATAGAGGTATAATTTGACCCTCCAACTGAAATAACAGGGCTTCCAAGGTAGGTTTCCATGCGATGTACATCTGTTTTTGGTTGTATTGCTATTTGTCCTTGAGTCACAGTATTTTGTATGGTTAGATTCCAATGTAGTATTCCTGATTTGTTACTCATGTGTTTGGGGATTGTGTATGACAATCTTGAACGAGATGAGGAAGTCGACTTCACAAGTGTACTTCCATAATTATTAGCGCAATAGAGCAGCGGTATTGTTTGACCCAATGAAGCGAAGCGTAGTATGATCGTGCTGCCAGCTTCATATTGTTTTTGAGATGAAATTAATTGTACCAGGTTGTTCTCATTGCTGAGGGTTTGACCCAATACAATCACTGAAATACAGATCAAAAAAAGAAAGTTGATGTATGTTTTTTTGTGCTTCATTACTTTTGTTTTCCAATATAATTGTTCAGTTCAATTTTAATATAGGGGTACTTCTTGTTGTTGGTCGCTTGCAATGCTGCTTGAGCATGTTCTTTAATTCTAGAGGGAACACTAACTTGCTTATTTTGCAAATTAGGCAATCCATTTACAAAGCAATTAGTCATGTCATTACTGATAATTTCTATCGTTGATTTCGTCATAAATTCATGCCTAAAATCTTGTTTCCGTTGCTGTTTAATTCCAGTGTTTAAAAAGAGTGACTCTAACCAAACCATTGTTTTACTAATATCGTAATAGGTAATGAGAACTTGAGGAACTGTAATTTCTTCGAGACCACTATTAAATACGGTCCCATGAATACCACTGCCTTTTGGAGATAGATGACTCAACGTTGCATGTTTGTACAAGTCAGCACCAGATGTTATTGATGAGGCATGCAAAACAAACTGCGTTGGTTTCTCTGAGAATTCGAGTTGTGCGAACTCTTGAGGATTGAATGTCGTTGGAATAGCGCTGTCTTTTTTTAACCATGCAATTCCTTCAAAATTAATCTTGAAACTTGTAGTTTCTTTGGGCATCAATTTATGTTTGATGTCAAACTTCGCATTAAATTCAGCAATCTCTTCACTAGCATCATTGTAAAGAATTCCCTTTATGCTAATATCAGCAGGGATATTGTCAATATTTTGTATTTCGCCAACAATGGCATATTGCCCCTCATATGCAATGAGTTTTGCATCTAGTATTTCTAAAGAAGGTTGCTTTAAAAGATCTTCATGATAGCTTTCTTCTGTAGTTATTTTTTTACGTCCTTGATTGTAAAAGCTTGTACTATTGATCGAATACAATTGGTCAGGAGGAATATCATTACCCATTTTTTCTCGATTCAAGTACCACTTTCCTTGGTATTTGATCACTGTTTCGTTGAATTGTTTATGTACTTTTTTTAGGGATGTGATGTAGGTTGCTGTTACATGTGCAATTGCCATGGTATCATTCTTGAATCTAATTTTACTCGATATGTTATCTAACTTTGAGTAAGAGTTTAATAAGCCATTTGTTGAAGAAAGTTCGAGCATGTATTGCTCTAAGGACAATTTATTTGTTGGATTGATGAGTGTATATGCAGTATCAAATTTTCCAAAATCTAACTTATCATAATATGCTAGAATCACGTTTGAAGGTGATTGGTGGGCATAATTCTTTATGTAGAACTGATAGATTCCAAATGAGATCCATGCACACAATGTGATGAACCAAGTAATGGAAATCGCAAAAACCTTATGAGAGAAACTGTCATAGCTTTTTTTAGCTGTGAACTGATGATTCGATAATTCATTCAATTCCTGTGACGTGGAAGTCGAGTAAAGTTCTATGTTGATCATAAAAGCAAGTAATAGCAAGGCGAGCGGTATGACGCCCCAGGCAATTTTTTGCCATTGAAGAACCTCTTCTTTGGGTAGTATAGAGGAGAGCGGTTTTACATTTAATTTTTCCCAAACCATAATACCATTTTCTAATTGCAGTAGTCGCTGCCAACCCGAAAAATATAGGATTGGATCATAAAATTTATCGTTAGAGAAAACATACTTCAGATGGTACTTTTCGGGTACCGTTAAAAATTGCTGCAAGGAACCTATGCCTTCAATGCCTCTATATTTTGAGTTTTCTAAGCGTTCCACAGCGCGGGTTGTTAATTCTGGGAGTCTTCTTGCTGAATGATAATTCCCATCCACACTTAGTGCATTTGTTTTGGCTGCGAGCCATGCCATTTGGTCTCCAAAGCCCAAAGTTAAATAACGCCATCGGTCGTGTTCATCTTGATTTAAAAAATTTACAATAGGCTGCATTTTAATTTTTTGTGGTTGGATGGGTTTGAAATAACCCAGACACATGGTAAAGACCACCATGCCTAATGTTAAAAGTAATATGATAATTACGGAGAATCTTTGAAATACGAATCCGAAATGATGCTCGAGATAGTCTTTTAAGTCTTTTCTTGTCAAGCGATACATGAATTCTCCACACATAGGAATCGCCATGATAGAGGCCCAAAGTGTAAAACGATCTAGGGTTAAAATGTTGAAGGCATTTTCTCCGAGTATCATTTTGGGTATGGGGGTAGTCCCTCCTGTACCTAGAATTGTCAACATGCTAATAGACAGTCCAAAAAATAGATACTGTTTGCTAAATAATCTGTAAAATATATAAGGAAGAATACAAAGAACAACACCCCATGGAATCATAAAAAATATCATTCCAGAAGATCCTACTTCAAAAAAATGATCACGGGAACCATGTGGAATAGGAACTTGAGTAATGGGGTTGTTTTTCGTATTGATCCAGTAAGGCAAAATAGCTCCAAAAATCAGCATGCCCGTTAAAATGATAAAACTTGCGATACGTCTGTGTATTTTCAAAAGACTGGTCAGATATAACTTGAAATTAATTGTTTTAAATGAGTTTACTTGTTTTCTAGAGATATCCATAACCACCGTTCCTATCAAAGGAAATACAAAAAAGACCATTCCAAATATGATGGTAACATGATGGGAAACAACAACAATACCAATAAAAGAGAGTGCAGCAAACAGGTGTCTATATTTCCCTGTTCGTAACCAAAGATAAATTTCGGGCAAAGCGTGCAGCAGAAAAGAAAGTCCGATAATACTTGGCAGTTGACCGAAAATATGTAAAGTTTCTATAAAAGAAGATGAAAATACTGAAAAAATAGCTGCATATCCAGCAACAGTTTTGTGACTCGTAAGCATATAAGAAAAGCGATATATGCCTGTAATGAACAGCATAACCCCGAGTATTGTGACTATGTAAAGACCAAATTTTAGGCCTGCGATATAAGACAGCACCGCAATCAACTGATGGACTAGTGGCGTGTAGCTCATCATGGAAAAACCGGTGTACCATTTGTAATTCCAATGTTCAAACCAGTTGTTCGCATAATGTTCTGCAAAAAACACATGAATCAAGGCATCATAGCTTTCCTCTAAGGTAAAAAACATGGCAGAGCAATGATAACCTAATCCTAGGAGTATTGCAATGACCAGGTATTTGTTTGCTGTTGCATTCATTTTTTTAATAGAGACGGTCTATAGTAAATATAGATAAATTAAAAGGTTGTTGCGTATGTACTCATCTGTAAGGAACGCCCATTGGTCGTAGTAAAATCAACTATTCATCAAAATAAGAAATTTTTGAGGCATATGAGTGATATCTTTAAAATATAAGTTCCGATTTAAATCAGAAATTATGAAAATTCTAGCTATTGACGATCAGCATTTGATATTGCTGCCGTTGAAAAAGAAACTGATGAATTTGAATTATGATGTTGTTACGGAAACAGACGCCTTAAAAGGAATTAGATTTTTTGATTCGTTTGTGCCAGATTTGGTCATTCTCGATCTGAACATGCCTCATATTTCAGGAATTGAAATTGTTAAATACATCCGGCAAGAGAAAAATTCGGACATACCTATTATGGTCTTGTCCGGAAATACAGACGATCAAACAATCGCCCGTTGTTATGAATTGGGGGTCGATGATTTTATGAAAAAGCCATTGAGCTTGACAGAGATATGCATTCGAGTAGCGCGTTTGATTGGAGTGCCTAAAGCCCAAATGCAGGCTCAAGAAAGTGGGGTTGTAATGATACAAAAGAGCTGTGTTGGGGTCGTAATTCCCTGTTTTAATGAAGCGGAAAGGTTGGCGGGAAGCAAATTTTTAAGCTTTATTGACGAGAATACGGGATATCATTTGTGCTTTGTCAATGACGGAAGTACAGACAACACATTGGAGGTTTTAGCTGCACTGAGAAAAGAAAGAGAGGCGTACATTTCTGTGTACAATCTTAATAACAATAGAGGGAAGGCAGAGGCTGTAAGAGCTGGTATGTTGTACATGTCAAAATTCGAAGGATTGGATTATATTGGTTTTTTAGATGCTGATTTGTCTACAAACCTTAAAAATTTTGACGATTTAGTTAGCACGATGGAAGAGGGGAAATATAAGGTGGTTAGTGGAGCTAGAATCGCTAGAATAGGAGCAACCATATCTAAGAAAGCATCACGTAGATGGGCTGCATTTGTTATTAATTTTTTCATACGAGGGCTACTCTCTATGGATTTTAAGGATACACAATGTGGCGCTAAGATCTTTCATAAAGATATGATTGAAATAGTATTTAAAGAGAAGTTCGTTTCCAAATGGTTATTTGACGTTGAGCTGTTTATGAGAATAAAAAATCATTTTACAGTAGCCAGAGCAAAGGAGTTGATTTGTGAACAGCCACTAACAAAATGGGAACATGTAGAAGGATCAAAATTATCGATGAAAGATGCGCTCCAAATTTTCTATCAATTGCTGCAAATTCACAGACAATATAACAGCAACAAAAACAACAAAAACAACAAATATAAAATCATTTATGAAAAAAATAAAGATGTATATCCAAATAGACCATTAAATACATAGATAGACTGTAGTATTTCAAGAAGAAAATACAGCTATGGAAAAGATAAATCAACATTTGAGGGGGTGTTGATTTACAACGAAAACTTCTAATAGTACTATTAGAAGTTTTTTTATGTTCACAAACAAAATCCAAAACAACTGTTTTGGGTTTTGTATGAATAAATAGGGCAGAAGCTAATTGCTTTTGTAATTTCACTTGCTATGATTCTCCTGATAAAGGGTTTAGAGTGAGGTCAAAAGAACAATTGGCATGTTCACTAAATCAATTTAGAAAGAGACAATCAAATTATACTGGAAATTAAAAATCAAGCTTCAGATTACATACTCAAGAATGTCAAAAGAGCTATGTAGAACGCTTTCGTACAAATAAGAAACTTTATTTTGACAATAGCGAACAAATTTCCAATGCAAAGCAGCTCATACCTCTGCCAATATGAATGTCAAGATAGAAGCAGTATCAACTTAATTTTACATGGAATCTGTTCAGACTAGTTTATGATTATCTTGATGTTCTCTTTATTTTTTCAAAAGGAAATTGTTTCACGATATCGAGTAGACTGCCGCCTTTATGCACATTCACTTTCTCAAATACTTTCTTCAATAGTGGTCTGCAGTAATCAGTACCTGTGTCATATCTTATACATTCGAGACATACGTCGGTGTTTAAGAAAATAAAGTCACCAACTTTTAACAAGTCACCACCTGTTTCCGGAACTTTACAGCTTGAAATAAGACGTGTTTTTTTTGATTGTGTTGCGCAATACAAAGAATCTTTTCGAGGAAAGATTTCAAATTCAATGTATGGAGTCCATAGTTTTCCATAGACTTCTTGACTGATTCCATCGTCCATACTTTTGGTTCGTTGAAAGCGTATTTTTCCGATAGCTGAAATGCGATCTTTTTTCGATGCTACATAACTCGTGTCAAGCTCAAATGTCCAAAGCTCTGGAGAATCAACTTTTTGAAAGTCCGTTTTCCTGTAATGCTTCTCAGTAGTATCATAAACATGGATCCTTTGACAAAATGAGTGGCTAAAGCACAGTAAAAAAATTAGTGATGTGAGTAGGTATTTCATGTGTGTTTCTAGTAAATGATGAATTCTAATATTGCATAGGGATGGGCTTTTCGCTAGGTAGTTTTTTACATCCTTGTACTGTTCAAAGATAGCATTTTCGAAGCGTTTAAACACAGCTCAAAATGCGAGATTTCTTTGTTGACGATATGATGCATCGACTTTTTTTTATGCATACAGACCCTTTTGAATCTTATTATGTATGCAACCCAACATTCCTAGTGGACTAAGATAAGAATTGTAGGTGTTGCTCGCGAATGTGCATGAGAACAGATTTCTACAAAAATTCTATTAATGCATGCAGTTCGTGTTAAATCAGAGATCGAAATGCTTTAATTGATAAAAAAAATAGCACACAGATTATGGGATGTTCCTTTATGCATTTTCAGTAGGTCATTGGTCAGCGTTTTATTTCTGTGTTTAAGAAAGTATTTCGTACGAGATTGTTATATTTGGAAACAGAGTAAAAAAATGCTATTCCCATGACCCAAGAAGAAGCTTTCGAGAAGTTAGAACTAGAAGTTGGTGCCAGCGAACAGGAAATACAATCTCAGTATCAAGAGTTTTACAATGAATTCCAGATCCGCATTACCAATGCGCCCACCACGCATCAAAAGACCCTGTATCAAAAAAAGCTCAAGCAACTAGAAGCGGCTTATACCTTGCTTACGGGCAAGGACACCGAAGATGTTGATGCAGATTTGCCCTTGGCGAGTCCGGGAGAAACAGCAGGGCCATCTCAAGGCAGCTCTTCTGGTCAGTCCCAAAACGCATTGACCAAAACAGCAGCATTGCAATTGCTGGGATTGCAAGCGCCTTTTACCAAAGGCAAACTAGAGGATGCATATCGAACTAAAAAGAAACAGTGTGAGTCGGTTATTAAAACAGCCATTGATGAAAACATGGCCCAGGGTGCCCAAAAAACATTGTCTAAGATAGAAAACGCCTATGCGCTACTTTTGCCATTGGCAGAGGCACCTGCACCAAAAGCACAAGCGTCTGCATCTTCAGCTTCAAAACCAAAAAAGAAATTACCTGTTCTACTTTGGGTAGGGCTGGTAGTACTGGTTTTAGCAGGGGCATTGTTGGTATTAAAACCTTGGGAAAAGACCATAGACCCGGCGGTACAACAACAATTCACTACCTTAAAAGTAGAAGCCAATTTATTGGCCAAACGAAAAAACTGGCAAGAGGCTTTGAGCAAATACCAAGCAGCAGCTATATTACCGGATGCATCGGTGCAAGACAGTATTGTCTCCATTAAAACCCGATTGGAAGGACAAGCTAAAATAGCCGATTACAAGGCATGGGAAAAGGCCAAGAGCAGGAATACCCTAAAAAGCTATAAAGCCTATAAGGCCGCCTATCCAAATGGACTGCATACACAAGCTGCAGAGACTGCCATTGCAAAGATAGATGCCTATATAAAGAGTGAAGCAGGACGAAAAAAGCGAGCTGCACAAGAAAAAGAAAGAAAAATAAAAGAAAGGCAAAAAGCAGCTATCCAAAGATTACAAAATAGTTTTGTATATGTACAAGGTGGCAGCTTTGCTATGGGTTGTACATCAGAGCAGGAGGGTTGTTATGGTCGTGAAAAGCCAGTACATCGCGTCAACCTAAGTAGTTTTTCCATAGGCAAGTACGAGGTCACCCAAGCACAATGGCGCGCGGTCATGGGAAGCAACCCGAGTTATTTTAAGAATTGTGACAACTGCCCGGTAGAGTATGTTAGTTGGAATGAGATTCAAGATTTTATAAAAAAGCTAAGTCAATTGACCGGCCAGCGTTTTCGTTTGCCAACCGAGGCCGAATGGGAATATGCCGCTAGAGGTGGGAGCCGCTCAAAAGGCTATCGGTATGCAGGGAGCAATAGCATAGTTTCAGTGGCTTGGTATTCTAGTAATAGCGGAGACAACACCCACCCGGTAGGCCAAAAGCAAGCCAATGAATTAGGTTTGTATGACATGACTGGTAATGTATGGGAGTGGTGTAGTGATTGGTATGGAGAGAATTACTATGGGAGCTCAAGTAGCAGCAATCCAAGCGGTCCAAGTGCTGGAGAATACAAAGTACTTCGTGGCGGAAGTTGGCACTATGGCGCGTCTCTCCTTCGCGTTTCTTATCGCGGCTACGGTAGTCCTACAGACCAAAGCGGCAGCGACGGTTTTCGTTTGGTTATGTATTAGGTTAAAAAAAAGAAAAAAAGAAGGGTTACATTGGCCAAAAAGGGCGTGAGCCCAAAAAGGCCAATGTGCTAATAAAACCCGCGTGAGCGGAAAAAAATATCAGGTGAGGAGTGTGCCATCTTGCCATCTAATGCGCAGTGCAATTTGCTATTTATGACTGCGAGCATAGTTTAGAATTTGCGTCAAAATATTTTCTAAAAGGCCAACTATTTTGCAGTATTCAGCCATTACAATTCCCATTGATATGGTTTAAATTTGTTCTTTGTTGAACTCCAATTAAACGAGGTAAAAGTAATAATAGGTTTATAGGTGCTCTGAAACTCATCTCGTTGGGCTTTTTTAGTGGGCTGTCGAGGAACGAGTTAAAATTCATTTGAATTTCAAAAGATGCAATTGGTATTGAAACTGTCTCTTATACACATCTCCGAGCCCACGAGACCGTACTAGATCT
>OLII01000199.1_pt1 | contig 23973 bp, 20 predicted proteins | sample 1609481 | NCBI WGS metagenome assembly OLII01 (sample SAMN05416859, study PRJEB24817) | seawater metagenome | isolation source: Sea water | place: Canada:Atlantic | collected 2013-11 | reverse complement strand
GGCAGCGTCAGATGTGTATAAGAGACAGACCCACTATTAGCAGCATAACGGCATACACCGAAATTAAATGCCAATAATCAAGTAAAGCTGACAATAAAATACTGGATACGAATAAACCCGTTATTACCTTTTTCCTAAGCTCTGGGTTCAATAAAATCTGATGCCTTAAACCATAAATATTATGCTCAATAAACCTTCCATACAAATAGTATAAAGCCCCCATCGCCCAGCTCACTACGCCCAGTAAGTTAAGATAGCCAATGCCCATAAGCTTGTCTTTTGATTTAAAGTCAGGAATAAACTGAAGATAATCCAGCCCTAGATAACTGACTACAACGAAGGAAAGTATCGCTAAAACTATGCCCCACTGTTTTAAAATGGTGGTCAGAGGCTTAAAGTCTTCTGCTGATTTTTTAAAATTTTGGCCATTCGTGCTTTTAATGGCCTGCATCCATTCATTGATGTCATCTAAAGATTTATCATTAACTAGCTCAAAATGTTTTGCCTTTTCACTAAAGGAAGGTAAATGTTTTTGAAAGTTTAAAAGCTCTTTATAAATAAAACGGGCTTTAGCGGTTATGTTATTCGATAAAGTGCGCTGCCCCAAAATGACACGATAGCAAATGCCTTTGGCTGAATGAGGGTGTTTCGCTGCAAAATCTCTGAATTTCTTAACTTCCAAGGATGCCGACTTTCTTTCCTTAAGGTTATTAATGGCATCTTTAAAATAGTCATCTTTTTCGACGTCTTGTATATGCAGGCACGTCTCAAGCTTTTGGGCTAACTCGTAGGGGTAAGTCGATGGAAAATATTGATTAAGTTCATTTAAAAATCGAGTTCTAAATTCAACCACAAATTGATGGTCGTTAAACACCCCTTGAGTCATATATTTATCAAGAGTCGATATTGCAGCGGCTTCTCCGTCATCAAATAAAGTAACCCGAATCGAGATTAATACGTCATTAACTTTATTTAATAAATCTTGATGGGCACGATATTGGGTCTCGGTCCAATTATTGTCCTTGCACACCATTCTAAAATAAAAGTAGTCCAGATGTTGAGCAAGCTTCCTGTCTTGCTCAGCTAATTGAGCCAAACCTAATGTATTAACAAATAAAGTGACAAAGTTTGCTGGCCACTTATCATTCGATTCCACCTGATACAAATAAGAGAAAACCGCATGCTCAAAAGCTTGCCTAACCATAATTGAAGCCAGTTCATCATGACTGTTCATTTCTTCAAAATAGGCGATCGCTTGCTCTTCCAGTGAATAGCTTAAACTGCGAATAATCTCATCTATTAGATTAACAGGCTCTTTTTCAGCTGGTTTATTAACCTCTAGGCTCTGCTCATTATTTTGCAACGGCTCTACAATAGCGGGGGCTTCAGGCGCTATGTTGGTTGAAGAGTTGAGTTCATTTAAAATTTGCTCATAAGCCCAACGTAATTTTTTAAAGCCTTCAGGGTCTTTTTCAGGAGAGGTTATTTTTAGTTTTTTAGCATAGGCCCTTTTAACCGTTTTTTTATCTTGTGTGGGTGCTAGCGCTAACTCTTGCCAAATATCAATCTCAAAGCTCATATTGATCAAGCTCCCGATTCACCTGCTCTCTTACCGCGTTTATTTTTTCTTCATCGGCTGATTCTAAAATACCTGTAAAGTAGTCCACCACCCTGCCCACTAACTCGCGTTTCTCCCCTATATTTTGCTCGTAAAGTCGATTAGCTCGATAAAGCACTGAAGTATTTTCCATGCTCTCTCTTGGGTGTATTTTCAACGACTTTAATTTTTCTAAGCTTTTATTCACTTGCTCATCGTTTAAATCATCTTCCCCTGTGACAATAAGACTGGATGTACGCTCAGCGGTTTGTACCACTAAGGCCTCAACTTCCAGTAAACCGTTAGTGTCATAACTAAAACGGACTTCAATTGACTGATGGCCGGCTAAACCTTTGGGCACATCAACCGTTACATTGCCTAAATAGATATTATTTGCTGTATTTCTGGACTCCCCCTGAAATACCTTAATATTAATACTCTCTTGATTATCATTAGCCGTGTAATAGGTTTGCATCTTACTGGTGGGGATGGTGTTGTTTCTTTCAATAATGGGACTGAACACTCCCTGAACCAACTTTGAGTCATAAGTATCAGTGACCACTTCAATACCCAATGTATAAGGGCAAACATCTGTTAACACCACTTCTTCAATGGATTCATCTTGTGACTTAAGAGCCGCTTGAATGGCTGCTCCTTTGGCCACGGCTTGATCTGGGTCGAGGCTTTTATTGGGAAAAACCCCAAACATCTTTGTGACTAACTTAGAAATAATGGGCATTCTAGTGGCGCCGCCCACGAGTAAAACATGGTCCAGTTGATTCGCTGCAATAGAGCAATCATTGAGTGCTTGTAAAATAGGTTGCTGCAATTGGCTCAGTAAAGATTCACAAACACTTTCAAATTTCTGGCGCGTAATAGATATTGCAAACCGTTTTTCGTCTTCCACTAAGTGAGACTCATATTCGTGATGCGTAGACAAATGAACTTTAGCCCGTTCTGCCTCGGCTAATATCTTTGGCTCTAGTTTGTGAAGTCTATCCGAAGGGATCAGACCATCATGGTTCAGTTGCTCGGTGAAGTATTGAGCAATGGCTCGGGTAAAATCTTCTCCTCCTAAACGATTATTACCGGCGCTGGCACGCACTTCCATGATGCCATCGAACATTTCCAATACCGATACATCAAAGGTGCCACCACCCAAATCAAATACTAATATCTCATTGTCTTTTTCTTCATGAAGCCCATAGGCTAAGGCTGCTGCAGTGGGTTCATTTAATAATCTTTCAACCTTTAAGCCCGCTAAACGACCTGCTAATTTTGTCATTTTACGTTGCGTGTCATTAAAGTAGGCAGGTACCGTAATAACCGCTTCACTCACCTTTTCACCAGTAAATGCTTCTACATCTTCTTTGAGCTGTTTTAATATAAAAGACGATAACTCTTGAGGCTTTAAAACAAGGTCAGCAATTTTAATGGAAGCATTGCTGCCCATTAAGCGTTTGAAAACGGCAACGGTTCTACCAGGGTGTGTTAACAGGCGATCTTTAGCAGGTGCCCCCACAATAATTCGCCCGTCGTCGTCGACGCCAACCACAGAAGGGGTTACAAAATCACCTAAAAGGTTTTTAACAAGCGTGCTCTCACCATCTTGCCAAATTGACACTAGGCTGTTGGTGGTGCCTAAATCTATCCCAATTATCATACTGTCCCTTTTATATTGATAACCTAAAATTCATGGTTGATTATTGTACTGTTTAAAAATTGAAGCTAAATTTGCTGGCTAAATATTTTAGCCCATTAACACAGACCTTAATTGGGGGCTGAATTATAAAAGTAAGGACCTGCTTATGCCCATGGCCCTTTAAAAATCGCAATACCCTACCACAACTATTACTTTTTGGAATATTCAGCCAATAATTGATTAAGTTTCAATCAAAAAATTGAGTATTTTACAGTGCTTTTAATTAACGCGGAATTAGGATGAGAGTTTTTTAAAGGGTAGGTATTCATTATTGATATGCAGTGCTTTTAACAGCCCCTCTAACGAGAGGGACCTTCAAGAGGGGTGTATATCAAAATTTAGTTTTATCCTAATTTACACTGGGCCGCACGGCCTCAAACTATCATGCCCTAATCGACCTCTAGTACAGCGCTAACTTATCGGACGTTAATTAGAGTATCTACTTGAACACCGGCACAACTCAGTGTGGTAATTCCCCCTTGATGGCTCATGGGCATTTTCTCAGCATATGGTATTATTCGCGCCCAATTTAAATAGGTGTTAGTTAAAAATGTTGGCAGTATTGAAAAGGAATTTAAATTCCATCGTTATGGCTGGTGCTTTATTGAGTAGCTTATCTGGCTGTGGTGGTGGCGGTGGAGGCTCTGATAGTGAACCTAATGGTGGTATTCAAAGCATTAGCTTTACGCCGTTAACTAACCTGACAAGTCGATATAACGAGCGTGAAACAGTAAGGCTTTCGCTAAATACCCAGGGAGATGAAGCCGGAACGGTCACTTATGACTGGGAGGTTGAGTTTGCAGGTAACGCGCTGGCTTTCTCAGGCCAAAATACCCAAGAAATTAGTTTTACAGCCCCTGAAGTGGATGATACTGCATCCGTTCGTGTTTCCGTGACGCTGGGCTTAACGGATGGCAGATTGCTTGGCAGTAATAGTTATTTGACTACCTTGATCATTTACGATTTAGATCCACTTAAAGCAAGCTCCCGCGGGATTATTGCAAACGGACTCTCTACCAGTTTACAAGCAGTAAACAGCTTAAATACAGATTTAATAGCAGAAGGCACCACCTGGAGACTTAATCAGTATACCAACAAGTCAACACAGCCTGAATTTGAAGGTGAGGTATATAACGCAACACAACAAATTACCTATTTTGATAATGACACCATGGGCGATGTGGGCTTTAGACGCTGTGGTAGCAGTGTAGTTGAGCCCTTAATTCCCAGCGTAACTCAAATTAGCTGTGGCGGAACCTTTGAAAGAAAGTATTACCAGTCTGCCTCTGCTTTTCGTATAGAAGAAGTTTGTGATGGCAGCGTTGGTTTCGCAAGAAATTTTACCAAGTTAAGGGACAACCAAACCGATAGCTTTGGTCAAGTAGCACTTACCCTTAGCTCCTATAATGATTTTTCTTCCATCGAAAATGTGTGCGGCGCTGTTTTAGAGGTCATAGCTGTATCCCATGAGGATGAAAACAACGATGGCTCTTCCGATAACACCATAGTGGCCGGAAGTTATGCTGAACTGCACGGGCAATATGAAGGCAGCCCCATTAAAGTGTCTATGAATATAGATGATGCAAAATCCTATTGGATTTACTTCTTAGGCAACCAATTAAATAGCGCTAATCCTAATAATATTAAGTTCGACTCACCCGCTTTAACTAAATTGAATGATATTTCTGCAGATGACGGAAGGTTATCTGTTGATCGATCTGCGACGGGAATTGAAGTGGATGTAGATGCAGAGATTACGGATGTTGATGGTACAACTGTAGAGATTGAAGGAACGTTCTCATTAACGTTTGAATAACATCATTCACAACCGGTTTATTTTAATGAACCGGTTGTGAATCGTTTTCTTTTTGCTTTATCCGCTTTAATTTACACTGGGCGACACAGCCCGAGGATGCCACTCCCACCACTCCTGCTGCCCTTCTTCAGTATCATCCTTCTTCTTCACCACATCCCAGGTCACAAAGTAGTCAGGGTTTTCAATATCTATTTTATGTTCTGCATTCTTAAAGTGGCCTTCAGGGGCGATAAACCAAGCATCTAATGATGGTGGCAAATGGAAATTAGGGGCTTCTTTGGTCAGCCCTTCAATGGCCATCAGCTTAACTTTAATGCCCTCTTCTGCATCTACCTCTATTACGGTGCCTGCATATTGGGCTTGCTTTAGGGTATCGCCATTGGTGTCTACGTAGGTCACGCCGATGAGACAGGTTTTATTAATTAACTCTTCTAACTTCATTCTTTGATTCTCGCTACAAAACAGGCATTAACCTATTTATAAATTCTTGCCGATATTATAAACGACAAAGGCGGACCAATGTCCGCCTTTTTGTTTTATCTATTAATCTTCAAGAGAGCTTTACTTGACGTAACACCGCTATTGCGAGCGCAGTAGTCGAGCAATGTTCTCCTAGTGCATGTGGCAAGACGGCACAACACCCACTTGTGGCATGTCGGCAAGGCCCACGTCTCGTGCGTGCTCTTCAAAGCCTTTGTTCTTCCAGAAAAACGCGCCCGGCATAGTGGTGGGAATAACCAATATATAAAACAAGCAACGCCCTACTAGCAGACTGATTATCACGGCAGGCACTGCAATGGCCGCCACTACTAAACCCGCCGCCGAATCACTTAGGAATATCGCAACGGTGGCCATGGCCAAGGCGCTTACGGCCATTAATACGTTACGCATCACGTAGCTTTTACCAAAAGTAGTTTGCTGCACGTAATGAGCTGCTGCCCCTTCACCACTTTCGGTATTTAGGTATTTAGCGTGCACTATTAAACCTAAGCCTTCGGCAATTAAACCAAGCGCGGCTAAGCCTGCGGTAATTTGTAAAAGTTGCGAGGTGTCTTTTCCAGTCAGAGCTAAAGTAGGTACGGCTAACAGTGCAAGAACCAAAGAACCTAAACTAAACAGCGTACCAAAGAAGGTAGTCGCCACCTGGCCGTGATCCCAAAAAGGGCGAGCAGGAATTCGGTAGCTGCGGTACATCCAATACAAACCAATTAAACCGGTTGTAATGGCAAAGATGGCGGCACCGTGTTGTACCGGTGTTATTAAGTCACTGATCACAGGAGCCGAAATGGCAAAATATTCTAAACCAAATGCCAGCACTTCAAGGCCAGTAAAAGCGGCAATGCCGGTAAAGAATAACGCCACACCCAAGGCTTCACGGCTAACCGGTGAATAGCGCAGGTTGTTAAAGCCGCGATAAAAGCGCATGGGCTTACCCAAATGCATGGTCGACAACAATAGGCCAATGGCCTGCAAACCTGCCAAAACTATTAGCAGCGGTAAATAAATTACGCTGTTTTTAACCGCCACTAAACTTTCAACTCCTAACAGGTTGCCTAGGTATAAAAGAATAAAGGCGCCCATGGCTGCTTGAGTAAACAAGGTGAAAATAACCAGTGGGTTTTCACGGCTTGATAAGCGCGCCAAGTTCCAGCTTTTATCTTTACCTTCTTTTTCATCCACCACCGAACGGAACGAACCATCTTCTTGCTTGTGGTATTTAATGGGCATGGTATCGGTACGAGACATCTCGTTTGGCATACTTTTGGTTTGCTGAAAACGAATGTTAGGGTTAGTAATGGTTGGGTCGGGGAAACCGGGAATGCTGGTTTTAACTTGCTCGCGGTTTTCTGGGGTATTTTCTACTACACCAAAGTTTAGTGCATTGCCCAAGCAGGCACTGACACACGCAGGCTTAAGGCCCACTTCTAAACGGTCAACACACATATTACATTTTGAAACTTTGCCTTCCACAGGGTCTAGTTGCGGGGCGTTGTATGGGCATACCCAAGTACAATAGCCACAACCAAAACAGGTTTCAGGGTCTTGCAACACCGCACCGTATTCGGCGTGCTTAGTATAAGCCTTGGTAGGGCAGCCTTTCATACACACTGGGTTATCGCAGTGGTTACAGGCCATGGAAATATTCATGCGTTTGAAGTCGGGGTACGAGCCCCCCTCTACATAACCCACCGAACGGAACGATAAATGCGCGGGTAAATCATTTTTCTCACTACAGGCCGCTTCACAGGCGTGACAGCCGATGCAGTTGTCGGCAGTGAAATGAAAACCGTGTTGTTTATTACGATTAGGGTTGGTGCCCACTTCTGGGTTGCCGTTAATCTCCAAAGAGCGACCAACTGGCAAGGGTGTTTCGGTAATGTTTAACAGGTCAATCATGGTGCCGTAGCGGTTGGTCTCGTGCACGATGGGATCGTTTAATTTGGCATAATCGCGCTCGCCCGAGCGCACATCAAAAATAGGGCGCGCTTTGGTATCCCACTCGCCGTTATTCACTACGCCATCACTTTTATCAACGCCTAGCGTGTCTAGATAGTTTCGAGCAATAAACCACGGGTTAATTTTACGCATGGTTTTTTGCAAGCTAGACATGTTGTCTTCGCGCAGGCCAATTTCTATAGCGGGTTTACCAGGCTTAGGGTTACCCGCTGCCTTTAGGGCGTCTTGATTGACAGGAATGACAACGTCGGCACTGTTGAAGCCGCTGTTATTTTCAGAAGCGTCGTAAAACGGAACGGTTGGCGCAGGCGCTTGTATTGTCGCTTTTTTGTCTTCGGTATATGCTTTATTCATTTTTTAACCCTCCCTTAGTACGAACGTCGTTCGACGTTTATTTGCGCGGCTAATTTTTGATTCAGGTCTTCTATGCGAAATAAATGATCCATGCTTAACCCCTTAATATGCACGTCGTTCGACGTTTAGTTGTGCGGCCAGTGTTTGATCTACGGTTTCTATACGAATAGAACCTTGCTTGAAAGCAGGCTGGCGGGAGTAAGGATCTAATAAACCCAAGCACACTCGGTTAACACAATCGTGAAAATGGAATGGAATAAACACCGCGTTGCGGGCCACACGCTGGGTGGTTTGCACCATCACCACCGCATCGCCGCGCCGTGAAACAATGCGCACGTAACTGCCGTGTTTCACGTTTAAATCTGCTGCCGCATCTGGGTTCATTTCCATGTATGGGGTGGGGCTGTATTTGTTCATGTTGCCCATTTTTCCGGTTCGGGTACGGGTGTGGAAATGTTCTACCACACGGCCCGAGTTCATCCAGAATGGGTATTCGGTACAGGGAACTTCGTTGTTGTTAATAAACGGCAAAGGAATTAGGTTGGCTTTTCCGTCTGGAGTTTGGAATTTTCCGGTGGTGTATAAACGTTGCGCACCTTTCACTCCCAGCTTACTACTACTGCCGTTCTGTACACTGCCGTCGGTTTTTTCTTCGCTCTGCTTGGCATCCGCTTCGTCTCTTTTTGCATCCGCTTCGCTATAGGGCCATTGAATGCCGCAGGCATCTTCAATTTTTTGGTGGGTCATGCCCGAGATATTCAGGGTACGACCGGCGCCTTTTGAAAGCTCGCGCATTTCATTAAAGGCCCCTTCTGGGGTTTCTGGGAAGTGAATCTTTTTGCCGTTTTCAAAACGTTTTGCCAATTCTTTAAAGATCCAGAAATCAGCTTTTGAAGCGCCTTTAGGCTCTTGCACTTTGCGCACAATATTATAACGGCGCTCAGTATTGGTGAAGCACCCTTCTTTTTCGGCCCAAACCGCTGCCGGTAAAAACATGTGGGCATAGTTAGTGGTTTCTACATCGGCGTAGGCATCTTGAATCACTAAGAAATCTAGCTTCTCTAAAATTTTACGAATACGCGCAGTGTTGGGCATAGACGTCATGGGATTAGTTGCCACTAACCATAAGCCTTTAATTTCACCGGTTTCGATGGCTGGAAAAATATCGGTTTGCGCAAGGCCGCGTTTTTTCGGGAAAAATTCTTCGTCTATGCCCCAAAATTCGGCAATCTCTTTTCTGTGTTCTGGTTTTTCTAACAATCTATAACCGGGTAAACCAGAGCAGCTTGACCATTCTCGTGTGCCCATGGCGTTGCACTGACCCGTAATAGAAAGGCTGGTGCCACCGGGTTTACCTATGTTGCCGGTAATGAGGTTAATGCTGTTAATGCCCACTACGCCATCGCTGCCGTGAGTCGATTGGTTGATGCCCATGGTCCAGATAGACATGGCGGAACCCGCTTTTGCATATAAGCGTGCCACCTGACGAATGCTGTCTTCGCTGATGCCACAAATTTTAGAGGCGCTAATGGGGTCGTAATCTTTTACGCAGGCCTCTACATCTTCGATGCCCTTGGTATGCGCGTTGATGTAATCGCGGTCTTCTAGGCCTTCGTCTAAAATCACGTACATTAGGCTGTTCATTAACGCTAAATCAGTGCCTGGAGTAATGGCTAGGTGAATGTCGGCGAACTGAGCAAACATGGTGACCCGTGGGTCGATGACGATGAGCGGGAATTTACGTTTTTCTAAGGCTTCTTTTAAACGCCAGTAAATAATTGGGTGTTGTTCAGGCAGGTTTGAACCCCACGCCATTAAGCATTCGGTGTGCTCAAAATCTTCGTAACAACCAGGCGGGCCATCGGAGCCAAACGAGCGCTTGTAACCAGATACGGCCGACGCCATACACAAGGTGGTGTTGCCGTCGTAGTTGTTGGTGCCAATGCAACCGCGGGCTAACTTGCCCAAGCTGTAAAATTCTTCGGTTAATAACTGGCCAGTACTCACAATGGCAAAGCTGTCTTTGCCGTAGGTGTCTTGAATGCGCTTAATTTCACCGCCCATGTGGTCTAGAGCCGTGTCCCAACTGGTTTTATTCCAGGCTTCATATGGAGCATTACGCATAAGCGGCTGGTCGCCACGACCGGCGGCGTCGAACAATTCGTGCTCGAAAATCCCTTTAATGCAAAGTTTGCCTCGGTTCACGTCGGCATTAGCGTTGCCTCGGGTGGCCACGGCTTTACCGTCTTCGTCTAGGCCCACTTCTATGGAGCAACCGGTACTGCAATAACCACAGGTGGTGTATTTCCAATCTTTCACCTTTTTATCGGCGATGCGTATGGGGTTTTTTTCTTTACGTCTGAAGAACATGGCCATGATTTAAATTTCCTCTGCCGTTTGTTTAGCACAAGGATAAAACTTGCTTTGCATCTGCCCGCTTTCCATTTGCTTGAAAGTCATCAACCCAGCCCTCTCTTTTGTTTCATGGCCCTTAAAATGTGCAATAAAATCAAGCAAACTTAAAAGCCGCCCCAATTCCGTGCATACCCACTTAGTCGTAGCCAGTGAAACCTAGTTATTATTTAGTTGGCAGGATTGGAGCAATTGTTGGGCCATGTACGACACAGCCAGAATTCATGGGGGTTTCAGAGCAATATTTAGAATTTTAGCATGAGTTTTGAGTCAGTATTTGAAGCCTTAATAACCTGCGCAGAATAAGTTGACCCCCCTCAACTACCCCCATAGTATGAGTTTATATTTAGAGCTACTGTAGGCCCTTTCATCAGGGATGAGTTATTATGAGGCTCTTTAAAAAGTGTGAAGACATGGAAAAAATACTGATCAGTGCTTGCCTGCTAGGGCAGCCGGTACGCTATGACGGCAAGAGCCTGAAACAACAAAATACACTGTTGGATATTTGGACAAAGCAAAATAGAGTGGTGTCTTTTTGCCCTGAAGTGGCCGGTGGATTAAGCACACCAAGAGAGGCTGCTGAAATCATTGCTATAGATGTTAGCACTTCTCATTCACAAGCTATTGATGGTACAGCGGTATTGAAGGCAGTGGCTCACGTTAAAACCAGCAATGGACAAGATGTAAGCGCTGAATTTATTAAAGGTGCGCAACTGGCCCTGAAACAATGCCAACAGCACAACATTCAATTTGCTTTGTTAAGTGCACGCAGCCCCTCTTGTGGTAATGAGAAAATTTACGACGGTTCGTTTAAGGGCCAACTTATAGATGGCCAAGGGGTCACCGCCGCTTTATTAAGCCAGCATGGCATTAAAGTCTTTAATCAATTTCAACTGGAAGAATTGGCTGAGGCCATTGACAAATAATGAGCTTTTCAAGAAATGAGAGGCCAAAAATGAAAGTAAAAAATAAAAACGAAGGATAGCCGCCCCTTTTTTATTTCGCATTCATTATATTTAGCCAATGCCTATCTCTTAACCATCTTTTTAAATAAAGGGCACCTTGGCAATCTACGCTTGTGATCACGCAGAGAACGATATCAATTAATATTGATGCCCCAAACTTAAAGGGTTGTGATTTGTTCTACCGTACTAGGAAATATTAAGGTGAATGCCACCATAGGGGGCAATACATAAAAATAGGCCAGCATCATATAACGAATTTTATTGGGTGCGGTTTTTAACCCCATAAATACATCTACAATCACCTGCCCTTTCACCATAATAGTGAGACACACTATTAAGGTGACCCACGAATTAGGTTCAAGGGAATCGGCAAATAACGCACTAAGTAATGTTAAGGCAATCAGCATTGCCCAATAAATGGTTAGGGTTTGGTTTTTCATTTCAATTACCTCAACACATACAGTAATGGGAAAATAATAATCCACGCCAGATCTATCATGTGCCAATAACAGGCGGCACTTTCAAGACCTTGGTAATCTGTACTGCTGTATGCATTATAATGGGCGCGCACCAATACCCATGCCAGCGTGCACATACCCATCATTACGTGTAATAAATGATTAAAGGTTAAATAGTAATATAGGGTATAAAAAAGATCGGTGCGGGAATCTAAACCGGCCTGAGCATTCCAAAAATACTCCCAAGTTTTAATTCCCAGATAACTGGCCCCCATTAATAAGCTGGCTCCTAACCACTTAACGGTTTGTTTTGGCTTGTTCATTTTAATAGCGGAAATGGCTCGCGCCACAAAATAACTGCTGGTGATGAGTGCCAGTGTATTTAACGTGCCCGCCAACAGATTTAAACGCTCTGGCCCTTGCGAGAAAATTTCAGGATTGTGAGACCGTACCACCAAGTAAATAATAAAAAATAAAGCAAACTCGGTTAATTCGGCCCCAATTAATATCCAGACAGCCATGTTCGCGGGTATGGGTTCATCGCTCTTACGCAGCACCACCGCTTGTTGAGGGTTAGGATCGTCTTCTGGAATAAGTTCTGTATCCAGTGACGCATTTAATATGGGCATGGGCTTTTCTTCCTTGTTTAGCGTGTGCGCCGACCAATATGTACGGCCACTTAATTCATAAAACGGTTAAATCATGAGGTTTAAAAATGTGCATTAATTAGGCGCTCTATGGCTTTAATGGTGTCGTGGTCATCGCTCAAAGGTTGCGCCAACGAGGCCATACAGGCTTGTGTGGTGGTCAGCGTGGTTTGCATTAACTTGGCCGCATAAATAAGCAAACGAGTAGACGCCCCCTCTTCAAGATCGTGATCCTTTAAACGGCGAATATCTTGGCCAAGTAATACCAGTTGCTCGGCTCGCTGTTTATCCAAACCGGTTTCTTGGCAAATAACCTGGGTTTCAAGTTTGGCTTGAGGGTAGTCGAATTCAAGGGCAATAAAACGTTGGCGGGTACTGGGCTTTAAACCCTTTATCAAATTTTGATAACCTGGGTTGTAAGACACCACCAACATGAAGTCTTCATGAGCTTGAATTTGCTCCCCTGTTCTATCTATGGGTAAGACACGCCTGTGATCGGTTAATGGATGAATGACCACTGTGGTATCTTTACGAGCTTCTACCACCTCATCTAAGTAGCATATTCCTCCTTCGCGAACGGCACGGGTTAAAGGGCCATCTTGCCAATGGGTGCCACTGGCCCCAATAAGATGACGCCCCACAAGATCAGTGGCACTTAAGTCGTCGTGACAGGCCACGGTAAATAATGGGCGATTTAGTTGCTGGGCCATGTATTCTACAAAGCGAGTTTTACCGCAACCGGTGGGCCCCTTTAGTAAGACCGGCAGTTTATTGTTAGCGGCGGCTTCAAATATTTCACATTCGCTTTTCTGTGCTTGATAATGAATGGGTTGATCGGCATTGGTTTGAGTCATGGACACTCCGTTTTCATTAAATATTTTTTGAAACATTGATTCATAATGACTTTTACTTATAACCTAAATGGACTGGCTTAAATTTAGGTATAGCTTTGGCAACATTTTTGGTAGCTGTTGAATGTCTCGCACTAAGGTGTAGCCTTGATCGCCAAATAAATAGGGAAGGTAATCATTGGCTTGTGCATCTATGGTGATGCAAAAAGGCTGAATGCCCTGCCGCTTAGCTTCCAATATCGCTTGACGGGTATCTTCGATACCGTAGCGCCCTTCATAATGATCAATGTCATTGGGTTTTCCATCAGAAATAATGAGCAATAATTTCTGGTTTGAATTCTGCATTTTTAAAACACTCACCGATTGGCGTATGGCTGCTCCCATGCGGGTATAAAAGCCAGGCTCGATGGCCAAAATTCGACCGCGCGTGTGGTCGCTGTAAATTTCTGAAAAGTTCTTTAATAACTGAAAACGTATTTGCTTATTTTTAATGGATGAAAAACCATAAATAGCAAAAGGGTCATCACAGGCTGATAATGCTTCTGAAAATAACAACAAGCTGTCACGAATGACATCCACCACTCTTTGCTCGGTGGTCACACCTGAATCGGTGGACATGGATAAATCGGCCAGCACTAGGGTTGACATATCCCGTGCATTTTTCTTTTTGGCCAAGTACAGGTTTTCACCATCGATCATGGCATTGGGTTGGGTTTTAATGTCTAGCCAAGCATCTAGATCAATTTCATCCCCAAAGGGTTGGCGTCTTTGCAATACACTTAATGGTCGCAATAGATTAAATTGGCGCTTTAAGCAATTAGCTTGTTCTTTTAGGTTTTCGGGTAACTTACTGGGCACTGCCTCATCACTTAACATGGGTTGCACAAAGCAGAAATCTTTTAGCATGGCTCTTTTTTTGTAGTTCCACTCTGGTAGCTTAAGACCTGGCCCTAGATATAAATCATCATTAAAGGGGGCGGGTAAATCCATATCGAATTTAACTTTGGCCGACCCGGCTTTGCGTTTTCGTGACAAGGTAATGACATCTAAATCATCTGCCGCCCCTTGCAGGTCTTGATCTAAATCTTCTTGCTGGCTTCTATCCATATCTACCTGTTCAGCCCAACTAAACAGGGCTTCTAATTTAAATACTAATAAGCCATCGGTTTGTTTTTCGTCATCAAAATATTGTGCGTTTTTTCTTGGGCTATTAAGCGATTCGGTTTTATTTTTTTCAGAAGAAGCGCCCTGTTCGTCACTGTCTTCAACATTACCCGCACCCACATCATAAAGTGGTGCTGGATATAACCATAAAGGAACAAACAAGGGCTCACCAATGGCCAACGGTAAACTTTTTACGGAGCCTGGTTTTGAAATAGCCCGCTGAATGGCCTGCTCACGAGCTTGCAATTTTTGTGGTAGATGCTCAATTAAAGGACGTTGCGCCACCACTGCCCTAGCCAACATTTGGTAACCCGTTTTTAAACCTGGGTGAGAGGTTAAAATGGCCAGAGTGGCCAATTGATTCTCAACAAACCAATGCTTCATGGTGGGCAGTTTTGCACCCAATGCTGCTAACCAAAAATAAAGGGCTTCGTTTTGCTCCTTTTCAGGAAGGTAGTCGATTACCGGAGGCAATCTTAAACTGCGCTGATCTTGCCAGCACAGTGCGGCCCGCCGGTGACTGCCTGCAATGCGTTGTAACAAGGGGCGATGATTGCCCAATATTCTAGGTTCGGCCGCTTCAACGACTTTGCCAGGAGCGCCCCCTAAGCAATGAAAATAGGTGGACAGTTGAGACTGAAAAGTTGCCAATTCAACGCCCGCTTCTGGAAAGCCTGTGGCGACTTTGCTGGATATGTATTTGTGCCAAACTTCACCAATAAATTCTTCCATTTATACTTCTCGGCCCTTATTCCAGTAAAAGGTTAAGCGACTACTTTTAAGATTTACCTATAAACACTGAAGTAAAATACAAGCCAATATTTATAGGTAAAGAGATGAGACTGTATTTAACATACCGCTTTGACCGTAAATACAGTTTCACCTAAAATTGAATCTCGGCTTAAATAATTTATAAGCCGAGTATTTTATTGCGATTAGCTGGCTTTAGATTCATCACAAGCACCGCAACACACGCCAGCAATCTCTTGTGGTGCTTTTTGTGTGACACCATTATTTTGAGCAATAATGGCTTCTTTAGATCCCACAAAGAAGCTAACCAAATAGGCGATTAAACCCACGCTGAATAAAACACCAAACGCCAAACGCCCCCAATAAATGGGAATGAGTTTTTCCTGCGTCACCATAAAGCTCAACGCGTTGGCATCATCAGGCATGCGCTGTAAAGCAATCTGCCAAGCCCCTGCAATGGTCAGCATAATAGTGATACCCAACATGCCAATGCACATGGCCCAGAATGAAAAGCGCTCTACTTTTTGCGCAGACATAGGATTGCCCAATGGGCGGCCACGCATAATGGGCATCGCATAAGAGGTGATGGTCATGACAATCATGGCGTAAGCACCAAAGAAAGATAAGTGTCCATGGGCCGCGGTAATTTGCGTGCCATGGGTGAAATAGTTAACCGGTGCCAGTGTGTGTAAGAACCCCCACACACCCGCGCCCAGAAACCCCATGACCGCGGTGCCTAACGCCCAGGTGACGGCAATTTTATTGGCGTGTTCAAATTTACGCTCGCGCACCACTTTAAAGGCGAACACTACCATCATGAAAAATGGTAAGGGTTCCAGAGCTGAAAATATTGAGCCCATCCATAACCAGTATTCCCCAGGGCCGATCCAAAAATAATGGTGCCCCATACCCACAAGACCTGAAATTAATGCAAGACCAATGATCACGTACAACCATTTTTCAATCACTTCTCTGTCTACACCGGTGACTTTAATTAAAGTGAAAGCAAGGATAGCCCCTAGTATAAGTTCCCAAACACCTTCTACCCACAAGTGAACCACCCACCACCAGAAATATTTATCAAGCACTAGATTTTCAGGGTTATAAAAAGCGAACAAAAAGAATACGGCTAGGCCCACAAGACCGGTTAGTAAAACCATATTTATAACCGTCTTACGCCCTTTTAAAATGGTCATGCCGATGTTGTAGCAAAATGCTACGCACACCACCACAATACCGATTTTGGTAATGGTAGGCTGCTCTAGAAATTCACGCCCCATGGTTGGAAACAATTCATTGCGGGTAAGCTCTGCTAGTTCAGAATAAGGCACAAACAGGTAACCTAGTATGGTTAACACACCGGCTGCTGCAAAAACCCAAAACATGATTTTAGCCAATAATGGGCTGTGTAATTCCACATTGGCTTCTTCGGGAACAAGATAGTAAGCCGACCCCATAAAACCAAATATAATCCACACCAGCAGTAAGTTGGTATGAATCATCCTAGCCACATTAAACGGAATATAAGGGAATAAGAAATCCCCAATAATATATTGCAGCCCCATGATGAGACCAAACAGAATTTGCCCTGCAAATAATGTCAAAGCAAAAATAAAGTAGGGTTTAGCTACCATTTGCGATTCGAATTTTATCATAATCTTTGATTACCCCTGCTTATTAGGCGGCCAGTCGTTGTCATTTATCCGAGAAGTCCAGATAAGAAAATCGGCAAGGTTGTCGACCTCTTCGCTCGTAAGGTTAAACTGCGGCATTTTTCTACGCCCTTGAATTTGCAATGGTTGAGCAGCCATCCAACCTTGAAGATAACTTTTAAATGCCTCTTCACTACCGTTGCCGTAACGGTCATACACATTGGCCAATTCTGGAGCAAAATAGGCTCCTTCACCCATGATGGTGTGGCAACCCACACAATTATTTTTTTCCCAAAGTCCCTTGCCGTGGGCAACACTTGGCGTAATATTTTCTCTGTGATCTCGCTCGGGTAAAACCCGCATGGTGTCAAAGGTCAAACCCAGTAATAATAAAAAAGCAGCAAAGCCACCGCCGTAATAAATATTCCTGGCCATCTCCTTGGTAAAGGTGTCACTCATTCAATCCTCTCCCGTTATAAAGCAATTTTTTCGTGCAGCCATAAATAAAAATGTTTTTGAATAGTTTAAATACAGTTTGATTTATGACTGCAGAACAAGAATAAACCTTGCTGAGGTTTGGTTATTGATGTACATCAATAACCAAGCACAGCGCTCAGGTATACCAAATTTGGAGTAGAGAATAAAAAAGACCACATTGAATAATTTACCAATAACCTTTTTAAAGTAGGGTTATTGGTGAATTCGATAGAAATTAAGAGGCTACCAACTTAACGCTGACTGGATGTCCATAGGGAAATGAACGTTATAGATGTGATTAAGCTATTTTACCCATTTCATTAAATGACTTATCTTGTGAGCGGATCATAATTAAAAACATTTTACATTTTGAGCCTGCTTTCACTTCGTGAGGAATATTAGCTGGCACATAAACAAAATCCCTTTCACCACACAAGATGGCTGGCCTATTTTTAACGGTGGCAGTTAGCTTTCCTTCCACAATGTACAAATAAGCATCGAAAGGCACCACATGCTCAGAAAGACCTTCATTTTCGTCAAAGGCAAACATGGTAATGGTACCGGCCTTTTCCCTTAAAATAGTACGGCTAACCACTGATTCGGCGTTGTAATTAATCATCGTATTTAAATTAAACACTTTGGGTAGTTTAAGATCCATCTTTGTTTTCCTTTTTATTCTTCAATATAACCAGGGCAAATTTCCCTAAGTCATAGCCATTTACGGTGTGTAATGTATTAGCCTTAATTGAATAAAAAGCACCTTTTTCGAGTAGATGCTTGTGCCCTGCCACGTCTAACTCAATGACTCCACTTAAGACATAAATGAATTCACAATGTCTATTTTTATGCTCAGCAATGCTTTCATTATCGGCAATTGCGAAGGCCGTCACCGAGCCACTTTTAGAAGACAATAACTTTTTATGTATTATTGAGTCTTCAAGGTGCTCAACCATACATGCAATATTATTAATCATATTCACAGCCGACTACGATGGATAACATTTTAAATGCTTCGACACCAAATACTTCATGGGAGGTAAACTTGGGAATGTAAATAATTTCATCTTTGGTAATGACTCTGCCATCATCACTATCAATGACTATTTCAGCCTGACCATCGGTAATAAACAGCACACAATTATATGGAAGAGACTGCTCACTGACACCTTGGCCTTTATCAAAAGAAAACATAGTAATGCTACCGGTTTCTTTATTTGTCAGTACTTTACTGACGATAATGTCCTCTTGATAAGGCACCATATCGTTAACTTGTTTTACGTATTCTTGCTGTCCATTTAGTTTAGTCATTAAGATCATTCCCTAGTAATACACTTAGGGAATAATCATAGCCTTGTGCATATTTAAGCGGCAATGCCCACAACGAAGTATCACTTTACTCTTAGCCAAGTTGACCATTATTACTAGATCATTTAGTCAGCAACTTTTAAGTCAGACTCAAGCCAATTTAGTGCATGCTGCCATAAGCCTTGTTCATTTTGTTTGTTAAAAAATCCAAAGTGACCAATCTTTTTTTGTCCGTAATCTTTTGGAGATAACACCTCAATAGTACGTGGTGCTTGGTGGTAAAAACCATGCAGCTGTTGAACCGCTTTAAGAGGTGCAAAATCGAGATCGTCTTTTATTTGAATAAAGTTCATGGGGTTATTGAAACTTGAAAAATAAGGTCGAAAAGATTGACCTTTCTCATTACAAATATAGTCTTTATTACGACACCATTGCCCCCATTGTTGTGCTATACCTTTTGGTAAAGGCTGGCCCCCTACTAAAAAGCCTGGTAAAAAACCCAACACCTGAGTAAAAAATGGTGTAAACACATACCACATAAGCCATAGTTTTGGCATTTTTGCCCAATGCCAATTCCGCCAATTGCCACTTTGTGCGGCCACATTATAAACACTGCTTATTTTATGATTGTCCTTAGCTAAACCAATTAGCTGCCCACCCACACTGTGACCGATGCAATGCCAATTAAACGCGGGGTGATTTTTCGTGGCCCAATTAATAACTGAATTGAAATCTTGCTCACCCCAGGCTTGCATGGTTTGACTGGGGTCTTTGGGAGGTAGGTTTTTAGAGTCGCCTATGCCACGGTAATCATAGCTGATCACTACATAACCTTTAGCCGAAAAATAGTTGGCAAAATTTTTGTAAAAACCTCTGGGCACAGCCGTGGCGGAATTAATAATGATGCCCGCTTTAGGGGCCTGGCTGGGTGTAAATAATGAACCTGTGATGGTGGTACCATCTTGAGTGATGATTTGAATGGTTTGCATATTGCCCACTTTACATTTTCAAGCTGAATTTTAACGTAAGTCTTTAGGTTAAAAATCTTAAAAGCTTGGCGTCATGACGACAACCGGGATTTTACTCCCTTCACATAAGAAAATTTCACTTATCTAGTCCTCTGACATGCTTAGTATTAACGGGTATTTGAAAAGTATGCTTTTAGAGTACCCGCTAACTCTTTAAAAAATGGCTGAGTGTATTTTGAGTAATGAATAGCCACACCAATACGTCTTTCAAAATCTTGTAGGCCTGCTATTTCCCCTATTGGAACCGCTTTATAATCTTTGTTTGTTAAGCCTTGTGAAGTAGGTGAGTTACAAGGCAAAGGGACAATAGATAAGCCTAACCCTGAAGCCACAAGAGACACGGCCCACTCTTCATTTTCAACATCGGCTACGTAATTTAACTGTATTTGGTGCTCATTTAAAAAGTCCACCATGGCCTGACTTCGATCACAAAACGAGCGATTAATAAACGGCACATTATTGAGCTGTTCAATAGTGAGTTTGTCTTCATGGGCCAATGGGTGCTGATGAGGGATTATTAGGCAGTACCGGTCTGACCAAGCGGCAATGAATTCTTCATCTGCTTGCACCGATTGCTCCATAGTCAGGCGAATATCAGCGTTCGATTTTTCATTTGATAGTAAGCGCTGTTGAGGACGAATTAGCTTTATTTGAATATGGCTATTATCAATTCTTACTACGTTAATCAGTTGGTTTAAATACTCAAAAGCAATGGCGTGACTGACTTCAATGATAAGTGTTTGCTGGGATTCAGGGGTATTAAAACGATTTTTAATAGATAGCGCGTGGTTGAGTAAATTTTTTGCCGAGTCATACAGTTCTTGCCCGGCTGCTGTGGCACTGACACCTCTTTTTTGACGCACTAAAAGGGTCACGTTTAATTCGCTTTCTAACTTAAAAATAGCCGCGGATATAGAGGGCTGTGCTATGTAACAGCGGGCAGCGGCGGCAGTGATGGAACCGGTTTCCACTGCCGCCACAAAATATCCTAGTGATTTAAGGTCCATTACCACATCCGTTTAAAGAGTTGACAAGCTAACGTTTACATTCACTTGAAATGCTTAATATTTTACAGCTGGATGCACAGGTAACTGCGCCATAATAAGTTCATCGTGAGCGGGCACCAGTATGATGTTTTTATGCTCTTTTGACAGTTGATGTAAGCGTGCAATTTGAGCTTCATTTTTTTCATCACTGAAGTTTAAGTGTACTAACCATTTTATAAGATCAGAGCGAGGTGAATTATCTTTTATTCCCTTGGTGGTCCATGTGGTATCGCCAATGAAAAAGTACTGCGCCCCTGATGATACGGTTAAAAAAACGCCTACCTGTCCAGCACTGTGGCCGCTTAAATCAACCAAGACAATGCTGCCATCTTGGTAAAGGTCAAGACTGTGTTTAAAGCCTTTATAAACCTTGTTATTCAATTCAAAAAAGTGCCATTGAATACTGGTAGCATCAATTTGAGATTGCAGATGGGCTGGTGCCATGCCCTCCTGTGCTTCACTCAGCTCTGCTTTTTGTACCCATACTTTGGCGTGTGGAAAGTCTTCTATGCCGCTGGCATGATCCCAGTGAAGATGAGTTGGGATAATCTTACTGACGCTGCTGGGCCGGTACTGTTCTTTTTGCAACTGGCTATAAACAGGGTTTAAGTCTTCAAACCGAAAAAGCTGCCTATCTAAAAAACCATTGGCTTCAAATTGGTGATGAATGTTTTTGCCTAGGCCGGTATCAATGAGCACATCCCCCTTAGGGTGATGGATGAGCACCGCATTTTGCGCCAACTGACGAAGCTTAAACCAACTGCCCCCCTCCACAAGGACCGCTTCAGGTATAGGAGCTGTATTGGCTGTTTTAATAACCGAAAAGCCTACTTTTTGAGTCTTATCAACCGCCCATACAGGCCCTATTCCGACCAAGATTAAAGTAAAAACGATTAGTCTCACTGAATTGGATGTTTTATTGAACTGGATCATTTTGGCGCCCCTTTATGAAAGGCTATAGCCTAATCAGATATAATCAATAGTTAAAATATCACTTTTTTATACTTAAGGAATATTTTACCTATACCATGAGATTTACAGCTTTAACTTCGTGGCTGTGATGTCCAGATATACCCTTTTCACCTCGATTCAAAGGTGGCACTTTGCATTATCAGACTGGCCACATTCAAATGAACAATAAGAATAAATATGAAATTAGACGACTTTCAGAACAAACACGTTTACTTGGTGGGAGGCTCTTCCGGTATAGGCTTAGCCATTGCTGAAAAGTTAGTAGGGGCTGGGGCCCATGTGATGATTATTTCCCGAAGCCTAACTACTTTGGAAAAAGCATTAAGCATTTTAGAAGCTAAGCGCACAAATACCCAACAAAAGATTGAAAGCACAAGCCTAGATGTAAGTAATCACCAACAAACTCATATCACATTAAATGAATTAGTAGACTCTTTTGGTGTGCCTGATGCGTTAATTAATTGTGCGGGCCGATCTATTCCTCAGCACCATGATGACATTAGCTACGAGCAGTTTGATGAAACTTTAAAAATTAATTTGTACGGTTGCAGAAATACCGTGGCCGCGTTAATACCACACATGAAGTCTCACAAAAAAGAAAGCGGCGGCTTAATTGTGAACACAGCCTCCCTAGCCGGAATAATAGGGGTATTTGGCATGACAGATTACTCAGCGTCTAAATTTGCGTTGATTGGCTATTCTGAAGCTTTAAGAAGCGAAGTAAAAAAACACAATATTAAAGTTATGGTGCTGTGCCCGCCTGATACCGACACGCCTGGGTTTGAAAATGAAAATAAAACCAAGCCCGCTGAAACTCATGCCGTTTCAGAATCGGCCAGTTTATTAACCAGCGAACAAGTGGCCAATGCTTTTTTTAAAGCCTTGCCTAAACGTAATATGCTTATCGTGCCTGGAGTGGCTGGAAAGTTTAGCGTGGTTATGAAACGATTTTTCCCGCGGGTGGTGGAGTTGGTTATGGATAGGGATGTTAGGCGAGTGTCAGACTAATATTCTTTGATTTAACTAGGTATGTGACCTAGTTAAATCACAAGAAAGCAAGTGTCATTCCAAACTTAGAGTATATGGGCCTTCGTCGGATCTAGTTATGACACCATCCTTGGCTTTGCTATAAGAATAAGCAATTGAAGTATCGCTAACTGATGTTGCAGTAAATACCCAAGTAATTTTACTGTTGCCTGTTTCTTCTATTGTTAAAACGCCCAAAGAAATGCTCCAGCTGATAGTTATACTGTCACTGCCCAAATAATCTATGCTACCCAATCCGCCAGATAAAAAACTTATTTGGGAAACAGAGCTATCGTCATGATCAATAATAAAAATATGTCCCTCTAAAAAACTCGCTAAGAAGGCATGATCTATCCTTGTCATCTGACCCAAACCACCATTGAAAATGGCATCACGCTGGTCAAACGTATAATTAGCTACACCATCTTCAGTATCTGCATCCGTAAACTCCCAGACAGTCGTAATAGCACTCTCTTGCACTGATAATATTAACTCGCCTTTGGTATTTATTTCCCAGGTTAAAGGATAAACAACACTATCTGAGGTTTTAAGCGTACCGGTTAAGTCTTCTTTAAAATATAATTCAGAAAAATTACTACCATCATTATTCACTGAAAAAGTATTGCCCACAATAAAATCTGATGTAAATAGTTTCTGCTGTAGGTTGCTTACTGTTTCTAATAAGTGAGTCATTGCACTCTCAGAAGACACCATACTAATAGCTACTCCATCGATGTCTCGATTTAAAGAGTCGATATAGTTTTGAGAGGCTGAACCAGCCACGCCAAAATCAACATCAGAAAAGTCTAAGGTTATTCCATGGGCTCCATCAATCGCTTCTTGGTTAATTTGAATGCCATTAGAGAGTTCATTATCTGCATCTAAAGTTTGTAGCAATCTAGATATATTTGTTACTCGTATATTGCTCTCATCAGAGTTTTCTATTAGATCAAATGGCGTTAAATTAAAAGCGGCTAATGCAGATGGAAAAACAATATCGCCAATGCTAAAAGTAATCATTTCTCCCTCGATATAATTAAATGCGCCTGAGGATGAGGTTAAACCAGAACGACTCTCAGTAGAATATTGTATACCTGCAACAAAACTGTCTTTAAAGAATCCTGTTTTAACAACGACAGGGGTTACTTCAACTAATTCAGACTCAGCATCATCATCACCACAGCCAACCAGAAGTAAAAAAGATAAAGTGACGCAGAGCTTTTTTAGTCTGCTATTTTCAGTACGACTCATGCCGAAGAATTCCATTACTTTTATTATTATATGTATGAGAGTT
>OLII01000198.1_pt1 | contig 23984 bp, 23 predicted proteins | sample 1609481 | NCBI WGS metagenome assembly OLII01 (sample SAMN05416859, study PRJEB24817) | seawater metagenome | isolation source: Sea water | place: Canada:Atlantic | collected 2013-11 | reverse complement strand
GCCACCCAGCGCTGCACTTGCTGCAACACCGAACGCCCGGCTGGCTGCGCCTCGCCCTTGCGGCTGAACTGCAACTGCCCGCCCGGGCGCTTGAAGAACATCACCAGTTGCGCCGCTACCCGCAGCGCGATTTCACGGCCCAGGTCTTCCTCCACCAGCATCAGCGCCAGGTCCAGCCCGGCAGTGACCCCGGCGGCTGTGCGCAGCTTGCCGTCGCGCACATACAGCGCATCCTCTTCCACGCTCAGGCTCGGGTAACGCTGTGCCAGGGCCTGTGCCGCGGCCCAGTGCGTGGTCACCCGCCGCCCATCCAGCAACCCGCTGGCCGCCAGCGCGAAGGCGCCGGTGCACACCGAGCCGAAGCGGCGCGACTGGCCCGCGCAATCGCGGATCCAGGCCAGCAGCGTGTTGTTCAGTTGCATCCGCGCCGCATCCGGCGCCCCGGCCACCAGCAAGGTGTCGAAGCGCTGCCCGGGCTCACCTGCCACCAGGTCGGGCAACAGCCGCGCACCGGACGAGCTGTGAATGGGCCCTGCCTCGCACGCCACCACCTGCAACGTGTAGACCTGCCGACCCGCCTCGACATTGGCCTGGGCGAACACATCCAGCGGGCCCGACACATCGAGCAGTTGAACACCGGGCAGCGCGAGTACGGCAATGGTTCTGGTCATGGCGAAGGGGCGAACCTCAAGGCGTCGTGATTTCACGTGAAATGGCAGTATATGGCGTATCACGCCATTTGAGGACAGCAGTGTCGAGGCTGACAATGGAGGCGAACCGCAACCCGGAGCCTGCCCCATGACACTCGACATCCACGGCATCAAGATCCCCGACAGCCAGCTCGCCCGCGAAATCACCGAGGTGGTACGCGATACGGCCTCGCCCCTGCTGTTCCACCATTCCAGCCGCGTGTTCTACTTCGCGGCCCTGGCGGGCCAGAAGCGCGGCCTGAAGTTCGACGCCGAGCTGCTGTACTGCGGCTGCATGTTCCACGACATGGGCCTGACCCATCAGCACAGCAGCGCCTGCGAGCGTTTCGAAGTGGATGGCGCCAATGCCGCACGCGACTTCCTGTGCGGCCACGGCATCGCCCAGCAGGACATCGATACGGTATGGACCGCCATCGCTCTGCACACCACCCCAGGCATACCCGAGCACATGCACCCGGTGGTGGCGCTGGTGACGGCAGGGGTCGAGATGGACGTGCTGGGGCTGACCCACGGCCAGTACGGCGCTGCCGAGCGCGAAGCCATCGTCAGCGCCCACCCGCGGGGCGAGCATTTCAAGGAAGACATCATCCAGGCCTTCTACGACGGCATCCGCCACAAGCCACAGACCACATTCGGCAACGTCAAGGCGGATGTGCTGGCCGACAAGGACCCCGCCTTCAAGCCCGGGAATTTCTGTGCGGTGATTCGCGGCTCGAAGTGGGCGAGCTAGGCACCTGCTGGCCCGTGGTGCTTGATAGTGGCGGCCAGGCCGCGACGGGTGATGTAGCCGATGCGTGCGCTCACCAGTTGAATCGCGATCATCAGGGGCAGGGTCAGCACCACGGTCCACAGCATGGAGAAGCCAAACTGTGCGCCGGCTTGCGAATAGGTGGCGATACCGCTCGGATCGTCGTCGGCAGCGCCGGTGATCAACCCGGGCCCAAGCCGTCGCAGGCTGCGGCGCAATCCGATTTTCCTGACAGGCTTCATGGCCGCGCCTCGATTCACCTGCGGGGGTGGGCCGAACATTGCGCAGGGGACAGCAACAGACTAGCCCGCCCACGGCCGTTTGAGCGCCGGCATGACGGGCTTGCAGGCGAAGGTTGCAGACTCTTGGTAAACTGGCGCACTTGTGTTTTTGGGGCTGGCCGGTGTGACGCGGTGTCAGCGCAGAACGCCCATCGCCCGAAACACCCCGAATTGGCTGCACCACACGTAGACGAACATGCTCTCAGAACCTGTTACAACTCCTGTAGATACGCGGCCCGAGCCGTCCCGCCGGTTCAGCGTTGCACCCATGATGGACTGGACCGACCGCCACTGCCGCTTCTTCCTGCGCCTGCTGTCGCGCAATGCCTTGCTCTACACCGAAATGGTCACCACCGGCGCCCTGCTGCATGGCGACGCCGAGCGTTTTCTGCGCCATGACGAAGCCGAGTACCCGCTGGCCCTGCAACTGGGTGGCAGCGTGCCGGCGGACTTGGCCGCCTGCGCCGTACTCGCGCAAAACGCCGGCTACAACGAAGTGAACCTCAACGTCGGCTGCCCCAGCGACCGCGTGCAGAACAACATGATCGGCGCCTGCCTGATGGGCCATCCGGGGTTGGTGGGCGATTGTGTCAAGGCCATGCTCGACGCAGTGCAGATCCCGGTCACGGTCAAACACCGCATCGGCATCAACGGCCGCGACAGTTACGCCGAGCTCTGCGACTTCGTCGGCCAGGTACGCGACGCAGGCTGCCGCAGCTTCACCGTACACGCGCGCATCGCCATCCTCGAGGGCCTCTCGCCCAAGGAGAACCGCGAGATCCCGCCACTGCGCTATGACGTCGCCGCGCAGCTCAAGGCCGACTTCCCGGACCTGGAGTTCATTCTCAATGGCGGCATCAAGACCCTCGCCGAATGCCAGCAGCACCTGCAGACCTTCGACGGCGTGATGCTCGGCCGCGAGGCGTACCACAACCCTTATGTACTGGCCGAAGTCGACCAGCAGCTGTTCGGCAGCGACGCCCCGGTGATCAGCCGCAGCGAAGCGCTGGCCAGGCTGCGCCCGTACATCGCCCAGCACCTGCAGAACGGCGGCGCCATGCACCATGTCACCCGGCATATCCTCGGCCTGGGCCAGGGCTTCCCCGGCGCTCGCAAGTTCCGCCAGCTGCTGTCGGTGGACATCCACAAGAGCACCGACCCCCTGGGCCTGCTCGACCAGGCGGGGCTGCTGCTGGAAGGACGCTAGGAACCTGCGCGCGGCTGGACACTCCAATCGTTACCCTCCCCCGATAGCCTGCCGCACAGCCCTTGAGCGGCCGGCAGCGCTCGGGTAATGTCGTCCAACCGCACAGGACAGAGCACGCTCATGACTTCCAAGCTGGAACAACTCAAGCAGTTCACCACGGTCGTCGCCGACACCGGCGATATCGATGCGATCAGCCGGCTCAAGCCGGTCGACGCCACCACCAACCCGTCCCTGTTGCTCAAGGCCGCCGCCATGCCCGGCTATGCCGAGCTGCTCGATGACGCGCTCAAGCACAGCAAGGGCGACCTGGGCCTTGCCTGCGATGCATTCGCGGTATCGGTGGGCAGCGGAATTCTCAAGGTGATCCCGGGCCGTATTTCCACGGAAGTGGACGCCCGACTGTCCTTCGACCAACCTGCCCTGCTGTCCAAGGCGCGCCAATTGATCGAGTTGTACGACAAGGCCGGCATCGGCCGCGACCGCGTGCTGATCAAGCTGGCCTCCACCTGGGAGGGCATCCGCGCCGCCGAGGTTCTGGAAAAGGAAGGCATCCAGACCAACCTGACCCTGCTGTTTTCCTTCGCCCAGGCGGCTGCCTGTGCCGATGCCGGGGTGTTCCTGATTTCGCCGTTCGTGGGCCGTATCTACGACTGGTACAAGAAATCGACCGGCAAGGAGTATGTCGGGGCCGAAGACCCGGGCGTGAAGTCGGTCACGCGTATTTACGATTACTACAAGGCCAACGGCTACGACACCGTGGTCATGGGCGCCAGCTTCCGCAACATCGGCCAGATCGAGCAGTTGGCCGGCTGCGACCGCCTGACCATCAGCCCTGAGTTGCTGCAGCAGCTCAGCGATGACCAGGGCACCCTGGCGCGCAAGCTCACCCCGGGCAAGGCTGGCGAGCCACGCCTGACACTCGACGAAAGCCAGTTCCGCTGGCTCTCCAACGAAGATGCCATGGCCACCGAGAAACTCGCCGAGGGCATCCGCCAGTTTGCGCGGGATCAGGAGAAACTCGAGGCGTTGTTGGCTGCAAAGGCCTGATACAAATATGGTTTGCCAGGCAAGGTGTGAAGGCGGAGCATTAACGGTTTTGCACGCTGGATCTTGCAGACCTCTTCGCCGGCAACGCCGACTCCTACAGGGCTGCACGATACTGTAGGAGCCGGCATTGCCGGCGAAGCGCCGAAGGCGCACCCATCCATCTTCGAGTAATCAATGCCCGAAAACACCCCGCTGCCCCTGGTACTGGCCGGCCCGTTGCTGCGCCGCCTGGAGCCTGCGCGCATGGTACTGTGGCTGGTCGGCTCACAGCCGTTGCAGCCCGAACTGCACCTGCAACACTCCACCGAATACACCCTGAGCTGTCAGGTCATCCCCATCGGCCAGCACGCCTTCGTGCACCTGCTCGATATCCAGCTGCACACTCCACTGCCCACCGACGTGCAGATCGACTACGACGTGCTGATCGGCGGCCAGGGCATCGCCACCTGGGCCCCACACCTGCTGTATGAAGGCGCCCGCCTGCCCAACTTCGTGATACGCGAGCGCCTCGACCAGTTGTTGCATGGCTCGTGCCGCAAGCCGCACCACCCCGCCGCCGATGGCCTGTTGTGCGCCGACCGCCTGCTGGCCGCGCCCCACGCACCCGCCGAGCGCCCGGCGCTGCTGATGATGAGCGGCGACCAGGTGTACGCCGACGATGTCGCCGGCCCCATGCTGCGGGCCATCCACGGGCTGATCGAACGGCTGGGCCTGTACCACGAGCACCTGGAAGGCGCCGTGGTGCAGAACAGCGCCGAGCTGTACCGCCACCCGGCCAGCTACTATCACCGTGCTGACCTGCTGCCAGCCCTGGAGAGCAACGAAACCCTGCGCGAGCGCTTTTTCGGCGGCACGCGCAAACCCATCTTCACCAGCAGCAACGCCGACAACCACCTGGTAACCCTGGCCGAGATCATGGCCATGTACCTGCTGGTCTGGTCGCCTGTGCCCTGGACCTTGGTCGACACCCCCATGCCATCAGGCCTGACCACCCAGCGCCAGGCCCGCTACCAGCGCGAACAGCACTGCCTGAAGGGCTTCGTCGAAGGGCTGGACGGCGTGGCGCGGGTACTGGCGCACCTGCCCAGCCTGATGATCTTCGATGACCACGACATCACCGACGACTGGAACCTCTCGGCCCAATGGGAAGAAACCGCCTACGGGCACGCCTTCTCGCGGCGCATCATCGGCAACGCGCTGATCGGCTACATGCTCTGCCAGGGCTGGGGCAACAACCCGGACGTGTTTGGCGAGCTGCTGCAAAGCTGCCAGACCCTGAGCCACAGCGCCGATGACGGCGGCTATTTCGACCGCGCTGCGCAAGATGGCCTGATCAAACAGCTGCTGCGCTTTCAGGAGTGGCACTTCGTGCTGCCCACCCAGCCTGCGCTGCTGGTACTCGATACCCGCACACGTCGCTGGCGCAGCGAGAGCAAGCTGCAAAAACCCTCCGGGCTGCTGGACTGGGAAGCGCTGTGCGAACTGCAGCAGGCCTTGCTGGACCACCCCTCGGCCATCATCGTCTCCCCCGCCCCGCTGTTTGGCGTGAAGCTGATCGAAACCATCCAGCGCGTGTTCAGCTGGTGCGGCTATCCGCTGCTGGTGGACGCCGAGAACTGGATGGCGCACCGGGGGGCGGCGCAGGTGATCCTGAATATCTTCCGTCACTCGCGCACGCCAGGGCATTACGTGATCCTCTCGGGCGACGTGCACTATTCTTTCGTTTACGAGGTAATGATTCGTCACAAACGCGGCGCCCCGCACCTGTGGCAGATCACCAGCAGCGGCATCAAGAACGAATTCCCGCGCCGGCTGCTCGATGTGTTCGACCGACTCAATCGCTGGCTCTACGCCCCACGATCACCGTTGAACTGGTTCACCAAGCGCCGCCTGATGCAGGTGGTGCCGCGTACACCCGCGCACAGCAAGGCCGGCGAGCGCCTGTGGAACAGCGCCGGGCTGGGCCAGGTGTTCTTCAACGCGCAGGGGCAGCCCGAGCGCATCTTCCAGCTCAACGCCAACGGCGCGCCGCCCACGGAGTTTCCCCGCGAGGCTGAATGAAAAGGTGAGTTCGGCGCCCGCTACAGGGCGCCAGGATCGATCAGGTCCGCTCCAGGGCGTTGACCAGGTCGTGGAAGGCTTCGCGGTTGGAGTCGTTCAGGCCCATGAGGATCTTGTGCGCTTCCAACACCTTGGCGCGCACTACCTCTTCGTTCTGGTCCTGGGACGGCAGATCGGTCAGGCACTCAGGGCACGGGATTGGACGATCGACGATGTTGAACACCTGATCGAAGCCCATCGACTGCAGAAGCCGGGTGATATCGGCATGGGTAGTCACCACCGTGGGCAGCAGGCCGACCTTCTGCCGCGACAGGATCGACAACTTGGCCAGCAGGCCCAGAGTGGTGCTGTCGATACTGTTGGTTTCGGTAAGATCGATGACGATCGCCGAGAAATTCAGCGCCGTGAAGATCTTTTCAATCGTTGCATCCAGCGCCGAACACAGGGTCAGACGCACTTCACCGACGAACTTCAGAACAAAGGTGCCATTCTGCTCGGCAAACTGGATTCTTCCAGTACTCATTGAAGGTTCCTGCTCAACACCATTAGGGCGATATCATCCGGCATCTCCCCAAGCGTAGCCAATTCGAATCGTTGGCGCAGCCCATCCAGGCTGCCACCTGCTGCCTTGATGATTTCAGGCAAGGCAGCCTCCTTATCTTTGAGTGTGTCGCCAGGCAAAAGGTCCAGAATGCCATCAGACAGCAATGTGAGGCTGAACTGCGGCGGCAACTCCAGAACGTGATCCTGGTAGGTGGCCTCGTCGAACAGCCCCACCGGCAGGCCGCGCCCTTCGAGGTACCGGGTGTCGTCCGGGGTGTACAGCACCGGCAACGGCAGATGGCCGCCGATGCTGTAGGTCATCAGGCCGGTGTGCTCGTCGATCACGCCGCCCACCATGGTCACGTGCTTGCCCAGCCTGCAATTGATCAGGCCGCGGTTGATATGCCCGAGCACCTCGGACGGCTTGAACTCGGGCAAGGTGCCGGCGCGCTTGAATTCGAACAGCAGGCGCGTGGTCATGAACTTGAGCAGCACAGTCACGAACGCCGAGGAGGCACCATGGCCGGACACGTCGGCCAGGTAGAACGCCACGCGTCGCTCGTCGACACGAAAGTAATCGGTGAAATCGCCAGACAGGTACAGAGACGGAATGATCTGGTGTTCGAAACGCAGGTCTCCGGCCTTCCAGGGGTTCTCAGGCAGCATGTTCATCTGCACCTGGCGCCCGGCAGTCTGGTCTTCCTGCAGCAGGTGCAGGCTGGCCTCCAGCTCACGGTTGGCGGTTTCGAGCTTGTCGCGGTAACGCTGGTTTTCCAGTACCAGATGCGCCCGATCCAACGCCCGGCGAACCGAGTGCTCCAGCACTGCCAGGTCTTCCAGGGGCTTGATCAGGTAGTCGGCAGCACCCAGGCGCAACGCTTCGACGGCATCGTTCATCACGCCCGCGCCCGACACCACGATCACCGGCAGGTCGGGGGCACGCTCGGTAACCTGGCGAATCAGCTCCAGGCCGCCCATTTGCGGCATGCGCAGATCGCAGATCACCAGATCAGGCTGTTCCTGCTCGAAGACCTGGAGACCCTGCTGGCCGTTGCTTGCCTGCAGGACGCTGAAGCCGCTGTCTTCCAGGTAGGCGGCGAGGCTCGCACGCACTACATCGTCATCATCGATTATCAGCAGCGTTGCACTGTTTTTCTGCATGTGGGCAAACGGCGCCAGAAATAGGTTGGGGTAGGCGGCCAGGCAAAACGAGGCCCGCTTACTGGATTCACTTCTAGCCACTCTTGCATTTCAGGTGTAGGACAAAAGGCCTGCCCGGCAAATGTCAGAGGTGCCCTGTAAGGCGCAGACGGTACTCCCATCCGCCGGGGGTTTCAAGCATGCACCGATGGTCGCCTGTGCTCTTTACAGCACAAATCACCGGGAGTTATAAAAACCCCTTCTATCGCAACCCAATGGAAGGATGCAGGCATGAGCCAGAACCACGCCGACTATAGCGAGAAGCGTGATTTCATCAGGATGCGGGTAGATACCGACGTTACCCTGATACATGCCGAACAAGTGATTGCGGCGGTGTGCCTGGACCTCTCGAGCAGCGGCATGCAGGTACAGGCAGCGAAAACCTTTCAGGTTGGAGACAACCTCAGCGTCAGCATCGATTCGGACCACCCTTCACTCAAGGGCCTGCACGCCACAACGCAAGTGGTGTGGATTGCCGATCAGCCCCAGGGCCAGCAGAAGCTGGGCCTCAAGATCCTTGCGATGAGCTGAACAGCAGGCATGAAAAAGGCGGCCATGGCCGCCTTTTTCATGCATCACGATCAGAAATCGTCTTTTACATCCCCGTCCTTGACCTTGAACTCGCGGTTCTGCAGGTAGGCGTTGCGGATGAAGCTGTACTTGTCGCCACGGATCATCTTCTCGGCCGACAGCAGGCTGGCACGGGTGTCCACCACGTCCACCGCGATTGCGGTATTGCGGGTGGGCACATGGTCCATGTAACGGTAGGGTTCGGTGTAGGTATCCGGGTACTTGGCGATCGCATCGCGCACGGTGCTCGGCCCAAGCAGCGGCAGCATCACGTACGGGCCACTGCCTACACCCCAGTAGCCGAGGGTCTGGCCGAAGTCCTCGTCGCTGCGCTGCAGGCCCATCTTGGTACCCACATCGAAGAAGCCGGCCAGGCCGAAGGTGGTGTTGACGATCAACCGCGCGGTATCGACGCCGGCTGCGTGGGGCTTGAGCTGCAACACGTTGTTGGCAAGGTTGGTCACGTCACCAAGGTTGCGGAACATGTTGTGGATGCCGTCCTCGAGAAACTGCGGCGTCACCCACTGGTAGCCCTGGGCCAGCGGCTTGAGCGCGTAGGTATCGATCGTGTCGTTGAACCGGAAGATCGGCCGGTTGATGCTCTCCCACGGGTCTTCCTCGGTCGCCGCCTGGGCCAGTACCGGCGCCAGCAGCAGGCTCGCGCAGACACAGGCACGGGTCATACGATCGATCACGCCAGCACCGATCCCACGCATAAAATTTCTCCTAGGCAAACATTGCACTGCGCCGGCATCAGGCCGTCGACAGCCAAAAGGAAACAAGTATAAAGCCTCTCTGGCAGATTAGGCAGCTTCCTCCCACCTGCGTCGATATTTTGTGAAAGCCGCCTGAAGGTCATCAAAGCGTCACGCCACGGTCACACCCCGACGTTAGGCTTGCTGGTTATTTCAGGGACGTTGCCATGCCCCATTCCCCCGCCTTCACCGCCGTGCTGTTCGGCCTGCGCGGCTGCCTGGTCGACTTCGGCGCACGATGCCAGGCGCCCGGCAACGCACCGGCCAGGCCTACACCAGGCGCCCTGCCCGCCCTGCACTGGCTGCGGGAACACGGCGTGCCCTGTGCCTGGCTCGACGAACTGCCGGCTGCCCTGGGCCAGCACCTGAGCCAGGCGCTGCCCGCCTGGGTGCGCCGACCGGATACCACCGGCCACGCGCCCTGGCCCGCGCCGGATGCCTGCTGGCACGCCCTGATGCAGCTCAAGGCCGACCGGCTCGATGGCTGCGTGCTGGTCAGCGGCGAGCCGCGCCTGCTGCAGGCCGGGCTCAACGCCGGGCTGTGGACCGTGGGCCTGGCCTCGTGCGGCTCGCTGTGCGGGCTGGACGAGGCTACCTGGCAGGCACTGGAGGAACGCGAGCGCGAACTCAAGCGAGGCAAGGCTACCGTTCACCTGTTCGGGCTGGGGGTGCATTCGGTGATCGACCAGCTGGAACAACTGGCCGATTGCCTGGCCGATATCGGCCTGCGCCGCCTCAAGGGCGAAAAACCCTGATACAGGCACATTGATCAGGGTCATGCAAAGCGGCGCCGGGTGGATTAACCTGAACAGCGAGGCACGGACCTTTCGCCCGCGCGCGGGGTCCATGTCTGAGCCTATTCATAGAGGGAGAACACCCATGCCTGCCCGCGAACTTCAAGCGCAACTCGACGCCCTGCGCGAGCAACTGGAGCAAAACCCACCGCTCTCGGAACAGGAGCGTGTCGAGCTGCACGAACTGATGGCGCAGATCCAAGCAAAAATCGAACTGGAGGCCGTAACCCCGGACAACAACCTGGTCGACGGCGTCAACCTCGCCGTCGAACGTTTCGAAGTCGAGCACCCGGGCCTGACCGCCACCCTGCGCAACATCGTTCAGAGCCTGCAAAGCATGGGCATCTGAACCCCGCGGCAAAAACGAAAGCCCCGTCACACTGGACGGGGCTTTTTCGTTACTGGCGAACCAGGCGCAGGTTCTTCAGGGTGACCGGCCCGGTGCTGCGGTACGGGTTGATGTCCAGCCCGCCCCGGCGCACGTAGCGCGCATACACCGTGAGGGTCTCGGGGTTGAGCAGGCGCTTGAGGTCCAGGTAGATACGTTCCACGCATTGCTCGTGGAAGTCGGCATGCTGACGGAAGCTTATCAGGTAGGTCAGCAGGCTGGCATGGTCCAGCGCCGCGCCACGGTAATGGACGGTCACGCTGCCCCAGTCCGGCTGCCCGGTCACCGGGCAGTTGGATTTGAGCAGATGGCTGTGCAGGGTTTCTTCCAACACACGCTCGGCATCGCAGCGCAGCAGCTTCGGTTGCGGCTGCTCGTAGTTGCTGATGCTGACCTCCAGGTCATCGATGCAGGTGCCCGGCAGCGCCATCACACCCTCGCGCTGAACCTCGGCCAGGCTGCGGATACGCACCCCTACCGGCTTGCCGGCTGCCGCAGACAGGTCCTTGACCAGACAGGCCTGCACCGCCTGCGCCGAGGCGAACTCGGTCTGGTTCAGCGAGTTCAGGTACAGCTTGAACGACTTGGACTCGATGATGGCCGGCGAATCGGCCGGGATGGCGAACTCGCCGATGGCCACCACCGGCTTGCCCGAAGGCAGCAGCCAGGACAGCTCGAAGCAGTTCCAGTAATCCACACCCGACCACGGCAACGTTTGCGCGGTGACCCCAAGCTCGGCCCATTTGGCTGCACGCGGGATGGGGAACAGCAGCGACGGCGTGTAGGTGCTGATGTATTCACTGGACTTGCCCAGTGGCGAATGTTCGGCGGCGGGATGCATGGCTCAAACCTGAAGGACGAAATTGGTCTAGTTTATCGGGTTTGCGCGCTGCATTGGTCATTTGGCGATAGTCAGCTTGCCCACCATGCCAGCCTGGTAATGCCCCGGCACGTTGCAGGCGAACTCGATCGGCGTGCTCTGGCTGAAGGTCCAGGTCAGTTCGGCGCGCTTGCCCGGCGCCACCATCACCATGTTCGGGTCGTCATGCTGCATGCCGCCACTACCCATCGCACCATGATCATCACCGCCATGATTCATGCCGCCATGTCCCATTGCCGAATGATCCATCTGCCCCTGCATGGCGAGCATCTCCTGCTGGTGCCGGGCGTGCATGGCCGCATCCCCCAGGTTGAACTCGTGGGGCACCTGGCCGTTGTTCACCAGCACGAAACGCACCGTTTCGCCGGCCTTGACCTGCAGCGCGCGCGGCTCGAAGTACATGTCGCCCATCACGACCTCCACCGTGCGCGTGGCCTGCGCCGCCGCAGCCGGCTTGCCGAAGGCGTACTCGTGCCCGGGTGCCGCCAGCAGCGGCAAGCTCCACAGCGCCAGGGCGCTCGCGATCATCAAGCGTTTCATCGTGCATCCTCTATCATGTGCAAGCTCATGCCCCGCACTGTAGAAAACTGCCGCTGGCAACCACCTGACGAAAACATTACAACTTTGTCAGCTTTGCCCCGCGCACCCTGCCACAGGGTATAAACCCAGCCCCCAACGCTGCCGAGAAGCCCATGAAACTGTTGATCGTCGAAGACCAGCCCAAGACCGGCCTCTACCTGCGCCAGGGCCTCAACGAAGCCGGCTTCAGCACCGAACTGGCCACCGACGGCGATACCGGTCAGCACCTGGCCCTGAGCGGCGACTACGACCTGCTGATTCTCGACGTGATGCTCCCCGGGCGTGACGGCTGGCAGATTCTGCAGGCCGTGCGCGAGGCCGGCTTCGACACCCCGGTGCTGTTCCTCACGGCCCGCGATGCGGTAGAGGACCGCGTGCATGGCCTGGAACTGGGCGCCGACGACTACCTGATCAAACCCTTTGCGTTCTCCGAACTGCTGGCGCGGGTCCGCACCCTGCTGCGCCGCGGCGCCAGCCCGCCCCAGGAAACCACCCTGAACCTGGCCGACCTGCGCCTGGACCTGATTCGCCGCCGGGTGGAACGCGCCGGGGCACGCATCGACCTCACCGCCAAGGAGTTCGCCCTGCTCGAACTGTTGCTGCGCCGCCAGGGCGAGGTGCTGCCCAAATCGCTGATCGCTTCGCAGGTGTGGGACATGAACTTCGACAGCGACACCAACGTGATCGAAGTGGCGATCCGGCGCCTGCGCCTGAAGGTCGACGATGGCCACGACAACAAGCTGATCCACACCGTGCGCGGCATGGGCTACGTGCTCGAGGAGCGCCCGGCGTGATGCGCAGATTGTCCCTGGGCGCACGCCTGGCGCTGTTGTTCGCCGCCTGCACGGCGGCGGTGTCACTGACGGCGGGGCTCCTGTTCAGCCGGGCCAGCGAGGCCCACTTCATCGAGCTCGATCAGCAGTTGCTCGACAGTCGCCTGTCGGTACTGCGCCAGGCGCTCGTTGGCGTGCACGACCGCCCGAGCCTGGCAGCGCGGCTACCGCTGCTGCGCGGCGAGCTGAGCCACCAGGCCGACCTTGCACTGCGCATTCGTGGCAGCGACGGGGCGCAGTGGTTTGCCAGCCGCCCCGGCCTGCCTGACGCACCCGACACACCGGGCCTGAGCACCCTGCGCAGCGAGGGCATGGATTTTCGCAGCCTGTGCGTGGTGCTTGAAGGCGGCAGCCGGCTCACCCTGTTTCTGGATATCACCCACCACCAGCACTTTCTGCAACGCATGCAGCGCCTGATCTGGCTGACGATGGGCCTTTCGGCGCTGGCCACCGCGCTGCTCGGTGCCTGGGCCGTGCGCCGTGGCTTGCGTCCGCTGCGCCGGATGGGCGAGGTGGCAGCCGGCGTTTCGGCACGCTCGCTGACCACACGCCTGCCCCAGGCCCAGATGCCGCCAGAGCTGGCGCAACTGGCCGGCACCATGAATGCCATGCTCGAACGTCTGGACGATGCCTTCCAGCGCCTGTCGGCCTTCTCGGCCGACATTGCCCACGAGCTGCGCACGCCGCTGTCCAACCTGCTGACCCACACCCAGGTCACCCTCACCCGCCCGCGCAGCCTGGAGGAGTATCGCGAGGCATTGCACGGCAACCTCGAGGAACTGCAATGGATGGCGCAACTGGTCAACGACATGCTGTACCTGGCCAAGGCCGACCACGGCCTGCTGATGCCCAATCGCGAGCCCCTGGCGCTGGACCAGGAGGCCGATGCCTTGATCGAGTACTACGCGCCATTGGCCGAGGATGCACAGATCAGCCTGAGCCGCGAAGGGCTGGCCGAGCTGACGGGAGACCGCAACATGCTGCGACGGGCCCTGTCCAACCTGCTGGACAACGCGCTGCGCTTTACCCCGGCACAGGGCGAGATACGGGTCGAGATTGCGCAGGGTGATGGCAGGGTTCGCCTGGTGGTGGCCAATCGCGGGGCGCCGATCGATGCAGCGCTATTGCCGCGGCTGTTCGACCGGTTCTACCGGGCCGACCCGGCACGCCGGGAAGGCAGCAGCGAACATGCGGGGCTGGGGCTGGCGATCACCCGTTCGATCGTGCAGGCGCACGGTGGGGTGATCAGTGCCGAATCGGCGCAGGGGTGGACGCGGTTCCTGATCGACTTGCCGGAACACAACGCAGCCCTGTAGGAGCCGGCGTTGCCGGAGAATCGGCGCATGCGACATGCCTGAACATGGCCAGGCAGTGTGTCCGCTTCGCCGGAAACGCCGGCTCCTACAAGAGCGGTGGCATCACTCGTACCGCAAGGCGTACGCCGGCTCGACCTGCGAAGCACGCCACGCCGGATACAGGGTGGCCAGAAAGCTCATCACCAACCCCGCCGTGCAGATCAGCGCCACATCGCCCCATTGCAGTTCCGATGGCAGCGTACTGATGAAGTACACGTCCGAGGTAAAGATATGCTGCCCGCTGACCCGCTCCAGCCAGCCGACGATCTGGCTCACATTGAGCGCCGCGATCACACCGAGCACACCACCGATCAAGGTACCCACCACACCGATCAGGCTGCCCTGCACCATGAACGTGCCCATGATCTGCGCCGGCGTCGCGCCGATGGTACGCAGGATGGCGATGTCCGCGCCCTTGTCGTTCACCACCATGATCAGGGTGGCGATGATGTTGAACGCCGCCACCGCAATGATCATCATCAGCAGCAGGCCGATCATGGTCTTTTCCATCTTCATGGCACTGAACAGGCTGCCCTGGGTGTGGGTCCAGTCATCGGCGCGGTACTGCTCGCCCAGTTCGCCCACTATCGCCCTGGACACCTGCGGCGCGGCATACAGGTCCTTGACCTTGAGCCGCACGCCCTGCACCTGGTTCGGCGCCCAGCGCTGCATGCTCGCCGCATCGGCCATGTGGATCAGGCCCATGGAGCCATCCAGCTCGGCGCCCACCTTGAACACGCCGACCACGTTGAGGCGCTGCATGCGCGGGGTGATGCCGCCGGGCGCGGTGCTCACCTCGGGCACGATCAGGGTCAGCTTGTCACCGACCCTGAGGCCAAACCGACGCGCCGTCATCTCGCCTACCACCACGCCGAACTCGCCCGGCTTTAGGTCGTCGAGCCGGCCCTGAACGATGTGGTCGGCCACGATCGAGACCTTGCCTTCCTGCGCAGGGTCTATGCCGCTGATCTGGATCGGCTGCATCGCGCCCTTGTAGGAGAGCATGCCTTCCATCTCGGTCAGCGGCGCAGCGGCCAGCACTTCGGGGTTCTTCAACGCGGCATCGGCCACCGCCTGCCAGTTGTCCAGCGGCTGGGCGCCCAGCACGGCGGCATGCGGCACCATGCCCAGGATCCGCGCACTCATTTCACGCTGGAAGCCGTTCATCACCGACAGCACCACGATCATCGCCAGCACGCCCAGGGACAGGCCGATCATCGAGGTCATCGAGATGAACGAGATGAAGTGGTTGCGGCGCTTGGCACGGGTGTAACGCGCACCGATGAAAATTGACAAGGGTCTGAACATGAACTGAAGCACCCAGGTAAAGAAAAGAAACACGGGGCCCGCCATGCACGGCGGGCCACCTGTACTGCCAGGTCAGATCGAAACCAGACGCCCGTCTTCCAGGCGCAGCACACGGTCCATCTGCCGCGCCAGGTTGAGGTCGTGGGTCACCACCAGGAACGCGGTCTGCGAGGAGCTGCTCAGCTCCTGCATCAGGTCCTGGATGCCCTGTGCGGTGTGGTGGTCGAGGTTGCCGGTAGGCTCGTCGAGCATCACCAGCCCGGGCCGGTTGACCAGCGCCCGGGCAATCGCCACGCGCTGGCGCTCGCCGCCGGACAGCTCGGATGGCTTGTGCGTCAGGCGATGGCCCAGGCCGACACGCGTGAGCAGCGCCTCGGCACGTTCGCGCGCCTCGGGGATCGGCGTGCGGCCGATCAGCAGCGGCATGCACACGTTCTCCAGCGCGGTGAACTCCGGCAGCAGGTGGTGGAACTGGTAGACGAAGCCCAGTGCGCGGTTGCGCAGCAGGCCACGTGCACGCTCGCCCAGCGCCGACAGTTCTTCACCGGCCAGCCATACGCTGCCCTGGGTCGGGGTATCGAGGCCACCCAGCAGGTTGAGCAAGGTACTCTTGCCCGACCCCGAACTGCCGACGATCGCCACGCGCTCACCCGGGTGCAGCTCCAGCTGCAGGCCCGACAACACTTGCACCGACTCCGGGCCTTCCTCGTAGGACTTGCCCAGGTTGCGGCAACTCAGCACTGCTTTATCACTCATGCCCAACTCACTCATAACGTAGCGCCTCCGCAGGCTGGGTGCGCGCCGCACGCCAGGCCGGATACAGGGTGGCGAGGAAACTCAGGACCAGCGCCGCACCGCAGACCATCCACACGTCTTCGGCCATGACCTGGGACGGCAGGTAGTCGATGAAGTACACGTCGGCGTTGAGGAACTTGTGCCCCATCAACCGCTCGAGGCCGGCAATCGCTGCACTCACGTTGAGCGCGGCGGCGATGCCGACCACGGCGCCGATCAGGGTGCCGACCACGCCGATCACGGTACCCTGCACCATGAAGATGGCCATGATCTGACCCGGCGTGGAGCCCAGCGTGCGCAAGATGGCGATGTCGCCCTTCTTGTCGTTGACCACCATCACCAGGGTGGAAATGATGTTGAACGCCGCCACCGCGACAATCAGCAGCAACAGCAGGCCGATCATGGCTTTTTCCATGCGGATGGCCTGGTACAGGTTGCCGTGGCTGCGGGTCCAGTCACGGGCGTAGAACTCGTGCTCACCCAGCTTCTGGGCGATGTTCCAGGCCTCGCGGGGTGCCTGGAACAGGTCGTCGAACTTCAGGCGCAGGCCCTGCACCTGGTCGGCCTTCCAGCGGTGCAGGCGCGACAGGTCCGACAGGTTGGTCAGGCCCAGGTAGCCGTCGATCTCGCCGGCGCCCACGTGGAAGATGCCGACCACGGTGAAGCGCTTCATGCGCGGGAACATGCCGGCCGGGGTCACGGTGACCTCTGGGGCGACGAAGGTCAGCTTGTCGCCGATGCCCACGCCCAGCTTGGCTGCGGCCTTGTCGCCGATCATGATGCCGAAGCTGCCCGGCGCCAGCGCGTCGAGCTTACCCTCGCGCACGAAGTCGTCGATGATCGACACCTTGCGCTCTTGCGCCGGGTCAATACCGTTGAGCAGCACCTTCTGTACCTTGCCGTCATGGGTCAGCAGGCCCTGCATCTGGGTGAACGGCGCCACCGCCAGCACCGCCGGGTTCTGCTTTACTGTATCGGCAAGGGCTGGCCAGTCGCTGATCGGCTGTCCGGTCTCGAGGGTGGCATGGGGCACCATGCCCAATACGCGGGTACGCATTTCATGATCGAAGCCATTCATCACCGACAGCACCACGATCATCACCACCACGCCCAGGGCGAGGCCGATCATCGAGGTCAGCGAAATGAACGAGACGAAGTGATTGCGACGTTTGGCACGGGTGTAACGCGTACCGATAAATACGAAAAGAGGTCTGAACATGTCGGGGCTTGTTCGGAGGAAAGAGGAACGTCCTTGTGGCGGGGCTTGAATAGCAGCTTTACACTCAGACCACCGCCGCTACCATGGGTTCGCCATGTCGACATTAGATGAAGAAGATCGCCGCGAATACTACCGTATCGAGGACAGGATCGCACTGGAAATTACCCCTCTGAGCGCCGCCGAGGCCTTGGGCGGCGAGTTGTTGCAAGATGCTTCACCACTCTTCAACCTGCTCAGCGAACTGCACCTGAGCGAGTTCGAGTCCCAGCACCTGCTGCGCCAGCTCAGTGACAAGGACCGCACCCTGGCAGCCTTTCTCAAGGCCCAGAACAAACGCATCGACCTGCTCAGCGCCGTGGTTGCGCAAACCCTGCTGGGGCAGATCGGCGAGGCGCGCCCGGTGACTCTCTCCGAAGGTGGCGTCGAGGTGCACCAGGCCCAGGCCATCACCGCCGGCAGCCGCGTCTCGGTGAAGATGGTGCTGATGCCCCAGGCCCTGGGCCTGCTGCTGCGGGCCAAGGTGACCCACTGCGACAAGGCCGCTGATGGCCTGTTCGACATCGGCGCCGAATTCGTCGAGATGACCGACGCCCAGCGCCAGTTGCTGGCGCGCTATATCCTGCAGAAACAGGCACTGCAACGCCGCCAGGCACTGGAACAGAACACCCCGCCTGCCTCCTGATTTTCCGTCTTGCTTGAAGGAACGAACGTGACCCTGATTTACGGCCACCGCGGCGCCAAGGGCGAAGCCCCCGAGAATACCCTGACCAGTTTCCAGCAATGCCTGAGCCACGGCGTTCGCCGTTGCGAGCTGGACCTGCACCTGTCCTCCGACAACGAGCTGATGGTCATTCATGACCCCAGCCTCAAGCGCACCACCGGCCGTGGCGGCAAGGTGGTGGAGCACAGCGCCGCCGACCTGGTGACCTACGATGCGCGCAAGGGCGGCCCGGGCTGGGTCAACCCCTGCCCGATTCCACGCCTGGAAGAGCTGTTCGAGAAATGTGATTTCGACCACTGGCAGCTGGAGGTCAAGAGTGCCTCGCGCACCCGCGCTGCCACCACGGTGCTGGCGATTCGCGAAATGGCCCAGCGCTTCGGCCTGCTGGACAAGGTCACCATCACCTCAAGCTCGCGGGAGGTGCTGGGCGCCGCCCTGGAGCTGACCCCGGACGTGTCCCGCGGGCTGGTCGCAGAATACACCTGGCTCGACCCGTTGAAGGTCGCGCAGAACTACGGTTGCGAACTGCTGGCGCTGAACTGGACGCACTGCACCCCCGAGCGCCTGGCCAAGGCCCAGCGTCAGGGGTTGCATGTGTCGGTGTGGACAGTCAACGAGCCGGCGCTGATGCTCCGACTCGCCGACTTCGGCGTAGACAGCCTGATTACAGACTTTCCCGGTTTGGCCAGCGCCACCCTCGAGAATCGCTGAAATCGGTCTCCCCGGCCGGCTCAGGCCACCGGCCGGAGCCGCTCAAAAAAGCCGGTTGAGACCGTCGTAGGCGGCAACCCGATAGGCTTCGGCCATGGTCGGGTAGTTGAAGGTGGTGTTGACGAAGTACTTCAGCGTGTTCTGCTCGCCCGGCTGGCCCATGATCGCCTGACCGATGTGCACGATCTCCGAGGCCTGGTAGCCGAAGCAGTGCACGCCGAGGATCTGCAGCGTCTCGCGGTGGAACAGGATCTTGAGCATGCCTTGCGGCTCGCCGGCGATCTGCGCCCGGGCCATGCCCTTGAAGAACGCCTTGCCCACTTCATACGGCACCTTGGCCTGGGTCAGCTCCTGCTCGTTCTTGCCGATCGAGCTGATCTCCGGAATGGTGTAGATGCCGGTCGGCACGTCGTTGACGAAGCGCCAGCTGCCATTGTCGACGATGCTGCCGGCGGCCGAGCGGCCCTGGTCGTGGGCGGCACTGGCCAGGCTTGGCCAGCCGATCACGTCACCGGCACCATAGATGTTCGGCACGCAGGTGCGGTAGGCCTCGTCCACTTCGATCTGGCCACGGCTGTTGACCTTCACGCCGATGTTTTCCAGGCCCAGGCGGTCGGTGTTGCCGGTACGCCCGTTGCACCACAGCAAGGCGTCGGCCTTGATCTTCTTGCCCGACTTCAGGTGCAGGATCACACCGTTGTCCAGGCCTTCGACGCGCTCGTACTCTTCGTTGTGGCGCACGGTGATGTTGTTGTTGCTGAAGTGATAGCTCAGGGCCTGGGAGATTTCCGAGTCCAGGAAGCTCAGCAGCTGGCCGCGGTTGTCCACCAGTTCCACCAGCACGCCCAGGCCGCTGAAGATCGAGGCGTACTCGCAGCCGATGACGCCGGCGCCGTACACGATCAGTTTGCGCGGGGTGTGGCCCAGGCTCAGGATGGTGTCGCTATCGTAGATGCGCGGGTGGTGGAAATCGATATCGGCCGGGCGATACGGGCGCGAGCCGGTGGCGATGATGATGTGCTTGGCTACCAGCTTCTCGACCACACCGTTGGCGCAGACCACTTCGATGGTCTGCTCGTCGGCGAAGCTGCCGGTGCCGAAGAACACGTCAACGCGGTTGCGGGCGTAGTAGCCAGTGCGCGAGGCGACCTGCTTGGAGATGACCTTCTCGGCGCTTTTGAGCACGTCGGGGAAGGAGAACCAGCGCGGCTCACCGATGGCCCGGAACATCGGGTTGGTGTTGAACTGCATGATCTGGCGCACCGAGTGACGCAGGGCCTTGGACGGGATGGTGCCCAGATGGGTGCAGTTACCGCCGACCTGGCGACGGCTATCGACCATCGCTACCTTGCGTCCTGCTTTGGCGGCGTTCATTGCCGCCCCTTCTCCTGCCGGGCCGGAACCCAGCACCACTACGTCGTAGTTGTAGACAGCCATGCGTACTCCTTCAGAACAGGCCCGGACGCCAGATTGACCTCCGGGGCTACATCATGCCGCCATCGGCGCCATGCAAAAATTCGGGTGCAGTCTAATCAAGCTTGAACGCCGCGCACATTAACCCTTGGTCGCGTCGTAGGCTATTTTTCTCTGCACTACATGTAGGCCGCCTTGCTGGCGAAGCCTTTCATTTCCCCGCAATGCTGTTGAATGCTGGCGTGGCCCGGGAAACGAACCCACCCTCGACCCGATTCACGAACACTGCCGCAATCCGATGCTCGACCGCGAAGCGCCAACCCTGCTCCGGGCCCAGGATCAGCAACAGGGTCGAGTACCCGTCAGCCATCAGCGCAGTGGGCGCCAGCACCGTCACCGCCGCCAACGCATGGGCCACCGGGGTGCCCAGGCGCGCATCGAAGGTATGCGAATAACGCTGGCCATTCTCCTCGAAATAATTGCGGTAGTCACCCGACGTGGACACCCCGTACCCCTCCAGCGGCAACACCTGCTGGGCTATCTGCAGATCGTCGCGCGGCAGTTCGAGTGCAATGCGCCAGGCACTGCCATCGGGCTTGCGCCCAATTGCCTTGAGCTCACCGGTAGCTTCCACCAGAAAGCTTTCGACCCCCAGGGCTTGCATCCGTGCCACGATCAGGTCGACCGCATGCCCGGCGGCGATGCTGTTGAAGTCGACCTCGACGCCAGCGTCCTTGCACAGTTGCTGGCCATCGATACGCAAGTGGGTATACCCCACCCGCTCGCGCACCTGCGCCAGCCGCCGGGCATCGGGCACCTTCTCTTCACGCGCCTGGGGGCCGAAGCCCCACAGGTCGAGCAGCGGCTCCACCGTGAGATCGAAGGCCCCGTCACTCTGGCGCGAGAGCTGCTCACCTACCCGCACAAGCTGCAGCACGTCGGCCGGCATCGCCTGGCAGCGGTGGGCGGGCAACTGGTTGAACTGCCCCACCAGTGAATCGCTGCGGTAGGTGGAGAAGCGCTGGTCGATGCCCTGCAGGATCGCCTCGACCTCCTGCTGCACCTGCCCAGGCGTCGGGCCGCCGGCCTTGCGCACGTACTGCACGGTGTAGCTGCTGCCCATGGTCGGGCCACTGATGCGCTCGATCGAATCCCTGTGCTCGCAACCGACCAGCAATGCCACCAGGGCAGGCAGCGCAGCCCATCCCTTTTTCACACGACGCCTCCTTTTCTGAAGCCAAAAAAAACGGGAACCCGCAGGCTCCCGTTCTTTCAACGCAACGTGATGCTTAGCGTGGGAACGCTGGCGGGTTGACCCCGGCCATGTCTTCCATCACGCGCACTACCTGACAGCTGTAACCGAACTCGTTGTCGTACCAAACGTACAGTACAACGCGGTTGTCGTTGCAGATGGTGGCCTCGGCATCGACCACACCGGCGTGACGCGAGCCGACGAAGTCGCTGGAAACCACTTCCTGCGAACTGACGAAGTCGATCTGCTTGTGCAGGTCCGAGTGCATGGCCATCTGGCGCAGGTACTCGTTGATCTCGTCGCGGCTGGTGGCCTTTTCCAGGTTCAGGTTCAGGATCGCCATCGAGACGTTCGGCGTCGGAACGCGGATCGCGTTACCGGTCAGCTTGCCCTTGAGCACTGGCAGCGCCTTGGCGGCGGCAGTGGCGGCGCCGGTCTCGGTGATGACCATGTTCAGCGCAGCGGAACGACCACGGCGGCTGCCCTTGTGGAAGTTGTCGATCAGGTTCTGGTCGTTGGTGTACGAGTGAACGGTTTCGACGTGACCGTTGACGATGCCGAACTTGTCGTTGACTGCCTTGAGCACCGGCACGATGGCGTTGGTGGTGCAGGAAGCCGCCGAGATGATCTTGTCGTCAGGGCTGATGTCGGCGTGGTTGATACCGTGCACGATGTTCTTCAGCGCGCCCTTGCCCGGTGCGGTGAGGATAACGCGTGCGGCACCCGGGCAGGCCAGGTGCTGGCCCAGGCCGTCGGCATCGCGCCAGACGCCGGTGTTGTCGACCACCAGGGCGTTCTCGATACCGTACTGGGTATAGTCGACTTCGCTCGGGTTCTTCGCGTAGATAACCTGGATCAGGTTGCCGTTGGCGGTGATGGTGTTGTTTTCTTCGTCGATGGTGATGGTGCCATCGAACGGACCGTGCACCGAGTCACGACGCAGCAGGCTGGCACGCTTGATCAGGTCGTTCTCGGCGCCCTTGCGTACCACGATGGCACGCAGGCGCAGGCCGTCGCCACCACCGGTCTTCTCGATCAGGATACGCGCCAGCAGACGGCCGATACGACCGAAGCCGTACAGGACCACGTCGGTGCCCTTGCGTGCGGAGGCGTTCTGCTGGCCAACCACGTCGGCCATTTCTTCACGCACGAACTGCTCGGCGCTGCGGCCGTTGCCTTCTTGCTTGAACTTGTTGGCCAGCTTGCCCAGGTCGACCGAAGCGGCGCCCAGCTTGAGCTCGCTCATGGCCTTGAGCAGCGGGAATGTCTCGTGGACAGACAGTTCGGTTTCGTCGGTCTGGCGATGACGGGCAAAGCGGTGGGCTTTGAGGATCGCGATCACCGAACGGTTGATCAGGCTACGGCCATAGATCGAGCTCACCACATTGTTATTGCGGTAGAGCTGACCGATAAGCGGGATCATCGCTTCTGCAAGCGCTTCACGATCGATCCACTCACCAAGACACTGGTCGGGCTTCTGAGTCACGGGAACCTTCCACATGTAGGGACAGAAAAAAGGGGCTACATTATGACGCCCCGCGTCGCTTCGAGCAATGAGCGCCTGTCGCCGGCGCCGCACGGCATGATCCGGGCCCCACATTCAGGCGGCTGAAACCTGACAGCAATGCCCCGCGCCCGGTACAATCGGCGTTTTGTCGCAACGCTTGGAGCTCGACCTCCCGTGCCTGTTCTGCGTCTACCTCACCTGCCGGCCAGCGCCGGCAAACACACCTGGGGCAACCTGCCCGGTGCCGCCCTGAGCCTGGCCATCGCCGAGGCCGCCAGCGCCGCGAAGCGCTTCACCCTGCTGCTGACCGCCGACAGCCAGAGCGCCGACCGGCTGGAGCAGGAGCTGCGTTTCTTCGCCCCGGAACTGGCCGTGCTGCCGTTCCCCGACTGGGAAACCCTGCCCTACGACCTGTTCTCGCCGCACCAGGACATCATTTCGCAGCGGATCGCCAGCCTGTACCGGTTGCCGGAGCTGGACCACGGCATCCTCGTGGTGCCGATCACCACCGCACTGCACCGCCTGGCGCCCACGCGCTTTCTGCTGGGCAGCAGCCTGGTGCTGGACATCGGCCAGAAGCTGGATGTGGAACAGATGCGCACGCGCCTGGAGGCCAGCGGCTACCGCTGCGTCGACACCGTGTACGAGCATGGCGAGTTCGCGGTGCGCGGTGCCCTGATCGACCTGTTCCCGATGGGCAGCAAGCTGCCGTACCGCATCGACCTGTTCGATGACGAGATCGAGACCCTGCGCACCTTCGACCCGGAGAGCCAGCGCTCGATCGACAAGGTCGACTCGGTACGCCTGCTGCCGGCCCGCGAGTTCCCGCTGCAAAAAGACGAAGTCACCCGTTTCAAAGCGCGCTTTCGCGAGCGCTTCGACGTGGATTTTCGCCGCAGCCCGATCTTCCAGGACCTGAGCAGCGGTATCGTGCCGGCCGGCATCGAGTACTACCTGCCGCTGTTTTTCGAAGAAACCTCGACCCTGTTCGACTACCTGCCGGAAAACACCCAGGTGTTCTCCCTGCCCGGCGTGGAACAGGCCGCCGAGCACTTCTGGAGCTGTCTCTTATACACATCTGACGCTGCCGACGATCTACTCTGTGTA
>OLII01000197.1_pt1 | contig 23994 bp, 26 predicted proteins | sample 1609481 | NCBI WGS metagenome assembly OLII01 (sample SAMN05416859, study PRJEB24817) | seawater metagenome | isolation source: Sea water | place: Canada:Atlantic | collected 2013-11 | reverse complement strand
GGCTCGGAGATGTGTATAAGAGACAGATGTTTTTACAAATATAAAACTATTTTTTAATTAAACAACAAAAAAGGGGATTTTTTTTTAAACCCCCTTAAATTAACCTTAAATTTTATTCTTCCTTTTTAAATAAGAATCAAATATTTTCCTTGCAAAAGACCTAAATCCTAAAACATCAACAACCACTGCAAACAATACATATCTATACCATTTTGGCAAATTATCTAATGTTTCATAACTGTTTTTAAAATAAAGGTTTAATTCAGACCAACTTCCACTATCTGAAAACACTTGAAAGAACGGAACCAATGTAGCGACCACTACAGGCATTAAAAACAAATAAGTTAATATTTCATCTTTCAATGTATATTTCTTATTCCTAGCTGTTATTAAATCTATTGAGTTGTCGCTTTCCGTATTGTTAAGTATTCTATCTACTGTAGCTTTTGTTTCAGCAACCAGTATTTCATGTTTTTGGTCGGACTTTGCTTTTTTAAGCTTTGCTCTACTTTCTATGTAGCTTTTACCTATTCCAAATAGGTTTCCTATTATTCCAAATATATTCATAATGTTGTTTTTTAATTATGCTCCACAAGCTTCACAATCTTCATCTGGGCCTGTATTCTTAGCTCTTTCTATAAAGTCTCTATACTCTTGTTCTTCTTTTGTTAATTGCTTAGTCACTGCATGAGGTGCTTGTTGTTTTGTATTTGTTTTTAAATTGTCTACTGTCACTTTTTTTGCATTAACTGCTGGTTTAGACCTTAGGTAGTATATACCTGTTTTAAGCTCTCTTTTCCATCCGTACAAATGCATAGATGACAAAGAACCTAAAGTTGGAGTTCCTACAAATAAATTCATAGACTGGGATTGACAAACAAATCTTTGACGGTCTGCAGCTTGATTTATTAAAACCTTTTGCGATATTTCAAAAGAAGTTTTAAACACATCTTTTATCATGCCTGGAATTGGTAAATTTTGGACACTTCCATTATCAGCTTTTAACTGATTTATAATTTCTGGAGTCCAAAGATTTATCTCTTCAAGCGCCTTTACTAAGTGTTTATTAATTACAATATATTCCCCAGCTAAAGTTCTTCTAGTGTATATGTTGGAAGTGAATGGCTCAAAGCATTCATTGTTTCCTAATATTTGAGAAGTGCTTGCTGTCGGCATCAATGCAGTTAAAAGTGAATTTCTTAATCCATTTTCTTGAACGTCCACTTTAAGCCTATCCCAATCAAGATTCAACGAGCTAAACTCTGTTTTTGTTTTGTACATGTCAAACTGTAGAATTCCGTTAGATGCTGGGCTTCCTTCGAATGTTTTATAAGCTCCTCTTTCTTTAGCCAACTCCATTGAAGTTTTTATAGAAGAATAATAGATTTGCTCAAAAATCATTTTATTAATCATTGCAGCTCCTTGTGAATCAAATGGTAAATTCATCATAGCATAAACATCTGCCAAACCTTGAACGCCTAATCCAACTGGCCTATGTTTAAAGTTGCTGTTTCTAGTTCCTTTTGTTGGGTAATAATTTGAATCAATAACATTGTCTAAATTTGAAATAGCTACAGAAACAACCTGACCCAACTTTTCAAAGTCGTAACCATATTTTGAAGAAGGACTTACAAATTTATTTAGCGCTATAGATGCCAAGTTGCAAACTGCTGTCTCTTCTGGGTCCGAATATTCAATTATCTCAGCACATAAATTTGAAGACTTAATTGTTCCTAAGTTCTTTTGATTTGAAGCTGAATTTGACTTATCTTTATACACCATGTAAGGTGTTCCAGTTTCCATTTGTGCAACCAATATTCTTTCCCAAAGCTCTCTAGCTTTAATTGTTTTTCTACCAATTCCAGCTTCAACAAGTTCATTATATTTAGCCTCAAATTCTTCACCGACTAAATCCTGAAGCTCTGTTCCGTCATATTGTAAAACTTCATTTGGACAAAACAATGTCCATTCCCCATCTTGCTCAACTCTTTTCATATAAAGGTCATTAACCCATAAGGCATAAAATAAGTCTCTAGCTCTAAATTCTTCTTTTCCATGATTCTTTTTCATTTCTAAAAAGTCAAATATATCTGCATGCCATGGTTCTAAATACATTGCAAAGCTTCCCTTTCTTTTTCCGCCTTGGTTAATCCATCTAGCTGTTTCATTAAACGTTTTAAGCATTGGTAAAATTCCGTCAGCTTTTCCATTCGTTCCTTTTATCAAAGAATCTTTAGCCCTTACATTGTGAACATGTAACCCAATTCCACCAGCTAATTTTGAAATTCTAGCACAATCTTTTAACGTATCAAAAAGTCCGTCAATATCATCTCCTTTAGTTGCTAGTAAAAAGCAAGAGCTTAACTGTGATAATTTAGTTCCAGAATTAAATAGTGTCGGAGTGGCGTGTGTGTAATAACCTTGACTTAGTGCATTGTATGTTTGCATAACTTTATCAAAGTTTAAAGTGTATCCAGTTACTTCAATTGCAGTTCTCATCCACATGTATTGAGGTCTTTCAATAACTTCATTTTTTTCATTTTTTAACAAATAAGCTCTTTCCAAAGTTTTTAAGCCGAATATGTCATGATTAAAGTCCCTGTCTTGTCTTATAATGTCATTTAAGACACTTTTATTTGTTTCTACATATAATGTATATTCTTCAGATAATTGTGAAGACTCGCCCTTTAAAATGCTTACAGCTTCAGAAAACGTTTCTGGGGTTCTTTTTCGTAAACTTGTTACAAATATTCTTGAAGCCAAAGTTGAATAATCAGAGTGGCTTACAACTTTCATTGCTGCACCTTCAATACATAAGTCATCCAATTGTCTTGAAGTTATTCTGTCAGCCATTTGTGAAATTATCTTTACAGCTAATTCATCAGCATCAACTTTAAGCCCTTTAGATTGGTCTTTTATTCTTTTTGTTATTTTACTAGGATTAAACTGTGATTCCCTACCGTTTGATTTTATTACTTTCATTATTCTTTGTCTGTTAGTTTTTTGTTTTTATGTCTTTTGTGGTTTGCCAAAGCATCTGCAACTGCATTTCCTAATACATGCTCATCTTTTAACAATTCTTTTCTTTCTTTAATTTGACTTTTTTTAAGCTTGTCTAGTTGGTGCGCTTTTATCCAAATCATAGTAAGTTTTAATTCTTTTCTACAATCTAATTCTTTCTTGATTCTTTTCCATAAATCAACGTTTGCAACTTGTCCGCTGTAGCTTTGCCAACCATTTAAAACCCACCTTTTAAGCCTGTTTTCTGTAAATGTCTTAACTACATATTGTGAATCTGACCTTACTATTAGCTCACACTTTAAATCTTTTGGTATCGCTTTAATTGCATAAAGCAAAGCCATTTGTTCCATTCTGCCAGTTTTGGTGTCTAAATAGCCTTGAGAAAAAGCTTTTTTAAAACCAAAAAGATTCGGAAAGTAAGTTCCGAATCCTCCATGGCCTTTTAATTTTCCTGATGCTACTGCTGAGCCATCAGTATAGCATAATATTTTCATTTGTTAAAATTATTTTATTTTTACAATTTTAACTTCAGTCCATTTTCCAATCCTCATTCCCACATTAATCAATATATCAATTCTGTCAATATATCTCTTATTCATCTTGTCACGCACGGTATATATTCCATCGTAAGAAGTGCCTGTTATTTTAACTTTTGTTCCCATAGGGTACTTAATGAGTAGGTCTCTACTTACTGCTATTATTTTATGTTTATAAGGATTTTTTAAATCTAATTTAAACATTGATGCTGTATGGCTTGGGTCAGAATTTGTTTGCTCTGGAACTGCATTATATACAGTGCAAGTCACAAAGTCTGGTTCTGAATTGGCTAAGTTTAAAATAAAAAATAGTGATATAAATATTTTAGTCATGTTTTCTTTTTTTAATTATTAAGTTAAAAAATCTCTAGTAAATTTGCACTAGAGATTTTTTCATGTTTCGTAGTTTTTTAACGTCTCGGTTATTTTTTTAACATATCTTTTTCATAATAATAAAATTTAATTGTTAATAATTGCGAATACAAATATATATTAAATTATGTTATAAAAAAACTTTTTATTTGTTTTTCTTTTTTTTCTTTAACTTTCGCATAACAGCCCTCATTCCGTTTTCAGATTTTTTAATATCTATACCTTTATTAACTGCTGTAATTACTTCCTCTTTGTCTTGTAACATTTCCCACATTTCAATATCTATTGTATCATCACTTAACAAGTATTTAATATTTGGGGATGATTTTTGACCACTTCTATCTAATCTTCCTATCACTTGCCAAAGGTCAGAGGGTCTCCATGGTAATTCTATTATAATCATATTAGAACAAACTTCTTGAAGTCCATCAACTCCAGTTCCAGCCGACTCTATGTTAGCAAACATAAATTGACTAGATTTTGGTAGCTTCCAATCGTTAACTATTTTTTGCTTTTGTTTAGAGCTAACTCCACCAGCTATCAGTGGTGCTTTAAACTTTTCAGAAAGGTGGTCTAATGCTTCTCTATGCAGCCCAAAAATCAACAACTTTTCATCACTTTGTGACCAATCTTTTATAAATGATTCTATGGCCTTTAGTTTACCCTCTATACTTAACTTTCTCAAAACTCCCAAAGATACTAAATGTTCAGCTTCCTCTGCTGACTCGGCTGCTTCATCTCCTTTAGTTTCTCTTAAATATTCTATTAAGTTGTCTTCAGCTTTAGCTATAGCCCTTTTATTAGTTATTGGAACTTTAATTACTTCAGTTATAACTTCTGGAAGTTCTTTTAAAACATCAGTTTTTTCCCTTCTTATGTAACAATTATCTCTAAGCTTTTGATTTAATTCAAGTATGTTTGTAGCGCCATCTGTGACCCATCCAAACTTTCCCTTATATCCGCCACAATATCTTCTTACAAATTGAAACCAATCTTCAGCAACCACTTGCTCTGACTTTATGAGTAGTAATAAATTCCATATTTCTACAGGTTTACTCATAATAGCAGTTCCAGTTAAAAGCTGAATTTTCAAATCATCTGGCTTTACAATCATTTTTGCAGCCTTAGACCTTTGTGAAGTTTTGTTTTTTAAAAAGTGAGCTTCATCAAATATGGCCATTTTCCAACCAACTTCTAAAAGTTCTTTGTATTTAACAGTTGCTCCACGACCTTGCTTTTTTCCTATAATATCATAGTTTATTATAATCACTTCAGCACTCCAATTGTTTTTTCTTTTTTTTGTTTCGGTGTCTATTACACTTATTTCCCTATGGCTTCCTACAATTTCTTTCCATCGTTCTAACCAGTTATATTTTACAGATGCTGGAACTATTACCAAACATGGAAAAGAATTAGTTACTTCTGCATACATAATAGCTTCAAAAGTTTTTCCTAACCCTACATCATCTCCATTAAGTATATTTCCTTTGTTTAACGCATACCCTAACGCTTCTAGTTGATAATCTCTTGGGTCGTATGAAAACCCTTTAGAATCACACAATCCTTTAATATATGCTAAGTCAATGTCCTTAATTGAATAATCCGCTACAACATCTTTTTCTTCTTCTTTTTTCTTTTCTTGGAAGTTGTATTGCTTAATTATTCTTTTGATGTTTACGATGCTCCAATTATTTACTGGAACAACCCAATGTTTTAATTCTGGATTAAATCTCGCATTGTAGTCAGAGTTCTTAATATCCTTTATAACAAAACTGTCGTACTCAAATTCGAATACGACAGTTTTATTAATGTTATCTATATAGTAATTTCTCATTCTTTATACACTCTTAAAGTTCGACCCCTATACCATCCGACCTCTAATAAAGTATCTTTGTGCACCCTTTTAGTTATTTTACCATTAGTTATAAATATCTTGCCAGCGTGTTTTCCTTTCATATTGTTACTCATTTTAGCTTTTGTAGATTCTGAAACTTTAAACCCTTTAGCTTTCTTTTCTCTCCAAACGTTAAAAGCTGATTCACTCATTTTCTCTCGAGACTCTTTTGAAAACTTTTGGTTTTTTCTCTTCTCTTTTATTAAATCTTTTGTTTTTTTAGAATGAGTCAATCCACTGTTAACTGTTTTTATATTTAGTAAAGTACCTGTCCCATCAATTAGTTTACCGTAATTTAACGTTAGAGCTTTTTCAATTTTTTCAGATTCATTTTTTGATAATCCACTTGCAAAAATTTCTACATTTGGTTTTCCATTTTTTTCTATATATTCTAAAATTGAAGAATGTCTAGCGTGGAAGTTTTTTGACCTAGCTAAGCTTCCGGACCCTACTAAAAATGGAATATCTGTTTTTGGGTTTCTAAATATATAAACTATATAATCTCCTCTCATATTTTTATTCTTTATAGGTTCTTATTAGATACAAGCAAATCAGGAATGAGTCAATTTTCCCATCATGATTTTTCTTAGACTTTTCTGTTTTTCTAAAATCTATATCTGGATATTCTTTGGTAGCTATTTGCTCAGCCATTAATTTTGAATCAACAACCATTGTCTTTCCAGTTGATGATGGTGCTTTTATAAGTTCGTAGCCATTTCTTACGACACTTTGCCACTTTTGTGGGCGTACCAAAATTATTTCGGCATCTAAAAATTCAAAAATCATTCTTTGAATTCCAGCAGTATATCCAAAATTAAAATTGTTTGTAGCACTCCATCCGCCTCTTCCACCTACTAACTCAATAGCGGCTAAAAGTTTGCACCCTTTAAAATCATTAGCTATCTTTTTAGTTAGCTCTACAATTCCATTTATGTGAAATTGTGTTTTCATTTGTGGTTTTCCAGATTTTAATAATTCACCTGTTTCAACTTTATGGGTTGGCATTTCGTAAAAAGTAAAATCTTTCCCGTCAAATGCTGTTATAAATCCATCTTTTCCTGGGTCCATTCCAAAATATACTGTTTTCATACTAACTTAGCTTTTTAATAAATTCATCTTTAGAATGTCTTTTGTTGAACCTTTCAATCACTTCACCATTCTGGAAAATTATAAAAGTTGGCAAATTTTTGATTTTAAACTGTGAACCTATTTCAATTGACTTTTCAACATCTATAATCACAACTTTGTTACCAACCTCTTTGTCTACTTTTTTCAAAACTATGTCGGCTTGCTTGCATGGGCCACACCAACTAGCTCCCAATTTAACCAAAGTTTTTTCTTTGCTACTTACTATTTTTTCTAATTCACTTACATTCATAACGTTTCTTCTTTTATTCTACTTACACCGCCTTCTTTTACTATGGTTAATATTTCTTCACCGCTTAAATCTTCATCTGAAACATGAGAAATAATCATTATACATGTCTGCAGTTTTGTTGCCGACCTAATTAAAAGCTTCATTCCTAAAGAATCTATTCTATCAAAACATTCATCAACTGATAAAAATTCAAGTCCCCCATAAGGGTGAGTAGTATTGATTAAATATCTATTTGCTAAAATTGAACTAAAAAGAAGCCTAACCTGTTCGCCACCACTTAATGACGAAAATGACCTTTCTCCATCTCTTATGACTACTGTTGAAATTTCCTCTTTTATTGAACCATTTGCTTTCACTTTATATCCATCAAACCTTACTCTAATGTCGTTTTTAAGTTCTTTTAAAAATTCATTAGTCCTAAATTGCATTGTTTCAAGTGACTTATTTGCTAAGTGTAGTCTAAATTGTTTGAAATTATTTGACCACTTGTTTCTATTGTATATTTCATCGTTTATACTAACAAGCTTTAAATCCAATTCTTTTTCTTCAGACTCTACTGTTTTAATGTTTTCAAGTATTTTATCAATTTCCTTTTGGTTGTTTTTGGGCTTTAGGTTTTTAATTTCAATTTTTAATTCTTTTATAGAATCTTCAATCTCAGATATTTTCTTGTCGTGGTCTTTTTTATCTAAATCAATTTCTTTATAATCAAGCTTCAGTTCTAATATAACGTTTTTTAAATGTGATACATTTTCAGACGTTTTAAGCGACTTTCTTTTTAAAGATGATATAATACTACTAGCACCGTTTAAAAGCTTGTTTGAAGCACTTAATTTGTCTTGTAATACTCTTAACGACTTTCTTTCAATATCTTCTTTTTCTTCTATAGATAAAATAAGCCTTTTAAATTCATTAATTTCATTTTCATAAGACTTACTAATATTGTAAAGGTTTTCTAATTCGGCTTCAAATTTAATTAATAAATCTTTAGCTGAACCAGCTTTTAACAATAAAACTTCTCTATCTCCATCTAATATAAATACGTTTGAACACTTGGGACATGTTATTGAACCGCTTAACTTTACGTCAGTAGCTTTAATGAATCCCTCAACTTTAGAAATATTTGCTTTGGCGCTTTTTATTTTTTCATCATTCTCTTTGATTAACAATTTCTTAGCGTCAATTGATTGCTCATGAGCAAACCTCATTGAACTAAAATCTGACAATTTAAAACTGTTAACATTATCTTCTTGGGCTTGCATTTGGTTTTCTAAAATTAACAAATCTTTAGACTTATTTTTAATTTCTAACTCTATAGGCCCTACAGATAGTTTTACGTCTTCAATTTCTTTTTTCTTTTGAATTATTTGTGCATCAATTTTCTTAACATCTTGGTCCAACAATTCTTTTTTGCAAACCCTTTTTTTTATTTTTGTTTTTAATAAATTTATATCTTCATTAAGTAATTCTTTTTCATTTTCTAATTCTAGTTCAAAATCATATTCCCTAGACTCCTTTAATTCTGATTTTAAAAAATCTAATTTTCCACACAACTTACTTAAATTGTGTTCTGCTTCAGATTTTTTTAATTCAAGTTCTGAATTATCTATATTTTCCAATCCGTCAATAATACTTGAATCTGAAAATCTGTTTATTAAATCAACTTTTTCTCTATTAGAGCTATTAAAAAATGATTTAAACCTTGTGCTATTTATAATAAAGTAATTGAACAAATCTTCTTTTGAAATTGCTAACCAATCTAAAATCTGTTTTTTGCCATCATTAACATTTGAAAAAGACAAATCTTTATCATTTATTTTTAAAGATAGTTTGTTTGCCCCCTTAACGTTAATAGTCCAATCTATATGTAAGGTTTCTTTCCTATGGCTGCACTCTATGTAAAGTTGTACGTTTGAATTGTCAAATCCGTATGTTACCAATTCTTTATCATTTACTCCTCTAGAGTTTGAAGCTGTTAATGCAAATTCAATACCTGTTTGAATTGCAGATTTTCCAGAACCGTTTGATTTTTGGTTTTCATCCGTTAAGTTAATTCCCTGAACTAACAATGCTTTATCCTGAAACTTGTATTCTAGCTCAGTATAAGTTAAGAAATTTTTAAGGATTATTTTCTTTAGTCTCATTTGTTTAATTATTTTTTACAAATATACAATAAATTATATACAAAAAAAATGGGATAAAAATTTTTTTTACCCCACTTTTAAAAAGTTTAAATATTAACTTCCTTTTTTGTCTTCATATTCTTGCTCTAATTCTTTTAACAGTTCTGGAGTTTCATCCAACAAATTTAACAATTTGGCTTTACCCTGTGCAATGTTTTCTCCGTTGTACTTATACCATGCTCCAGATTTTGTTAAAACTTCATTTTTAACGCACCACTCTATCAATCCATTAACTTTGTCAATCCCCTTTCCATATACTATTTCATAAGAAACTTTTTTGAATGGTGAGCCAATTTTATTTTTAACTATGTTTATTTCCTGCTTAAATCCAACCACATCTTCACCAACTTTCAGCCTACCTCTACTCTTTATTTCTAACCTTTGTGAAGCAAAAAACTTCAAAGCCTTTCCGCCAGTAGTTGTTTCAGATGGGCCATACATTGCCAAGGTTTTTCTAAGTTGGTTTATAAAAATAACCGTACAGTCATTTTCAGAAGCTGGTCCTGTAATTAACTTCATTGCTTGACTCATCATTCTAGCTTGGACAGCCATTTGTGCCTGACCAGATTCCCCTTCAAGAGTTGACCTTGGTGTAAGTGCTGCAACTGAATCCACAATTATTAAATCTATTCCACCTGTTTCAATTAACGCCCTAATTGCTTCAATTGCTTGTTCTCCGAATGTTGGTTGGCTAATGTATAAGTCATCTATTTTTACACCAATCTGCTCACAATACTCTGTATTTAAAGCATGTTCTGCATCTATAATGGCTACACTTCCTCCAGAGCTTTGAACTTCAGCTACAGCTTCTAAACATAGACCAGTTTTTCCACACCCTGACTCCGCATAGATTTCTATTATTTTTCCAACCCCATATCCGCCACCAAGCGCATCGTCTAGTTCTGGCCTACCTGATGAAATGGTTTTTGCATCAATTGGGGAATCACTCATTTTTCTAACAACTGATTCTCCAAACCTTTTTTCTAGCGCTTTAATTGCATTACTAACAGCCGCTTTATTTTTCTTTGCCATACTATTTATTTAAAAATTCTTTAACCATTTTAACCCCCTCATTAAAGTCATATTCTTTGTCTTCACAAAACTCTTTAAATGATTCTATTATTTGGTCTTTGTTGTACCTTTCAATTATTCCACTAGGTTCTTCAATATCCGTTTGATAGACTTCTTCATACTTCATTTTCACATCAATTCCAGTGTCTTTAAATTGCTTTTTGTCTATAGCCTTACACTGTTCTTCTGTACCATTAAATTCTACCCTAATTATTTCATCGCTATTTTTGTATGTTTCAATTAATTTAGATATGTCCTTGTTTGTGGTTTTACTTAAATCTAGTGATAGTTTTAAATATTCCTTAAACTTTCCTTTAATTAACTCATAACTACCATCTGAACGCAGCAGCGCAAACCCTTTTTTATTATCTTCTCCGAAACTTTCTTGCCTAAAAGATGGTAGGTGTATAATATCTTTTGTGATTTCGTGGTGGTTGTGGTAATGTCCTAAGTAAACTTTTTTCCACTTGCTTAAAAGTTTTTCGTTAATAGTAACTTTTTTACTAACGTTCCCCAAGTGGCTTGAACCTGCCATTTCAAAATGAGATATTAAAATGTCAGCACCTTTTGCTTTTTCTAACATTGGAACAATCATGTCATCATGAAAGAATGGTAACAAGTCTATTGAAACACCGTCAATAATGATGTTTTTAAGCTCCCTATTAAACTTTACACATGGGTGGTGTTTATATATATCAAGAAAAGAATCAAAGCTCTTATACTCCGTTTTATCATGGTTTCCTGGAAACATGTAAAGCGTTAACCCATTTGCATGAAACAAGTTTAACATTTTATCTAAAGTGTTTAGCTGTTTTTGCCTTTGGAAAGTTCTTGAATCAAACAAATCTCCAGCAAAAATTAGATTCTTTATTTTATTTTCAACTGCATATTTAACCATGTGCAACGTTGATTCGTAAACTTCATCTTCATTACCATTTTTTAAATGTACATCATTAAAAATTATTCCTAATACATCTTTCATTATTTAAACTAATTAAGTTAAAAAGGCCTATAATTTAATATAGGCCTTTTAATTGTTATTTATTTAATTTTAATCTCCTAACAATGCTCCTAGTTGAGCATCAAGTTCTCCCGATGAAACTTCTTCTTCAACAAGTTCAGCTTCTTGTTTTACAGGTTCTTTAACTTGCTTTACTTCTTGTTTTGGCTCATCTTTTTTAGCCACTTGTTCTACAGCTGGCTTTATTTCACCAGATGCAAAATGTACATTAATAACTTTTTCAGTAACTTCGTCAACAAACCATTCTGTCAAATCTTCAAAGAATCTTTTAATTTGTTTCTTTGTTGCCGTTTTGTAAAAGTCTTGCTCTTTAAATGGTGCATCATCATTTCTTAAATTGATTTTTTCACCATCTTGCTTGAATGAAATACCTTGAACTCTCTTGTTTTTTACTTTGTCTACAAAGTCATAAGGCTTCATTAAAACTTCTTTTGAAAAATCCATTTTCAATAATGCTTTAAGCATGTCTTGAGAATAGCGATTGTTAGTTGATATTGAAACAATGTACCTTTCGCCCTCTGACATTACTGTAACTAAAACAGACTCACCGAATTTTTCATGTTGGTTGAACCTTACTCCGACTACAGACCCTACGATGTGGTCATACATGGCACCTGCTCGGACACCTATTGTGTCATCAATTTTTTTAAACTCTTGTGTTCCATACAAAGGGTGTTCTTCGCCTTTGGTCTTGTCCCACACTTTTCCCCCTGCAATTGAAATAAATGTTCCGCCTTCTCCGTTGTTACTACTGGTTCCTAATCCCATAATTTTAAAATATTTGTTTTGTTTAAGGACTTTTTTTAGTTTAAGAATAAATGCCTTGGGTTTACCCTTCTTTTGTTCTTTGCAAATATATAACTTATTTTTTAATTATAAGCTATAAATTAATTATTTTTTGTAAGATTCATCTTTGTTAGCCAGCAAAGACATTGTTTTTAAAAATAAATCTTCACTAATCCCACTACTAACTTCTTTTGTTTTTTGTTCATCAATCTCAGGAACACATTTTTTAAATATATCAAATGCTGATATAAACAAAACAAAATTTCCTAACACATCTACAAAAACCACATCTGTACTTGTATCTGATTTGACTATAAATAATCCGCTTTTGGGATAAAAAGAAGCATTGTAAATGTTGTTTGTGTCTAAATTTATTTCTTCTAATTTTACATTCATAATTATTTTTTTAATAATATCCCATTAATTTTCCCAGCTATCATTTCACCAACAAAATCTTCTGGAGTCACACCGTTTACTAATGAATTTAGTTTCCTTGATTTGTCTTGGCATGCCCAATATAATGAACTTAATGAGTTGAAGTTCTTTTCGGCTTGTATATGCGCTTTCTTTAGTTCTACCCATTTGGCATCTGTTTCAAAACAAGTTTCTAAAGCTTTTTCTGTAGCTTTAATTTTTACGTCTTCATTGCCTATTCTTACAGTATAATATCCAGAATTGTTTGCAGCCTGTTTCCTTAACTTAGCTTTAAAATTACCTTCATAAATTTTATACTCTAACTTTGTTTCAGCCATTAAAGCTTCTACTTCTGCCTTAATTAACCCAATTCTATTAACGGCTGCTGATATAGTTACTGCATCGCCATAAATGTTCCCTACATCTATTTTGGTTAAGTCATCCACATTAATTGAGGATTCCATATTGTCATGAAAAAGAGTTACTTCCTGACTACCTATTTTAATTTTATATTCCATAATTTTAATTTATGTCTGATTTGGTTAATAGCTGAACACTTATTCCTTTTGATTTTAATTCTTTGTAGTGTTTAAGTGAAGTTGTCTTTATCATTTTGCTTGTTTTTAATTACAATGTAAATATACAACTTTTTATTCGTTTAAAACGAAAAAATTAAAAAATTTTTAAAAATCTTTTACAAAGGTCCCGTTTTCCATTTTTCCCGTCCTTGACTCTATTTGCGTTAGAGATTCGTCAATACAATCTTCTAGAGTGTACCCACAAAGATGAGCCAGGTTTACCAAAACTACAAAGACATCTCCTAGTCCATCCTTTATTTCTAGCTCATCATTTTTTAATATAGCTCTACCTGTTTCACCTACTTCTTCAATTAACTTAACAAACTGAGTTTTGGAGTCACCTTTTTTATAAAGGTCTCTTTGTTCTGCCCAATTTCTAACTTTTTTAAATCTACTTAAATTATCTGTTTTCATAGTTTTATTTTTTTATACAGCTACTGGCGCTGTTATTATTTTGTCAAATTTATAATTTTTTATCGTAAGTCCCTTGTTTACATATTCAAAGTTAGGTAATTTTAAAATTTTAGTATTAAGATATTCCTGAACTTGTTCTGTATGGTTAGTGTAAATATGTGCATCGATTATATCTAATTCAATATTATTTGCTTTTAAATTAGTTTCTTCTGCAACGTATAAAAGCATTTGCGAAAATACTGCAATGTCATAGGGGATACCTAGGAACAAGTCTCCCGAGCGCTGAACTACAAACATATTAAGTTTATTCCCCTCTTCTACAAAAAATTGAAAATAGTGATAACATGGCGGCAGTGCCATGCTGTCAATCTGCAAAGGGTTCCACAACGTAATTATGTGACGCGCTCCATCTGGGTCATTTTTAATGCTATCTAGTACGTTTTCTAATTGGTTTAAACCTTCACTATTATAGTTAATTAATTGATGCCCGTAGACTGGTCCTAGGTCTCCGTTCTTATCCGCCCAGTTGTTCCAAATCTTCACATTAGCCTCTTGGAATCTTTTTATGTTAGTTTCTCCATTTATGAACCATTTGAATTCTGTTTTAAACACTTTCGGATAAATTCTTCTACCTGTTATCATAGGAAATTTATTCTCAGATAAACTCCAGGACAAATTTTCTTTAAATAAAGACCTGCGGCCAACACCTGTTCTATCTTTTCTAATAGTCTTGCTGCTTAAAGCTTTCCTTAAAATTTTTCTATAATTATTTTCCAACATGCTTTTCTTGGTTAAAATTATTTAGTGCAGCTATATATCCCACACAATCCATTAGAGTATCTTCCTTTAAAGTATACGCCATTCTAGACACCTTTAGGGCTATCATACATTTATAAAAATCTTCTGCAGTTATTTCCTTGTTGCACAATTCAGATGCAACACGCGCGGCCTTAGACATACTTTCTATCATTGGACCATAAGCTCTTTCTTTTTCTTGAGACCTTTCATTAATTATTTTATCAGCTTCTTTTAAAATATTCATTTTTATTTATTTTTTAGTTATTAATTACCTTACAAATATACAACCTTTATTTAATAAAACAATGTTTTTAGATGTTAAAGTTTTGTTAAAATAATTTTACAATACTTTTAAAAAAGAATTTTCTTTAAAAGTAAATTGATTTCCTTTTGTAAACTTAGCGTCATACTTTAACTCTGCACTAAATAGCATAATCTTTTTTTCACAATTTTTCAACTGCTCTTTGAATATTTCATATTCATCTGACCACATTATAACTTTATGAAGTTTGTAATTGTTTTCAATTACCAGCCTAGCGTATCTTCCATTCTTAGTATTGCCAATTTTGCATGAAGTTATATATCCGCCAAATGATTTGAATATTCCGCTTTGTTGCCTGTTGTTTAAGTCTCTTACAGTTAAGAAATTATTTGCTAAATCTTCTTGCTCAGCTATTTGTTCATAATTTATAAATGAAAGTCCAGTCAATTCTTTTTGTCTTTTTTTCCAATACCAAACCTTATCTATATTTTCATTTGAATATGGGTCTCTTTCTGGCTTTGCTATTTTAACTTTTAAAGCAGCTCTATACTTGTTTACAAGTTCACTTCTTTTATTTTCATCGCCTTCTTTTATTGATTCACAAACGTCAAAAGCTCCTGATGCAATAAGGCCTTCTATTGCAGTCTTTTTAACTTTAGAACCCTTAAATACACTTCTTTCTAAAAAGTCTTGTAGACTAAGGTAACGCCCATTTAACTTCCTTTCAGATATTATTTGGTCAGCTGTATCTTCACCAATTCCCTTTATAGAACTAATTCCCCAAAATATTGTTGAACTTTCAAGGTCTGAAGTCATTACTGAAAAAGACTTGTTTATATCAACAGACTTTAAATTTATCTTTTTTGATTGAAGTATTTCTGAAAGGTATATAGATGTTTTATCTTCATCTGCATAATCTAATGCAGTTGTCCAATATTCAATTGGATAATGTACTTTTAAATATTGTGATATATATGCAGTTATTCCATAAGCTGCTGAGTGGCTTTTATTGAATGAGTATTTTGCAAACTCTAAAACAACGCCCCACATTTCCTCAAATATTTCTTCTGTTGCACCTCTTTCTAAAAATCCTTTTAATAAAACTTTTTTCCAAGGTTCTAATACTGACGCTTTCTTTTTACCTAATGCTCTACGTATATCATCCGCTTCTTTTAAGCTAAGTCCACCCAAATCTGTAAATATTTTCATGATTTGTTCTTGGTAAACCAAAAGTCCATAAGTGTCTTTAGTTATTTCTTTTGTGCCCCACAAATATTTTGGAGCTTTTCCTTCATTTTTACATTTAACATAAGTTTCATGAAATCCGTTTTCCATTGGTCCTGGCCTATAAAGTGCCATTGTTGCAACTATGTCGTCTAAGCATGTAGGCTTTAGGCTTTTTATATAACTTGTAAGGCCGTCTGAGCCCATTTGGAATATATCTCCTGTCCAACCATTAGAAAAGAATCTATAAACTTCCCTATCATTATAAGGCAGATTGTAAATATCTGGAACTTCTTTTCCATTCTTTTTAACTAGGTTTAAAATGTCAGTAAATTTGTCAAGCTGCTTTAGGCCTAAAATATCATTTTTAAGAAACCCAGCATCATCACACTCTCCACCGCCCCACTGGGTTATGAGTTGACCATTTGTTTTTCGCATAGGCATCCATTCTGAGCCTGACATAACTTCTGGAGTTACAATCATTGCGCATGCGTGTATTCCTTCAGTTTTTTGTTGGTCTAATATGGTTGGCATCATGTAAAACATATCAGAATTCTTTTTTAAAAACTCTTTTAAGACTGGCTCAGTTTGCGCCCTTTGCAGTATGTCAATCAATTTAGTATCTCCTAATTTCAATTTGAAAGTTACAGAATTAGCTTGTGCAAAATCCATGTCAAACAATCTAGCAAAATCTTTTATCATTCCTTTAGGTCTAAATGTGGAATAAGTACCAACTGAACAAACATTTTCTTTTCCAAAACGTTTTTCCATGTAGCCCTTTATTGAGTTCCTATCTACACCTGCAAAGTCGGAATCAATATCTGGAAGCGTTCCATCTACTAATTTTTGACTAACACCTTTTGTTATTTTTTTTACTATCATGTTTTTATTTTCTAAACAGTTTGTTAAACATTCTTCTAACAAAATAGCTTCTAATTATACTTATTGCAAAAAATATAGAAGTTATTAAAACATTTTGCCCAACTGAAACCTCTATGTCTAATGCTGGATATATCACAAGCTGTATTCCAAAAGAAACTATTAATCCAATTAATGTTCCTAATACTGATTCAATTAAACTTTGTCTTTTGCTTTGCATAATTTTTTTGTTTTTAATAAATTCTTATTTCGCCTTTCTTTAAATCTTTAGAGCGTATTAATTCAGCCCCAATAAAAAACATTTTACCATTCTTTTTTGGTGCAAAATTTGGAATACTATCCTTTACGTAAAGAATCCAGCTTTTTAAATCTTTATTGTTCATTATGATGATATTTGGCTGTGTATTTCTTTGGTGTTTTGATTGCCATTCTCCTATTTTATCATAAACTAAATCTGAATAATCTTTCATAATTTTTTGTTTTTAATTAATGTTTTTTAGTCGCCATCCTCAGACTCGAACTGAGAATCTCTCGGGATTTTTCAACCCCGAGTGTTTTACCAAATTAAACTATCTGGCGTATTGAAGTTTCGTTTTTAAGAAAAACGGCATTTCGGCAAAAACTTAAATAAGTCGGTCTTACATTTGTATTTCACATTCGGCCATTTTACACTTATTTTTAAACTCTTGACTATTATAGAGTTTATACATCATTTATATAGAACCAAATACTAAAAACTAACTTTATTTATAGTATCATCAAAGGGCTGATGAATTTTTATATATTGCAAATATACAATTTATTTTTTAATATTTTACTATTTTATCATTTTCTTTTAAATCTTCAATAAAAACTACTGTTTCCCTAGAGTCTCTAATTATTCTAACCAAATCCCCTTCCTGAAATGTGACCACTTTGCCAATATCAGTTTCAACTTTATATTGTGGCCTATCTTCAAATTTACCCATACGTCCTTTATTCAAGAACCTTTCAAATAATAAATCAAAGTCTAATGGATTAATTCTAGTAATGTCTAGCAAGTAAGCAATGAGGCTCCCACCTGCTGAACCACGCCCAATCCCAGTGAGCATGTTTCTGTCAGAAGCGTATTTCATTACGTCATATTGTGATAGAAAATAATCAATAACATCTGCACTTTTTAGCACATCTATTTCTTCTTTTAATCTATCTAAATATTTTGCAACTGGTAGGTTCTTATTTTTCAATCCTAACTTAATGAGGTGTAAGAATAGTTCATTATTTGTTGAAAATTTTTTTGATTCTTCCTCTGTCATTTTATATTTAGGAAGATGTCTTGTATCTGTATCATAATTAAAGTTACAATTGTCAGATAATTCTTTCTCATTTTTAACAGCTTGTTTAAAAAGTTTTATCCAAGATGTGCTAGATGATTCAAATAGTTGAATTAACTCTTTTGCGTATTGGTCCTTGTTTTTAAAATATTGGTTATCTGTTCTGTCATCAAACTTTTTTAAAAACACCCATACGAATTCCCTTGTTTGAAAATCTTCTTGTTCTAAATAAAATGAATCTGTAATTGATATAGGTTCAATATCTGATTTTATAAATTTTTCAAGGTTGTTTAAAAACTCAATGTCTTTTTCTTCATCTAAGAATTTTACTGTATCCAATTGATAAAAGTCAAACAAATAATAAAACTCTTCGTAAGGCATCGACTTTGGGTCTGCTATAAAATATATATCTTTTTTATAATAGCTTATTAAATCAAGCCCTATTGAGTTCTGTTCGTTTACATTTAGCTCTGTGTTAAACCTTAATAACGCTAACCACCCTTGAAAATTCTTTGCATAAACCTTTGCATCATAAATACATGATTCTCCCTGAATAGGTATAGTCATTCCAATTATTGATTTAATGCCATTTGATGAACATATTTTTTGAAAGTCTAAAACGCCTGCCAAAGTATTTTTTTCACATATACCCAAACTTTCAACTCCTAAAAATTTTGCTTTCTTAATATATGTTGAATAGTTCCCAACTCCGTTTCCTAATTCGTAGCCACTTCTAATCCCCAAAAAAGATTTTGTTGGTAGCTTTTGTTTAGCTTCACCTTTATATATTAATTCTTCTAAAGAAAGTTTTTCGCCTTGTTTATTTACGTACCATCTGCCAGCAAACAAATAAATCATATCAAAACCATTTTCATTAGATGGTTCAAAATCCATATCCTCATCAAATATAATTGTATCTTCTTTTACTACACTGTATGAAGTGTCATTAATTTTTATTACATCATCAGATATTGTGTATTGAATTAATTTTTCATCTAAATACTTTTTTAGTTTTTCTATGTGCTTCATATTAAAAATCCATGTTAAATTTTCTTCTTTTATAATTACTTTTTTTTGTGCCTTGCCCCCTTAAGTGTCCAATCATTTTAATAAAAAATTTAGCGTTTGCTCTAGTGTCATTTATGGCTCTATGTGCGTCTTTGAGTGTTACTCCAATTTCTTGAGCCACAACCCCTAGCGCATAGCTTGGCATTGAGTACCACTTTATCCAAGACCATTCCAAAGTATCAATTGTTTGAGTTGCTGAATGAAAACTACTAAAAGTTTTCTTAAACATTTTAAAGAATTTTTCCGTAAAAGGATTGTCAAACTTTTTTATGTTATGTCCACTTAAAATAGGTTTATTGTTCCCAGTAGTATGTTTTAAAAACAATGCTTCAATTTTGTTAAATGCTTCTTGTCTTGGGATTCCTTCTTTAACAAGCATTTCACGATTGATTCCAGTTGCAGAAAATGCTCCAGGGTTATAGCATTTGTCAAAAAATATTGAAACTATGTCTTTAAATTCAGTTTCTTCTATTTGTAATAATTCATCATAATCTATAATGGTTTTTTTTCCAAGGTAATTTTTTCTAAAGCTTTCAATATCCTCAGTTAATGAAGCAAGATTTTTAATTTCAAGCTTTTGCCCTTTGTACTTTAACATCTTCTTACCTGTGTCCTCATCTTTTACAGATAACATTTTATGTATTTCTTTTGCTTCTTTTGCAGAATCTTCTTCCGTTATAGATAAATCTAAATAAGGAAGTATCATAACATCCATTTCATCTACCATTTCTAAAGTTTCCATATCTACTACTACAAATGCAGCTTCAGTTATTGAATTGAATAATGATTTTAAACCACCTGTCTCAAGGTCGTAAACGATAGTTTTTTGATAGCGTGTTTTCATATTTTTTATGTTGTTTCTTTTTTTAAAATGGATACATGGTTCTTATGTGTTATCTAAAGACTTAACTAATTGATTTTAAATAGTTTGAGAATTTTAATTGATTCTTAATATAAATCTTCATTTTTGTCTTAATTCCAAAATCCCATTCATGATGACACTTTATGCATAAGTTGTTTATATTGTCATCATTGTGCCTAAGTTCTGGCGCTATAGATTTAGGAATTATGTGTGAATATCTATATCTAGCTTCTATAAACCCATCATCGTTTCTAAAGTTTGTTGGCAAATCAACCCCACATTCTTCACACTTATGGTCTGACTTTTCAAAAACTCTTTTATATAATAGTTCATCTAGCAATAAGTTTTTATTAACCTTTTTTTGTTTAGGCTTTTTATTTAAAGCCCCTTTATCAACAACCCTTTTTTTTAAGGTTGTTTTAAGAGGCTTTTTTTCATTTTGCTTATGAACTATAGCTTTGCCATATTTGCTTCCATGTAGTCTAATGTTATTGCATTTTGAGCATAAATTAAACCACTTGTTAACTACATATTTACTTCCACATTTTTTACAGCTCATAATTTATTTTTTAAAAGTCTTCGTCAAAACTTACTGTTCCCAAACCACCTGCTGAAACTCCAGCTTTTTGATAATTAGATTCTCTTTTTTCAAAGAAGTTTGACTTCCCTTCCAATGAAATTAATTCCATAAAGTCAAAAGGACATTCTACATTATATTCTTTAGAACAACCAAAATCAACCAACAGTTTATCTGCAACGAATTGCAAATATTGGGTCATCAATTGTGCGTTCATTCCAATTAAATTAACTGGCAAACTTTCCGTAATAAATTCATTTTCTATTTTTAATGCGTCAATAATTATTTCTTTAATTCTTGATTCTGGAACTTTATTTACTACATGGTGGTTATGTAAGTGTACAGCAAAATCTGTATGCAGCCCTTCATCTCTTGAAATTAATTCATTTGCAAATGTCATTCCAGGAAGTAAGCCTCTTTTCTTTAGCCAAAATATAGCGCAAAAAGAACCCGAAAAGAATATCCCTTCAACTGCTGCAAATGCAATTAATCTTTCTGTAAAAGATTCTGATTCAATCCATTTTTTGGCCCAATCAGCTTTTGCTTTAATTGCTGGAAATGTTTCTATAGCTTTAAAAAGTTTATCTTTTTCAATTGGGTCTTTTACGTAAGCGTCTATATTTAAAGAATAAACTTCATTATGTACATTTTCCATCATTATTTGGAATCCATATGTAAACTTAGCTTCTAGATATTGAACTTCATTTACAAAATTATCTGAAATGTTTTCATTTACAATTCCATCTGAAGCTGCAAAGAAAGCTAAAACATGCTTTACAAAGTGTTTTTCATTTTCACTTAATACGTTTTCCCAGTCATTTATATCACTTGCAAAGTCAATTTCCTCTGCTGTCCAAAATGATGCTTGTTGTTCTTTATATTTTTTCCATAGGTCATCATGCTGTATTGGCAATATTACGTATCTATTATTTTCTGGTTGTAGAATTGGTTCTAATTTATTCATTTTTTTGTTTGTGTTTTGTTATTTTGTTTGTTAAAAAATCATTTACTGTTCTTATGTGTTAACTAAACTTTTTAAAGCGTTTAAGGAGTTTTATTTATTATTTTATAGTAATACATTAGCTAACATTTAAAGTTCGCTAGGGGTCGTTAAAATGGTTAATAGTGAAAAAAAAAGACATCCTTACAAAGCTAATTGTAAATCTGTCTTTTTTTTCTAAACACCGTAAACGCTGTCGGAATAATTGATAAAAACCTCCTCTCCCCTTAATAGTGCATCTCTAATGATTGGATATATTTTCTCATAAGCTAATCTAGAGCCGCCAATAAAGCCAGCTTTGTCTGATGAATTTGAAGTTCCTACTAGCAAACAGCCAGCAGTGTCATCATCATCATTTCCTATGTGAATCAAAACGTATTCAAAATTCGGAACATTTACTACATGAAGCATTCCTTTGTGGAATTCTGCACCATATTTTTTCAAATATCTGTTGTGAAAACCACCTTCTTTTCTGAATTCTATTTTGTATCTCCCATCACTTATTCTAGTTTCACCATAAACTTTCTTAGTTCTATGTTCATCTTCTAGAGTATGTACTTGAAATTTACCATCAATGAAAAATAATCCGTCAGTAAACTCTTTTTCATCGTTGTACCTTATTACATCTATTTCCATTTTTCTAATTTTAAATTGTTATTATTATCTTACGTGTTACTTAAAGAATATTAACTTTGCTGCATAAGTTGTTAAACCTGTTAAAACAGTAACTATAAAAATTGTTACTTTCCTAGCCGCTGAACTCATTATCAAAAGTTTTTCAACTTGGTTGTCCAAATCGTTTACTTTTGAAATTAAGCCTTTTGAATTGCTTTTTGGGTCATCTTCTAACTGTGACAATATTTTTTCCATTCTATAGTAAAGTTTTATATTTTTAGCTTCAACTATTTCAATTTTTTTTAAGATTTTATTTATTCCATTTTTATCATGCTCGCTCATTTTATGTTTTGGCTTGTTTTAAACGTTTTTTAAACCCCCACACAAAGTGAGGGTTTTTATTACTATAATAATAAATTTACTATTCTTTTTTATTACTATATTGATAAGTTAACTTAACCCTGGAATTGTTACATTCTCAATATCATTAGACTGCATATTATTTAATTGTAGCTTTGTATAATTTTGGTCAGACTTGTTAATATCATTTCTAATACCATTAGAATAAGAGTCTAAAGAGCCATCACCCATCAACCAAACTTGAGTAGCATAACTTGAGTAAGCCTCATTGATTTGGAAATTAGCCCATACAGTAACGTTAGATGCGTGTCTAAAAGAACTACCTACTTTGTAGTCAGTTAACCAACCTGAAGGGTCTGTAATCATCATTTTGATTTCAGCGTCTGTTGGCATTGCTGCATCTCTCAAAAGAGTAGTATCAACAAAGCTAGCAACTTTACCATAGAAGCCTCTGTTAGAGCCTCTGCCACCAATAGTAATGTCACCTGTTACACTTCTATCCATTCTCGCACCAGTTAAACCACTCGTCCAGTTAGCGGCAGTAGATAAGTTACTTCCTAGTGTAGCAAAAGAATCAATACTGCTCATGAATCTAATATCAAAAGCATCAGCTAAATTAGCAGCAGTTGCACCTGAGCCACTTAAACGAGTACCTTTATGAGCTATGTAAATTCCATGCCAATGATTGACGTTTTGTACAGTTCCTAAGTACTTGAACTTACATTCATTGATGTCACTATTGTGCTCTCTACCCCATCCGAAGTATAGCCAACCACTTCCATCTAGTCTTAGATAGATATTATCAGCTATAGTACTTGAACCTTCACCACTATTCCAAATGTGTTGGTCAGAATTATTACCATCATACTTAAATACAACAGTTGTAGCCCAAGGTCTAGAACCTGAATTATCAGATGTCTTACTTGTATCAGTAGTATGAGCTGGTATAGTAGTAATTCCTCCACCCATTCTCAAAGCACCTACTGCCTGTGAAGTAGTGGGCATTATTGTGTGTTCATTGCCTCCACTAAAGTCTAAAGCCTTAGTCCAAGATGTTGAATTGCTTGGCGCTAATACTGGGACAGCCACTTCATTTAATAATGTCCAATCTATATTGTCATAATCAAATGCTACAGATGAAGAGTTTTTGTCATAAAATGCCATCACATCAATAGATGTAAGCCCATATCCTTGCTCGCCCGTCTGCTGTTTAGCAGCGTTCCAATTTGAATATACATCAGCGATTGGATCATTCTGAGAGCTATGTGCAACACCCATTCGAATGTTGTTCCCACTAGGAGTAATTTCAATAAACGCACTATAGTCAGCTAGCATGCTTGTTATATAAATAACATTAGCACCTTGAAC